>ERZ1046740.1836-NODE-1836-length-14471-cov-4.922517_pt1 | contig 14471 bp, 16 predicted proteins | sample MGYA00383093_ERZ1046740 | MGnify/ENA primary metagenome ERZ1046740 (study PRJEB29581, sample SAMEA5548363) | metagenome | biome: marine; feature: coastal; material: water | depth 25 m | study: Short-term variability in the microbial, nano- and picoplankton... | reverse complement strand
CGGTGGCCTATGGCCTGGATTCGCAGGAAGAGGGCGTGATTGCTGTTTATGATCTCGGGGGCGGAACCTTTGATATCTCCATTTTGCGTTTGCACCGGGGCGTCTTTGAAGTGCTCGCCACCGGTGGCGATACCGCCCTTGGCGGCGATGATTTCGACGCGGCCATTGCTGACTGGGCGCTTGCGGAGGCTGCCGTTAGCGATGCACCCGAAGCGGGCCAATACCGCGCGCTGCAGGCCATTTCAAGGCAGGCAAAAGAAGACCTTTCCAGTACCCGGGCTTCCACTCTCGAGCTGAGTCAGCTATTACCCGGTGTTGAAGATGTTACGCTCACCCGGGAGCAGTTTGAGACTTTGATTCAGCCCCTGGTCAAGCGAACATTGCGAGCCTGCCGCCGCTGTTTGCGCGATGCGGATTTAGCTGAAGATGTGGACAATGTGGTGATGGTAGGTGGTTCCACCCGGGTGCCACTGGTGCGTGAGGCGGTAGGTGATTTCTTTAATCGTACACCGCTTACCGATATAGATCCTGACCAGGTGGTGGCCATGGGCGCCTCTATACAGGCAGATATTCTTGTCGGCAACCGCCCTGAGGGCGACCTCCTGCTGCTTGATGTGATTCCCCTGTCCCTTGGATTGGAAACCATGGGTGGCCTGGTGGAGAAAATCGTACCGAGAAATACCACCATTCCCGTAACCCGCGCCCAGGAGTTCACCACCTTCAAGGATGGCCAGACAGCCCTGGCGGTTCATATTATGCAGGGAGAGAGGGAGTTGGTAGACGATTGCCGTTCCCTGGCCCGTTTTGAATTGCGCGGTATTCCGCCCATGGTAGCCGGTGCTGCCCGTATTCTGGTGACTTTCCAGGTGGATGCCGCTGGACTGCTCAACGGGTCTGCGCGATAGGAGGGTACCGGTGATGAAAGCAGCGTTACTGTGAAGCCTTCTTTTGGCCTCAGTGATAATCAGATTACCGATATGCTACAGGCCTCTTTCAGCCACGCGGCACAAGACAAGGTGGCCCGTCAGTTGGCGGAGCAGCGCCTTGAGGCCCAGCAATTGATCGAAGGGCTTGAGGTAGCCATTGCCGCGGATGCCAGTACCTTGCTGAGCCAGGAAGAGTGTCTGGCCCTGCATGCGCAAATGGACGAGTTACGCGCCGCCAGCGAAGGGGGCGATGTGATGACAATACGACGTCTGACGGAAAAACTGGGCAGGGCCAGTGAGGCATTTGCCGGCCGGCGCATGGACAAGAGTATTCGCGAGGCACTTTCCGGGGTGAGCCTGGATGAGCTCGAACAGGAGTCAGGTGAATGACACGTATCGTCGTACTTCCCAATGAAAGTCTCTGTCCCGACGGGGCTGTGATCGAGGCTAACCCCGGGGAGTCTGTGTGCCGTGCATTGCTGCGTAACGATATTGAGATCGAGCACGCCTGTGAAATGTCCTGTGCCTGCACCACCTGTCACGTGATCGTGCGGGAGGGTTATGACTCCATGGAAGAGGCAGACGAGTTGGAGGATGACTACCTGGACAAGGCCTGGGGCCTGGAGCCGGATTCCCGTCTCAGCTGTCAGGCGGTAGTGGCCGATGAAGATCTGGTGGTAGAGATTCCACGCTACACTATCAACATGGTTTCCGAGAGGCACTAATCATGCGCTGGACCGACGTTAACGACATAGCGATCGAGCTGACTGAGTCTCACCCCGAGGTAGACCCCCTGACTGTCAACTTCGTCGATTTAATGAACTGGGTGATGGCCCTGGAGGGCTTTGAGGAAGGCTCATCCCATTGTGGTGAGAAGATCCTTGAGGCCATTCAGGCGGCCTGGATAGAAGAACTGGATTAGCCCGGGCCTGCCGAAAGCACTGCGGGTGCGCGGCAATATTTCACTGTTTCACCAGCTCAATTGTAAGCCGCTGATTTCCCAAGAAAATAATACTCCACTACCTGGATTCTCAGGGTGAAACCGAGGCCTAAAGTCCGTATAATTGCGCGGCTTTAAATGCGTCGTTCCCAGGGGCGATTTCCCTCGGTGGCGCGCAACCTTTTAAATTCACTGATTGGAGAACCTCGATGTCCATAGAACGCACTTTGTCCATTGTTAAACCTGATGCCGTAGGCAAAAACCTTGTCGGCAAAATTTATTCTCGCTTTGAGGACAATGGTTTGCAGATTGTTGCATCTAAAATGCTGCAACTGAGCGATGCCGTTGCTGGCGGATTTTACGCAGAGCACAGCGAACGTCCCTTTTTTCCCGCTCTGATTGAGTTCATGACATCCGGTCCGGTGGTTGTACAGGTACTCGAAGGCGAGGGCGCTATTGCCAAAAACCGCGAACTGATGGGTGCCACTAACCCGCAGGAAGCAGATGCGGGTACTATCCGTGCAGATTTCGCCACCAGCATCGACGCCAATGCGGTACACGGTTCTGACTCCCCTGAGTCTGCCGCCCGTGAAATCGCTTACTTCTTTGCTGCCAGCGAGATCTGCGAGCGCTAGAACGCGCCGGTTACCATGACCTCTACTATCGCCAGCACCGCAGAACAACCCAGGGTTAACCTCCTGGGCTTGCCCCTGGCTGCCATGGAACAGTTCTTTCTCGATATGGGAGAGAAGAAGTTTCGTGCCCAGCAGGTGATGAAGTGGATTCACCACGCCGGGGTCATTGATATTGACGAAATGAGCAATCTCGGCAAAGCCCTGAGAGAGAAGCTTAAGGGTGTTGCCCAGGTGCGCCCGCCAGAGATTGTCAGTCAGCACGATTCCAGCGATGGTACCCGCAAGTGGGCGATTCGCGTGGAAGGCGGCGGTCTGGTGGAAGCAGTGCTTATTCCTGATGGCAAACGCGCCACCCTGTGTGTCTCCTCCCAGGTGGGCTGCAGCCTCGACTGCAGTTTCTGCTCTACTGGCAAGCAGGGGTTTCAGCGCGACTTGAGTGCTGCGGAAATTATTGGCCAGGTTTGGCTGGCGATTAATTCCTACGATGCCTTCCAATCCGGCAAGGGTCGTGTGGTCACCAACGTGGTGATGATGGGTATGGGTGAGCCACTGCTGAATTTTGACAACGTGGTGGCAGCCATGGACCTGATGATGGAGGACCTGGCGTACGGTATCTCCAAGCGTCGGGTCACTTTGAGTACGTCTGGCGTTGTGCCTGCCCTGAATGAGCTGGCGAAGGTAAGCGAGGCGTCGCTGGCAGTGTCTTTGCACGCGCCCAATGACGAATTGCGCAATCAACTGGTGCCCATTAATCGCAAATATCCAATTGCCGTATTGCTGGAAAGCGCGCGCGCTTACATTGACGCCCAGGCAGATACCAAGCGTGTTGTCACCATTGAATACACCTTGATTGCTGGAGTTAATGACCAGCCCGACCAGGCCCGGGAGTTGGCGCAGCTGCTTCGCGACTTTCCCTGCAAGATTAACCTGATACCGTTTAATGCCTTTGATCAGTCAGATTACCGGCGCCCCAGCGGTAATGCCGTGTCACGCTTCTGGCAAGTGTTGGTAGATGCAGGATATATTGTCACCGTGCGTACGACGCGTGGGGACGATATAGACGCCGCCTGTGGCCAGTTAGTGGGCCAGGTGGTTGATCGCACCCGCCGCAGTGAGCGTTATCGTCTCGCAGCGCAGGCCGATACAAACCAGACACAGGTGGGACAAGGGTGATTCTAATTTGCAGGGAAAAGACCAGAATATTCTCCAGACTGGTGGCAGTGGCTTTCGCATCACTGTTGATTACAGCCTGTGTCTCCACCACTGATACCGTATTTACGGAAAAAGCAGACCCTGAAAAGGCCCTGGAGCGCAGAGTGGAGCTGGCGCGGCAGTATATTGGGGAGGGCGATTGGGAAAATGCCAAGCGCAATCTGCGCATGGCCAGCGAGATCGACCCCAATAACCCTGAGGTATACGAGGCCTTTGCTCTTGTTTACCAAAGTACTGGTGAGTACGAACTGGCTGAAGATAACTTCCAGGCCGCCATTAAACTGGATAAGAAGTTTTCCCGCGCGCGTAATAACTACGCCGCCTTTTTGTACTCACAGAGCCGATTCAAGGAAGCGGAATCCCAGCTAGAGTACGTTGTTCGAGACACCCTGTACAAAGGCCGTCCTCGGGCGTTTGTCAATCTGGGGTTGTGTCGAGTGCAATTATTTGACTCCCAGGGGGCAGAGGAGGCCTTCAAGCGGGCCCTGACCATGGACCGCAGAAACGCTATCGCGCTGCTTGAATTGGCGAGCCTGCGCTTTGATGCAGAGGATCATCTGGATGCAGCACGCTATTACGACACCTACCGCTCTGTAGTTCGCCAGCAATCTGCTCGAGGTTTGTGGCTGGGCATAAGGCTGTCTCGTGCCATGGGCAATCGCGATGCTGAAGGCAGTTATTCTCTCGCCCTGCGCAACTTGTACCCGGAGTCTGCTGAATATCAGGCCTACCAACGGATGTTACAAAGTGACGGATGAGACACCTTCGCAGGTAGAAGCATTTATCACCCCGGGCACTGTCTTACAAAGGGCGAGAATTGCCCAGGGCCTGAGCGAAAGAGAAGTTGCAGACCAGCTCAACCTCATGCCGGGTTATGTAGCCATTATTGAGCGGGATGATTACCAGGCTTTGCGCAGTCCGGCTTTTGCGCGCGGCTATGTAAAGGCATACGGCAGGCTGGTAGGTATTGCAGAAAGTGAGATACTGGCGACCTTTGACCAGCTGCGCAGCACAATCGATTTGCCGGAAGAAAAACAGGTTTTCACCCGTCCTTTGCAACTACAGCACACCGGTGCTGGTGTGGCGGTGGGGCTGATGGTTTTGTTGTTGCTGGTACTGGCACTTTGGTGGTGGCAGGGCGGCAACCGTTTTGGGGCTGCAACGCCAGGTATTAACACCACAGAAACTGCACAGGAGGTGGCCGGTCACGCTGTGCCGGTGGCCGACTCATGAAGACCGAATCTCCTATAAAACGACGTCAATCGCGCCAGATATTTGTGGGCGATGTGGCTGTGGGGGGCGACGCCCCAATCAGCGTGCAAAGCATGACCAATACCGAAACCTGTGATGTGACAGCTACCGTTTCCCAGGTTCAGGCGATTGCCGATGCCGGCGCGGATATTGTGCGCATATCGGTGCCCAGCATGGATGCGGCGGAGGCCTTTCGGGAGATTCGCGCCCAGGTAAGCGTTCCTCTGGTGGCTGATATACATTTTGATCACAAGATCGCTCTTAAAGTGGCGGAGTACGGAGTCGATTGCCTGCGTATCAACCCCGGCAATATAGGCCGGGACGACAAGGTTCGAGAAGTCATCAGTAGCGCCAGAGACAAGGGTATTCCCATCCGTATCGGAGTGAATGCGGGCTCGCTGGGCAAGGAATTGCAGCGTAAATATGGCGAACCTACGCCCGAGGCCCTGGTCGAATCTGCCATGCATCATGTGGACATTCTCGACAAGCATGATTACCAGGACTTCAAGGTAAGCGTTAAGGCTTCCGACGTGTTTATGGCGGTAGAAGCTTACCGTCTGCTGGCCCGCGAGATAGAGCAGCCTTTGCACCTTGGTATTACCGAAGCCGGTGGATTACGCGGTGGCACTGTAAAGTCTGCGGTGGGGCTGGGTATGCTGTTAATGGATGGTATTGGCGATACCATCCGTATCTCCCTGGCTGCCGACCCGGTGGAAGAGGTTAAAGTCGGGTTCGAGATTCTGAAAAGCCTGAAACTGCGCACAAATGGCATTAACTTTATTGCCTGCCCCAGTTGCTCGCGGCAGAATTTTGATGTTGTCGGCACCATGAACACCCTGGAACAGCGTCTGGAAGATATACGCACCCCCATGGATGTTGCGGTAATTGGCTGCATTGTTAATGGCCCCGGAGAAGCCAAAGAGGCGGATATTGGGCTGACCGGCGCAAGCCCCAGTAACCTGATTTATGTAGACGGCGAACCCGATCATAAAATCAGCAACGAAGACTTTGTTGATCATCTGGAGCAGATGATCAGGAAGCGCGCCGACAAATTGGAACAAGAGCGGGCTGGGCAGGAAGAAAACCTTATTGTCAGGACGCCGGCCTGACAATTACGAATTGAGCGGAGTAGCAGTGAATAATATCAGAGCCATACGCGGGATGAACGATATCCTGCCGGCTGAAACGCCCACCTGGCAGTTTCTCGAACAGACTGTGAGTAATGTGCTGTCCAGTTATGGCTACGGCGAAATTCGCCTGCCTGTGGTTGAGCAGACAGATTTATTCAAGCGCTCTATCGGTGAAGTGACCGACATTGTCGAGAAGGAAATGTACAGCTTTGACGACCGCAATGGAGAGAGCCTTACCCTGCGACCGGAAGGCACAGCCGGGTGCGTGAGGGCAGCAATCCAGCAGAGCCTGCTGAATACGCCTCAACGACTCTGGTATGCCGGCCCCATGTTTCGTTATGAGCGCCCGCAAAAAGGGCGTCAACGACAGTTTCACCAGATCGGTGTAGAGGCATTTGGTGTCTCCACACCTGATATGGACGCAGAGGTTATTTTGCTGACCGCCAGGCTCTGGCGGCAACTGGGCATTGACGACGGTGTAGAACTCCAACTGAACTCAATAGGAAGTACCGAGTCTCGTCAGGCCTATCGTGATGCTCTGGTTGCGTATTTGGAGCAGCATAGAGAACAACTGGATGATGACAGCCAGCGACGACTGCAGAGTAACCCTCTTCGAATTCTGGATAGTAAAGATCCCGACACTCAGGCCTTGCTAGATGGTGCCCCTTCTCTGGCGGATTATCTGGATGAGGAATCCAGTGTGGATTTCTCCAGGCTGTGCGAACTGTTGCAGGCGGCGGGCGTGCCCTTCGTGGTAAATTCGCGACTGGTGCGAGGCCTGGATTATTACAACAAAACTGTTTTTGAGTGGATCACTGATCGCCTGGGCGCCCAGGGCACGATATGCGCCGGTGGCCGCTATGATGGTTTGGTGGAGCAGCTGGGTGGAAAGCCTACTCCCGGAGTTGGCTTTGCCATGGGTATGGAGCGTCTGGTTTTAATGCTCCAGGCCAGCGGTGTCGATTACGCCCAGGGCCAGGGGGCTGATGTTTATGTCGTGAGCTTTGGCGATGGGGCCCAGACCCAGGCCGTGGCAACAGTTGAGTCCCTGCGTGATAAGTTACCGCAATTGCGTATTGTGCAGCATACCGGCGGGGGCAGCTTCAAGAGCCAAATGAAGAAGGCAGACAAAAGTGGCGCAAGACTGGCCCTGATCTGGGGTGAGGACGAGGTCGCATCCGGCACCGTAGCGGTGAAGGCCCTGCGATTGCAAGACCGCCCGGAAGAGGGCCCGGGGCAACAGTCCATCTCCCTGGCGGATTTACAGGACACTTTGCGGGCAATGCTCGCACTTTAATACTGGTAGAGAGGAACAATAGAAAGTGGAACAGTACCGTACAGAAGAAGAACAGGTAGAAGCACTGCGTAAGTGGTGGGATGAGAATGGTCGTTCCACGATTGCCGCGGTGATTATTGCCCTGTCATTGGGTTTTGGTTGGCAGACTTGGAAGGGCTACAGCCAGGATCGCTCAGAGGCAGCCTCGAACACCTACCAGGCAATGTTACAGCAGTTGGGTGTTGATGAAGATGCTGCGCAGGCTGAGGTGATTTCGCTGGCCCAGACCCTGAAAACCGAATACAAGAACAGTACTTACGCCCAGTTTGCAGCACTGCACCTGGCGAGATTGGCTGTTGAGAAGAATGATCTGGCAACCGCTGAAGCAGAGCTGCGCTGGGTGCTGGGCCAGGCTGGCAAAGGTAGCGAAACTGCCCAGCTCGCACAGTTGAGGTTGGCCAGGGTACTGGCAGCCAAGGGTCAACAAGAGCAGGCGCTATCCATTTTACAACAAACTGATCCAGGCACTTATCAGGCTGCTTATGCTATTGCCCGCGGTGATGTATTGTTGATGTTGGGCCGGGAGAGTGAAGCCCGTGAAGCCTATAACGCGGCGCGGCTTTCTGCAGCCAGAGGGCAGAGGCCGATAAATCTTGCGGTTCTGGAACAGAAGTTACAGAGTCTTAGCCCGATACCCGCGAAGCAGCTTGATGATCAGGCACAGCCAGTTGAAGAATTAATAGCCGAGGCTGAAGCGGTAGCAGAACCGGAGCCGCAGGTCGCCGAGGAACCAGAGCCTGAAGTTACAGGTGAAAGCGAAGAGGCACAGGAGTAACAGTATGAAACAGGGATTGAAATGGCTTGTGGCTATAGGCCTGGTATTCAGCCTGAGTGCCTGTAGTACCGTAAAGGGCTGGTTCGACAGTGATGACGATGAGGATCCGACGGCACCTGTAGAACTGCAGGACATCCAGCAAACGGTGAAAATCAAAAAACTCTGGTCCGAAGGCGTTGGTGATGGCCAGGGCAAGGGTTTTTACAAGCTGCAACCGGTGATCAGTGGTGATGCTATTTACGCTGCCTCCAGTGAAGGCCAGGTGAAGGCGGTCGATCGCAGCAGAGGCAAAACTCTGTGGAAGACTGATCTGGAAACTCAGCTCTCAGGCGGCGTTGGAGTTTATGAAGATGCGCTGCTGGTAGGCAGCAGCGACGGTTTTGTGATGAAGTTGTCGGCCAATGGTGGTGATGTTTTGTGGTCTACACGCTTGCAGGGCGAGGTATTGGCACCCCCCCAGGCAGACGGTAATGTTGTGATCGCCCAGACCTACGATGGCAAACTCCAGGGCCTGGACTTCGACACTGGTGAAAAGCTCTGGACCTACGACAGCGATGTACCGGTACTGACGATTCGAGGCACCAGTACACCTATTTTGCGCAGCAACGTGGTTTATGCCGGCTTCGCCAGTGGCAGAGTGCTGGCCTTTAATGCCGAGACGGGCGCCGTGTTATGGGAAGTGCGGGTAGCCATCTCACAGGGTCGTTCTGAAATCGAACGCATTGTTGATGTGGACGGCACCATGGCCTTGATTGGTGGTGAGCTTTATGCCGCCAGTTACCAGGGGCGTGTGGTTGCCATCGACGTTAATGCCGGTCGTAAACTCTGGCAGAAGGATATCTCCTCATTCTCGGGCGTCTCACAGGGCTTCGGTAACATTTATGTCACCGATGAAGATGGCACACTCAGTGCCTACCTGAAAAATGGCTCTGGTCTGCGCTGGTCTCAGGGTGCTCTGGGTTATCGTGAGTTGTCACGTCCCACCCCCGTCAGCAGCTATGTGGCGGTGGCAGATTTTGAAGGCGTTGTTCATCTGGTTTCCCAGGTAGATGGTGAATTCGTTGGTCGGGTCAAGGCCGGGGGCGATGGCGCCCGTGCAAACATGCTCAGTGATGGCAATGTGCTTTATGTATACACCAATAAAGGCAAACTGATTGCTTACGAAGTGACCGCCAAAAACTGATGATCCCGGTGATCGCCCTGGTAGGGCGCCCCAATGTCGGCAAGTCGACACTGTTTAACCAGTTGACTCGCAGCCGGGACGCCCTGGTGGCGAACTTTCCGGGGCTTACCCGGGATCGCAAATACGGTGAAGCCCACCTGGGCGGCCGCCCCTGCGTGGTTATCGATACAGGCGGAATCTCCGGCGATGAAAATGGCATTGACTCTGAAATGGCAGACCAGTCACTGGTGGCCATCGAAGAGGCGGATGCAGTCCTGTTTATGGTGGATGCCCGCGAGGGTTTGAATGCTGCTGATGAAGCCTTGGCCCGCCACCTGCGCCAGCGTAACAAGTCATTCCACCTGGTTGTGAATAAAATCGATGGCGTTAACGAGGATATTGCCACCAGTGACTTCTATTCACTGGGTGTGGAATCCATGTTCGCCATAGCCTCCAGTCACGGCCGCGGTGTGCGCGCCATGATCGAGGTAGTTCTGGCGGAATTTCCCGAGCCTGAAGAAGAGCCTGAAGAAGAGTTTTTGCGCAGTACGCGGGTAGCCGTGGTGGGGCGCCCCAATGTGGGCAAATCCACCCTGGTCAATCGGCTGTTGGGTGAAGAACGGGTAATCGTATTTGACCAGCCCGGCACCACCCGGGACAGTATTTACATTGACTACCAGCGCAATGAGCGTGATTACACCTTGATTGATACCGCCGGTGTCCGCCGGCGCAAGAATGTCAAAGAGACGGTAGAAAAATTCTCCATTGTAAAAACCCTGAAAGCAATTGATGACGCTCATGTTGTGGTGCTGGTTATGGATGCCCATGAAGGCATTGTTGACCAGGACATGCACCTGCTGGGTCACTGTATAGAGAAAGGCCGTGGACTGGTTCTCGCGGTAAACAAGTGGGACGGCATAGAGTCAGATCAGCGGGACTGGATCAAGAGCGAACTGAATCGCAGACTGGCTTTTGCAGATTATGCAGATACCCATTTCATATCCGCCCTGCACGGCACTGGCGTAGGGCATTTGTACAAGTCCATTGACGCCGCTTTTGCGTCTGCCACCCGCAAGCTCAATACCAACGCCTTGACCAGGATACTTGAGGGTGCGGTATTTGATCATGCCCCGCCAATGATTAATGGCCGCCGCATCAAGATGCGCTATGCTCACGCCGGTGGACAGAATCCACCATTGATTGTTATTCATGGCAATCAGACTGGGAAGGTGCCCAACAGCTACCAGCGCTACCTGGAGAAGGTTTTTCGCCGCGAGTTGGACCTGGTAGGCACGCCGGTTCGTATTGAGTTTCGCACCAGCGAAAATCCCTATGCCGAGAAGCGTAACAAACTCACCCAGCGCCAGGTGCAGCGTAAGCGCCGCCTGATGGCTCATGTGAAGAAAAGTAAAAAGAAGAAAAAGTAACATAGCATGGGCTCACTGCCCGCCACCTGAAAGTTTTCGCAAATGCCTCCCTTGCCCACCGCTGATAGCAACAAGCCCGATCTTGATACACGGGAAAATATCGAACGATTTGTCGACCTGTTCTATCAGCGAATGTTGGCAGATAAGCAACTGGCACCTATTTTTGTTGAGGTGGCGGGCATTGATCTTGATGTACACCTACCGCATATAAAGGATTACTGGAGCAAGTTGTTGCTGGGGGAGCGTGGTTATCAGCGCCACACCATGAACATTCACCGCCAGTTGCACACCAGGCGCCCCCTGCAGGCGGCGGACTTTGAGTGTTGGCTGAGTTTCTTTATCGCCACTGTGGATGATAATTTTGCCGGGGAGCGGTCTGAAAGGGCCAAACAAGTTGCCGCTTCTATCGCTGGTAATATGGAAAAAGGTCTGCCTTCGGGCGGCAGTCCTTCATAACGTATTGTAATTTGTGGTGAAATTAAATATTTGAGTTGCGAGCTTGTGATCTTAGAATATAGTGATATAGTTATGTATAACACTAGTTTATAGCGGAGTCAGGAAGATGCGAGTAAAGCCACGTCGGCGCCTGTTGGGGCGCGCTAATAATCGCTCCCTGTTACAAGCCGGCCTCTTTCTGGCATTTGCCGTGCTTTCTGCGGCCGTCGCCAATTCCGCCCAATCCGATACTTTGCAGGTAGATGGCCTGGCAGTGGACCAGGTTGTTATCCAGGGCGATGTGGAGGTGGAGATCAGGCAGGGGAACGAGGGCAGTATGCGTATTCTTGGTGATCAGTCCGACTTGGAAAAACAGCCCTTCTTTACCCGCGGCAACATTCTCTTTCTGGGCGTCAGCCGCGAGTATCCCCGTGAATATTTTGATGACCTAAAGTTTAAGCTGACTGTTAAGGCGTTAACCCAGGTTCAACTGGAAGGCAGCGGCGAGGTGTTCGTCAGGCCGGTCCAAACCGACAGGCTTATCGCACTACTGGAAGGCTCGGGTGACATCAAGCTATACGACGTGGATGCAATGGTAGTGAAGTTGAGCATGAGCGGCTCTGGTGATCTGAGCGCTGCCCGGGTAAAGGCGCAAGAGGTGCAATTGACCATCTCCGGATCCGGTGACCTGGACGTTGGTAAGCTGCAGGCAAGACACCTTGAAGCAACAATCAGCGGATCAGGTGATATAAGCCTGCAGCGTGCACAAGAGCCGGGGCAAACCCTGGAAGTTAATCTCGCAGGGTCCGGCGATATCGACCTGGCTTCTTTCGACCCCGTTTCCGCCAAGGTCAACATTGCCGGCTCTGGCGATGTCACCATGGGCGAGGTACAGGCCCTGGAAGTCAATATCATGGGTAGCGGTGTGGTCAGCTACAAGGGCCAGCCGAAAATTGAGAGCAATCTGCTGGGCTCTGGCGGCCCGGTTCAGCGTCAGTGATGGAATCGCTATCGTGACTATAGAGTGGAATGATAAACAACCAATTTACCGTCAACTGCGGGACATGGTGGCCCAGAGAATTATGGATGGGACTTTCCCCGAGGGTGAGGCGATCCCTTCAGTTCGCCAGGTGGCATCAGATTACCAGATCAATCACCTTACTGTGGGCAAAGCCTACCAGGAACTGGTGGATGAGGGCCTGTTGGAAAAGCGCCGCGGCCTGGGGATGTTTGTCACCACCGGTGCCCGCAGGGCACTGACTTCAAACGAGCTACAGCAATTTGTGGATGAAGAGATACCGGCATTTGTAGAGCGAGCCCGCATCCTGGGTATGAATCTTGACGAAGTGATAGGCCGAATGAGAAATAAAAGGGGAGAAGGTTGATGGGAGCTATTGTAAAGGCCAGAGGTTTAACCCGTTCGTTCGGTGACCTTACTGCGGTAGATCAACTTGATTTTGAAGTCCAGTCCGGTTCGATTATCGGTTTGATCGGACCTAACGGTGCCGGCAAAACGACCATGCTTAGAGCCCTGCTGGGACTCACGGAATACCGCGGAGAATTGAACGTATTGGACATGGACCCGCGGCGCGACAGGGCTCAGTTGATGGAGCAGGTCTGCTTTATTGCTGACACCGCGGTGCTGCCCCGATGGATGCGAGTACAGCAACTGCTGGAGTATGTCAGCGGAGTTCATCCACGATTTGATCGCGAGCGCGCGCAAGAGTTTTTGCGCAGTACACAGATAAACCCCAAGAGCCGGATTCAGGCTCTGTCCAAGGGCATGATGGTGCAATTACACCTGGCATTGGTAATGGCCATAGATGCCCGTTTGTTGATACTCGATGAGCCGACACTGGGCCTGGATATTATTTTTCGCAAGCACTTCTTCGAACAACTGCTCAGTGATTACTTTGACGATGAGCGCACGATTATTATCTCAACCCATCAGGTGGAAGAGGTGCAGAACATTCTCACCCATGTGATGTTTCTTGATCGCGGGAAATTGGTACTTACCCAGTCCATGGATACCATCGAGGAAGAGTTTGTCGAGTTGCACGCGGTGGGCGAAGCGGTTAAGCGGGCCCAGGGGATTCCCCATCTTGGGTCTCGCAGTATTTTAGGGGGCAGGGCTTTTATTTATCAGGGGGTGGACCGGCAGGCGCTGGCTTCCCTGGGGCAGTTGGCGACGCCGTCGGTGTCAGACCTGTTTGTGGCCAAAATAGGGGGGCAGTCTAATGACTGAGAATAAGTCGCTCAAATGGTTTGCCCTGATCCAACGGGAATTGCAGGAATATCGTGTTTCCATTGTCTGGACCCCAATAGTTATCGCCGCAGTGCTTGCGCTCATTATGCTTGGCAGCGTTTTGCTAGCCAACAGGATCTCTGCCCTTGGAGAGGCGATTGTGGAGGTCATTAGCCATGAGGAAATAACCAATGGAATGAAAATCAGTATTCACGTTGAGGGGGACGAGGTTGAAATACTCAAGGAGCAGGAGCTGTCAGGAGCGCCCACTACAGCGAGTGTTCCGGAAACCCACAGGGTGCAAGCCGATACATCGCCGGTGGAAGAGGATGACTGGAACTTTTCTAAAGACTGGACGTTTGAACCCAAAAAGCGTGATACAAAAAAACCCTCAGTAAGCGCAGCTGCTCAGGATTCGTCTGACAGCTTTAACCCATTACTTAATATGCTTCATAGCCTGATGCTGATGGTGCTGGTATTTGTCAGCGCGAATTACCTTTTAGGTTGTCTTTACAATGATCGTAAAGATCGCAGTATTTTATTTTTCAAATCTATGCCCGTGTCCGAACGGCAGGAGGTGCTGGTCAGGTTTTCAGTCGCTGTCTTTGTAGCCCCGGTGATATTTATAGGTGTCTCCTTGTTGGTACAACTAATCGGGGTGTTGATGGCGATGCTGCTGGTCTGGCGTATGGAGATGGATCCTTTTACTACAGTATTGGCAAACATCCAGTTTGGTTCTTTGCTGCTTAACCAGGTAGGCGGCTGGCTGTTGACGGCATTGTGGATAGCGCCTGTCTACGCCTGGTTAATGCTCGCCTCTGCCTGGGCAAAGCGCTCGCCCTTCATGATGGCGGTAGCACCGGTCATCGGCGCGATATTACTTGAGCGAATTTTTGTTGGCAGCGATTATGTTTCCACCGCAATCACCCATCACGTACCGCACTTTACTGCTGGGGCAGAAGGTGCGAGTGCTGTGGGATATTACATCGAAGGGATA
>ERZ1046740.1834-NODE-1834-length-14483-cov-55.598420_pt1 | contig 14483 bp, 18 predicted proteins | sample MGYA00383093_ERZ1046740 | MGnify/ENA primary metagenome ERZ1046740 (study PRJEB29581, sample SAMEA5548363) | metagenome | biome: marine; feature: coastal; material: water | depth 25 m | study: Short-term variability in the microbial, nano- and picoplankton... | reverse complement strand
CCAGAAGATTTAATGCGAATAGTGGATCGCCTAGAGGCAGCCGACACGCTACTAGCCGAATGCCGCCGATACGTGACGGCGATGGAAGATGCCGCCGCCGAATCACTGGGAATCTACGACCACTCTAAACGGTCAAAGTCTGGAATCGAGAAGCGGCTAGATTATTATTTCGAGAACGACTAGATGAGACGCGCCTAGCGTCCGAATTTCAACCAACACCAAAACTATGAAACTGAAAAAATACATCAAACTGGCTGCGCTACTAGGCGTTGTCTCAATCGCCATGTTCTCAACGGGATGCTCAAGCCAACGCGCAAAAGGAATCGACGGGACAGTAATGAAAGACAAGGAAGGGAATCTCTACCGTGTCGAACTGCACATCGGAGAGGTCTTTCGCGTCGAGAAAATCGAAGTCGAAGGCCTCTTCTGAGAACGACTAACATCAGGCACGGAGCGGAGCTGCGTTGCTCTGCATGTGCTTGTTATAAATAAATTACCAATGAAAATACACGACACGAAAAAAGATGCCCTATCAGCCATTAAGCGATACGCTGAAATAATGAGAGAAGCGTCAAAGGAAACGGGGGCAGATTTTGTAGCCGATTCAGATGATGACTCTGGAATGGAATACTATGTTGATGCCGCCTACCGTGGGAGAGACAAAAAAATTCACGAAGTAAGGGTTCACTTTCAAGAATTGAATTTATAACAGGGAGAACACTGAGCACTAACACGAGGTCTGCCGAGTTGCTAGCTGCGGCAGGTTCTAAACCAATAACACTAAATTAATCAAAACTATGAAATCAACTAAAAGAGATTGGATAAATTTCACCGCAGGGTTCGCTACTGCAGCAATCATGGCGCTTGCCGTAACGGATGCTACTGGAGCGACATATCAAGATGTGGTAGCAACTACATTGATACTTGAAGCTGGAGGTGAATACACTGAAGGTTCGATGGAGAGTGTTCATGAAGTGATCTATAATCGTTCTATTAAACGCAACAAATCAATGTCTGATATCTGCCTTCAGAAGTGGCAATTCTCTTGTTGGAATGGAAAAGATATAGATTCGAATGTCTCAAAGGCTCAGACACATCCACGATGGAATGAAGCAATGAAGATTGTGAACACAGCAAAGATGACAAATTATACAAAGGGAGCTGATCACTATTACGCAGACTATATCGAAACTCCTTATTGGGCTTATTCCATGACATTCACCACAAAGGTTGGACGACACATATTCTTTAAATAACATCTCCTTTACATTACCTCAAACTTATATTATAATTAACTTATGAAATTACTCGCTTATATCGTATTAGCTCTTAACATTGGTATTATACCAATCAACGCCATCGCAGGAAGTCTGACGTCTTCCTCTTTAGTTCTTAACTTATCAGTTTCTGCTCTTTTAATTGCAAACTTGTTTGCCGGCAAAACAGGTGAAAACTAATGTACACGAACTCGAACAGACACCGTATGACTACGCAACAAACTAAAGTCGATAACCTTAAAGAAGGTGACGACATCTTATATTCCTGTGGCAATATGGTAGGTAGCGGCACAGTGTTTCATATTAAAGAAACCGAAATCATTGTGCAGACTGGGAATGGTGCACGAGGTTTAGAGTATATCAATAAATCTCGAATCATCTTCAAATAATAGTGTACAATTGAGTCAACTTTAAGTATAATATATCTATGAAAATTAAAAACCGTAAATTCCAAAAGAATGGTGATGTAGCAGCTACTGATGAAAAGTACACAGGCGTTGAAGCTTCGTGGAGTGGCGTAGATACAAAGGAAGCGTACGACAAAAAGCTATCATCTGCACTTAACTTCTATAACTACTATCTTGACCGCGACGACTATATCCCAATCATTCATGAATATATGACTGCAAAAGGTTATGATAAGAATGATCTACAACTTATTAAAGGTATTCCTAAAACATCCCGTGATGTTACGATTACTGGAAAACTGTGTAGAATGTTTAATCGAGGTGCACCTGACTATTACAATTATCGAGGGCTTGTACAATCGAAAATCGCTTCAATGCTTAAAGATGCGGATGAAGTAAAAAAAGCTAAAGCAAAAATAGTGGAAGCCGCTCCGCCTAAGCCAAACGTTCATGAAATCATGAAAGAAAAGGTGAGAACTTCCATACTGTGTGAACTCGAACAAATGCTTGATTCTTGGTGCACCGCCGATACGAAGATAGTAAAGTTTCCATTAGCCACTATTATGCGGGGTCAAAACATTCCGGTTTCAGCAATAGGGGAAGTAAAAGCGTGGCTGAATAAACAACGCAATGATTATAATGAAGCTTTCGAAAAGACGTGTGATCAGATGGTTGAAGGCTACTCTTATTTAAGTAAGCCAGCACTACGTAACCGCATTAAAGCATTAGACAATATGCTTAATGAATTAGTTCTTTATAAATCAAGTAAAGCTTCAGCTCGTAAGCCACGTGCCAAAAAGCCTAAGGCGGCGACTAAGCAAGTCGAAAGGTTGAAATATCTATCAGAATCGAAAGACCACGCTATGAGGTCATGTGATCCAACTCGAATCATTGGTGCTAACATGTTCTTTGTGTTCAATACCAAATATCGTAGGCTTACAGTTTTTAAAGCTCGAACTCGTGATGGTTTCACAGTAAGTGGAACAACCATCAAAGACTTTGATGAAAAGACATCCTTTGCAGTTACATTACGTAAGCCAGAAGACTATCTTCCAATCATAGCAGTTAAGAGTGAAAAGCAAATTGAGAAAGCGCTCGATGAGTTAAAGACAAAGCGTAAATCCGCAAATGGTAGGATCAACCAAGATACCATTCTAGTACGAGCGTTATGAGTAAAAAACAAGCAGCGGTAATTAAACCCTCAATCACGAAAGAAGAGCTACGATTCCAAGTCGAAAAGTTAGTTGCACATGACTATATGACTTATAGCGAAGCTATTATTGAAATCTGTGAAAAAAGGCAGATTGACCCAATAGATATGGCAAAACTTGTCAAAGGCCCTCTGAAACTTAAGCTAGAAGTTGAAGCAATGAATCGAAACATAATTAAACGCACTACTAGCACACTCTTTTAATGGACGGCTATCAAGCATATCAAATCTACCAATCTCTTAAACTGCACTTTACTTCTGACTATGATGCAGTCAAGTATAACTACCGAAGCTCAGTTAAGCGTGATACGTTTGAACGTCGGCGCGATAGATACTTTTTCGAGAAGCTATCACGAAGACTTAACAGGGAAAAACTAATACACTACTTCACATCTAATCTTATTCAGAACTCAGGAGTTTGGGTTGGCGATATGACAGATGAAATATATAATGCATACACCGCGCGGTATGACAAATTGACATACATGTTATCGCAAGATATGAACTTAATGAGTGATAAAGGGTATTCGTTTGACCAATTATGCACAACCTCTGATAACAATACTTCCAACCCGTTCCTTGAAGCACTCAGGAGTGGCGAGATTCAGCTTGAATCTGTGGTGCTGGTAGATATAATGGTCAATTTCCTTAGCCGCCTGAAGAGTGATCTAAGCGATCCTCTAGGTATAAATAAAGATTTAATCGATCTCTTACTGAAGTATCGTTTAATCATGCTCCAAAGTCCATTACCTCACGGGAAGCTGAAAGAAAAGGTTTTAAAGACCTTTACTAATCACCTAACTTAGGGTAATATAGACTCTGACAGTAATAACTAATCTATACATTGTAAAATACATTGTAATACTAACAACAAATACTAAAAATACTAAAATAATATATGTCCTTCGCAAATATGAAACAAAATCGCAATGATGCGATTTCTAAACTGGTAGCAGCATCTGCTGGTAACAACGAAAAGAAGAGCTACGGCGATGACCGTATGTGGAAACCCAGCGTGGATAAAGCCGGAAATGGTTACGCTGTTATTCGCTTCCTACCCGCAGGAGAAGGTGAAGAGCTTCCGTGGGTACGTTACTGGGATCATGGATTCAAAGGATCTACTGGTCGTTGGTACATCGAAAAGTCTTTGACTTCCATTGGTCAACAAGATCCTGTATCTGAACTCAACTCACAGTTGTGGAACTCAGGTCGTGATGAAGACAAGGAAACAGCACGTCAGCGTAAGCGTCGTCTACACCACGTCTCTAACATCCTTGTTGTCTCTGACTCTGCTAATCCTGAAAATGAAGGTAAGGTATTCCTTTATGAGTACGGCAAGAAGATCATGGATAAGATCATGGATGTTATGCAACCTCAGTTCGCTGATGAATCTCCAGTCAATCCATTTGACTTTTGGGGTGGTGCTAACTTCAAGTTGAAGATCCGTCAAGTTGAAGGATACCGCAACTACGATAAGTCCGAATTTGATAATGCAACAGCATTGTTTGATGGTGATGAAGCACAGCTTGAAGGTGTATATAACAAGCTTTATAAGCTCAGTGAATTTACTGATGCTGAAAGCTATAAGACATACGCTGAACTGAAGAAGAAACTCTATGAAGTAATCGGTGAAACTGAAGTAGCATCAGGATTTACGCCTGCGCAAACAGTTGAAATGAATACTACTAAAGAAGCATCAGTTGATGCTCCAGCTCCAGCACCTGTTGTCGATACACCAACTATCGGTGATAATGATGGGCCTGCTGATGATGCTGAGGACACGCTCAGTTATTTTGCTAAACTCGCTTCGAGTTAATAAAGTAAACTAAATAACTAACTAGAAGGAGTGGTCTTAATGGCCACTCCTTTTTTTGAGTGTCTTTTTTGTTGGCCTATACACATATTTGCTATAGCTTCTTTAGTGTGCACTCTGCCTTTATTTAATCCGCTAAGACTTTTTAGCCATGCTTCTTTATTCTTTGGCTTACATTTATCACCAATCTTCTTACCTTTATTCCACGGAGCACGACCTTTACGCGCATCACTCATCTTCTTCTTAGACTCTTCAGAGAATTTAAACCCTTTCCTTGAACACTTATCACCAGTCTTCTTACCTTTATTCCACGGGACAAAGTCTTTCTTTGCTTCACTCATCTTACGACGCGTCTCTTTAGAATGGTATGCAACTTTTATATCCTTAGCATTCATTGCTAGGTACGCGATCTTATCTTCACTTCTGCCATACAACTTCCACAATAGCCAATGGGCAATGATGTGCTCACGGTGTGTTAAGTAAGTATAGTTGGCTTCTTCGTCAAGACCACCTATGTGTCTAGGTACTATGTGGTGTCTTTCAAGACCAGAACCAACTGGTTTCCACTCCTCTTTTAAATGCTTGCGGGAGTTGACAAGGTTGTCGTGTATTGCTGTATAAATACTCATAGCTGAACTTCTTTTGTTTTAAGGTTGATAAGTTTAGAACTGGCAGATACTTGTAATATCGTGGCCAGTACTTCTATTTATAACAAACGCGGTTTTCGCAAAGCTCGCCAGCTCGTAAAGTAAACTAAATAACTAACTAGAAGGAGTGGTCTTAATGGCCACTCCTTTTTTATGTGTTTATTGCAAAAGCATATTACCTAATCCCATTCCCATCGTTCTGTCTATGTGCGAGGTTTGATTTGTTGATGTATGCACAACAGTGCTAGTACTTGTTGAAGCGTCAGTATTACTAATTATAGGAGTGATGTTTACTTTACTCTCTTGTGCATTAAGCGTATCGTTCTGTGTTGCTTCCATCTGAGCACCAGTTGCGTTAGGTACTTGGTCTATATTACTGTTTTTAGCCTTAAACTCTCTTTCTCTAAGTGTAATCCCCGCATCAATGGCTTCCAATTCTGCCGCAAGATCTGCTAGCCGTTCTGCTCGATCATATCTAAATCCAAGCATTCCACCTTTAGTATCTCCAGAATCGAGTTCCATTTGTTCGTTTCTAATTTTTTCTTTGACCTCGTCCCTTTGTCCTCTAAGATCAAAATATCTTTGATCGCCTTTCGCTCCTGCTTCACCACCGCTCGTAGCGCCATACATCTCTTCATCAAAGGCTTCAGCGAAAGTCTGACCGGACAACGGATTGACTGCTGCTGCAACTCCAGCTATCAGGGCTGGTACAACCTTGGTGAATAGCATAGAGAACATTTCAGCTAAGCTTCCCATTCCTTCTTCAACCATCTCTCTAATACTAAAGCTATCTAGAAATTCTGAGAAACCTTCAAATCCTAATTTTTCTGCTACCCAAGAGATTGCATCCTTTATTAAATCTAATATGCCTCCAAGAAATCCGCCTGCCACATATCCAATAGCGGTGAATACCGCATCAATCGCTTTTGCGAATGGATTTGTAAATTCCGATGTTTTAAGACTACTGAAAATACCTCTTACTGCGTCAATGAGCATCAAGACAGGGAAAAACAATTTATTACCTAGAGCAAAACCAAGCGCGCGGAATAACGGTCTGAATTTACCCAATAGTCCTCCAATACTTCTCACAGAACTCATTATGCCCGCGAACGGTCCCTTTCCTTTGGACAAAACCCCAAGTGCTGATTTTATATCTTTAAAGCTTCGTCCAATCTCTTTAAAAGGCGATAGCAGTTTGCTTACAATAGATACACCTACACCTTTAATGGCGAGAGCGAAAGCCTTAAACTTTCCACCAATCATTTTTACAAAGTCTACAACTCTTTTAACTTGTACAAAGATTGTTCTAAAAAACTTAATACCCCGCTTGCCGAGAATCTTAAATGTGTTACCCTTTAAAAACTTATTAGTTCCTGCCTTTTTGTAAACATCGCCTAAAGCCCTAAAGACATTACTCATATAAGTGAATAGCTTCGTGACTGGAGAGAATAGAAATTTAAGTGGCTTTACGATAGTGAATTTAAATAGCTTTACAAGTGTAGGAGCTTTAAAGATAGAAGCCATGCCTTTTATAAATCCACCAATGAATGTCGTGAGAAGTAATCGGCCAAAAACAAATATTTTCTCAAAGATACCTTTTGTGCCATCCGAAAAATCGAACTTCAGATCTTCAGTGTTGTCCCTAATGTCAGATAATAGACCCAACGTGTCAGATGCAATACTATTAGCTTCTGCTTTATCTTCAAGAGTCTGTAAAGTATCAGATTCAAGTGAAGCCTTTAAAGCTTTAAGCTGATTAGTTTGCTCTTCACTTAGATTGTTCTGCTTATCAAGAAGAGAAGTAATTATCTTTTGAATATTCTCAATACGCGTTTGCTCTTCTTTATCTGATTTAAGAGATTCAATAAGAGCATTTGGTAACTCTTGTTTCGGTTGTTTTGATTTAGCCATTTCTGTTATTTTTTACTCTCTCGTTTTCTTTTCTGATGTAATCTTGCAGAAGTGATACGTATATTTGCCTTTCCCACGGGATCATATTATCTAATTCTGTTAAACTATACTGATGATGTTGCATCATTGAAAAGTTTGTTTGATAGTGATTCGCTAAAGAGTCATGGGAAAGGCAGATTAAAAAAAAGATTCTAATCCTTCAAGTATTCTGACATTATCATGACCGCATTTGTCGCATTTAAATTTTACTTCTAGTTGAAGTTTTGGTTGTGCTGATAGGTATTTCTGAATTTCTTCTAGGTGTTTATGAGACAATGACTCAATGAACTCTTTTAAATCGTCTTCAGAAGTATCATCTGTTTGATAAACACCATCGCTGTCATAGATAGATTCGATACTAGCGGCGATTGAGCGAATAAAAATGTCTTCATCGGCTTTTGCTTCTTTCGACAACGCTTCCGATTTAGCGAGTGTTATTGGCCGCATAATAATTCCGACTGTGTCATTCAATTGAATCTTTTTATCGACTTCACCTACTGCGCTTTTCACTTCAGCGGCAAGCAGATCGATAGAAACAGTATTGTATTCACCACACTCTTCGCACTTAATCTTAATCTCTGCGGATTCACCAACAGACTTAGCTCTAAGTTGAAGGAACAGATATTCTAAATCGTATGTAGTTAATTCACTTGCATCGACTGCGTTAAACGTACATGATTTAATGATATCTTTCATCGCATTAAAAATCTGCGAAGTATCCTTAGATTCTTGAGCAATCATAAGAATCTTTTCTTCTTTTACGAGGAATGGACGAAACTCAATCGTTTTGCCGGTTGACGGTATTACCGTCGGGTATTTACTTGTTTCTAGTTTTGGTAGTGCCATACTATTATAATAATCTTGTTATTCCTCCAATCGCGTTTTTAATTCCAGAAAGAGCTGAGGACAATCCTCCTTCTGGTACAAAGTCTTCGTATGTCATTGTGATTGACAATTTCTGCATACCGTTTTCTGAAGAATTATTTAATTCTACAGATTCTACAGTCACAGGATAAGCATTTCTTAATGTTATACCATAGACAGGTACGTTTTTTTCATTCAATTGCTGTATAGTGATATCTCTCTGGTATTCAGAGTTGTAATTTAATTTGTAAGTTTCCGGATCAATGATTAAAGAACTCCATCTATCAAACATCTTTTTCATATAGTAATCATTCGTTAAATGAAAGACGAACGTCACATCTTCATTAATATAGCTATTTGCCACCTTGACTGATTGTCTAAAGTGTGAATGATCCATAGTTTGTATTTGTCTGCCTGGTATAGAACAGCTCTCACACAATAGTCCAATATCACGAGGATCGTTTATCAATGACTTTGGATTAAAGTTGCCGGATATCGCGCTTATTGCAATGTCCTGCAAATTTATATTAAGTAAAGACTGACTTGGCGGAGACATGAAAATCGCGAATCGATTAGTCTTAGCTAATCCACCTCTTTTACCTATCGTCGATTTGAAATCATCGATTGAACCTGGAGACACTGTTGATGCTATATCTGTAAATAATGACATTATATCGATTTCCTTGAGTCTGACCAGACTTTTGTTTTTGAAGCCTTCTTAAAACTTTCTGTTGGCATGAATAAAACTTGCTCCCACTGATCAGAAGGCACCTCAACCATCTTTGATCTTACGTGCGAGCTTAAATAGTGTTTAAAGCACGGGCCAAACATGCTCAATTTAGAAGCACCTTTTAAAAGATTATAGGATAGTCTTAGGCGAGTGCTTGAATCGTACTTCTTATTTGTTGAATAGTCGGTAAGCCTATCAAAGAACACTGCCCTTTGTTTATGAGGAAGGTAGTGAAGGTTAAGGCCATAGAACCCACCTTTTGCTTTTTCTACCATAAAGATAAGAGGGAACCTATCGTAATAAGGCAATGTCTTCTTATGTTTGGGATCATATGTGTAGAAAAACATACGACCAGGCAAAGGCCGTGACCGTGCTTTAAAATTATCATCCTTTAAAAGCTTTTCACGATTTACTGTCTTCATCCCTGCTAATTCACGTTTAAACCACGCAAGAGATTCTTTAGTGTTCTTTTCAATACCAGCCGCGGTTGCTTTGGTATTTAATTTATCTGTGTATGATACTGCCATTATAGTCTATTTATAACTATGTGAGGAGTTTTATGCCAAGCGATTTCAAAGTCGTTTCGTCCCAAACCTGAAATGTCATACCATTTCGATGAGCAAATTCAGTAGCAGCTTCCCACTTTGATACGTTTTTTACGTAAGTCATTACCTCGTTTAAGTATTTTTTTGTTTTACGCGATCTTTCTTTAGGTGGCTGAGTTTGTTTTTTTGGCTTAATTTCTATCAAATAGCATTTACCATCTTTCATCCTTATAAAGAGATCTATAAAATACCTATGCATCTTTCCGTCAGTCTTGCATTTATACGAAACTATAACCTCTTCACTATTCCATCCAACGATATCTTTATTATTATCACACCACTTAAACGCCTGTCTTTCCCAATGTGATCTATACGTTATGTTAGAGAAATCTCCTTCGTATTTTTTTAAGTTCTTTGGTTTAAATTTTCCTTTGTAGTATTTCATTCAAGTATTTGTATAAATACTATTTATAATGAGTATTGATATCATAAAAAACATACGAAGTGGGGCTAAAGATGGTTTTAAAGCGGGTAAAGCTACTCTTACTAATTTTTTAGGTTCGAGTGATCAAGGTTCGGGAGGAGGAGGGAATGCTGCTTTAATATTCCCTCCTTATATAAGAACTCAAACGGACCACTTACCTCTTATTGAATTCACCGCGTACGAAAGGAACCCATCTCCTGGAAACATCGAAGGCAAAAAGAAACCAGGCACTGGCTTTCACCAAATCTATCTTCCAGTTCAAGAAGGTCTTACTATTAACGATTCATCGATTTATAACACTATTAACGTAAATGGTGCTGGGGCGGTTGTTCAAAAGTTGTTAGAAGGTGAAGGAACTGTAAAGGAAAAGCTAAGTTCTAATGCAAAAGGCGTTATGGATGCTATCGATACAGTTGCTGCAAAATATATCCCTGGAAGTTCCGGTGACTACGTTGGGTTAAGATCAGGTAAAATTTTTAATCCAAATACTAATACAAGCTTTGAAGGTAATGGAATTCGCACCTTTGATTTTTCCTTTAAACTGGTAGCAAAGAGCCAACTAGAGGCTGAAATGATTCGAAAGATACATGAAACATTTCGTTATTTTTCTTATGCTGATTTGAATACTGAATCTTCAAACCTCTTTCTTTCTTATCCATGTCCATGGACCGTTCGGTTTGTCGATATGAGCACCGGAGATGAGAATCCTTATATACCTGGAATTTGGTCTTCGTATTTAACTGCTGTCAATTCCAACTTTAATTCAAGCGCAAATATGTATTTTAGTGATAACGCTCCACTTGAGGTGGACATTTCTTTATCATTCCAAGAGACAAGAGTTTTAAATCGAAATGATATGCTAACTATAAAGGACGATCCTTTAAGAGGAATTATAAATGGTAGACCGAGCACAATTGCACCAGCTGCTGCGGCCGGCGAAAATATAGAAAACGTAGGAGGAGATTAATGGCATTTTTTAAACAGTTTCCAAAGATTCAGTATAATACGCTTCGTGATGGCATCATTAGCGATATCACAAATATCTATCGTCATGTCGATGTAAACGATGTTCTAATAGATGATGCTTCAACGTATACTTATTACGAAATTAAGAATGGCGAAAGACCTGACACTGTTTCAAGTCGATTATATGGCACTCCTGATTATTATTGGACATTCTTCGTAGCAAATGAATCACTGAAAGAAGGTCTTAATTCGTGGCCTCTCGAATATAATCAGTTTCGCGAGATGATTGAGCAGGAGTATGGTAAATACTCTGTTGCGATTATTGTGCCAATCCAGTCAAGAGTGGTTGTAAACGGCGAAAATAAGATTGAACATAAAAACTATTTAGCAGGTCTCGATTTGAGCTATGTTGAAATCGTCGATAAAGATGGCAACAGCGCTAAAATTCTTAAGTATGATATCGAAACTCTTCAGCTTTGGATGTACGATGTAAGCGATCCTGCCTTTTTTCAATCTGAAGAATTCACGTTGCGCTACACAGGATCCGATCAATTTAATTGGTATAAGGAAGTATACGAATGGTCTGAAAGACATGCACCATTTCAGTATGACGCGTTTACTCGCTTTACAGACTTTGGTGAAGGTGAAGACATGATTCAATTCGACACACTCGAATATTACGAATTGTTTTACACCCGACAGTTTCAAAATATTGTATTTGATGCTCGAGAAGTTATAGCTCAAGCAAAGAATGCTCCAAAATATTACCTTGACGCTGATATCGAAGAAGAGAGTATTATATCAGCTTTTCAGGCATTCAATTTAGAATATGACCTTGCGGAATTAGAAATTGAACCTTATTTCCGCGGGCGTTTAGAAGATCATACACCTGATTATACGGGATCTTTTGTGAAAGGCAATATAATCGATCTTATTTCAAACACTTATCGCGATACGTTTGACGCTGGCTCTTATGGAATTTATAGACCTGATCCTCAATCAGAAAGTGTATCAATTCTTGAAGTCGAAGAGCAATTAAACTTTGATAGAAGAAAAATACGAATTATACGTCCAAACATCATTGAAGAGTTTGTTGAAAGGTATAAAGAACTTATTCAATCCTAATTATGTCAAATCGAAATATACTCGAACAGGGTACAAAAGAAGCTCTGCTTCCCGAGGGATTCAACTGTAAGGAGATCATACTTCGAAATCACGCTGGAGTCGAGCGCGATATTAAACAAATCGTAGTGAAATTCTCCCTTACCGAGTCTCTTTATTCACACTCTGTAATAGCAAAGTTCAGTGTTAAAGACTCAACAAACTTCTTCGAAACCTTTCCAATCACAGGACAGGAGACTGTACAGCTTAAACTCGAAAGGAAGACCACCTTTACAGACGGCGAAGCACCGGAAATCATCGATCTTCTATTCTTTGTCACGGAGTATCCAGTCTATGGAAGATCCGGCCAGCATACACAGGTGTATAGCTTCTCAGGCATCGCTCCTCACGCGTTTGGATCCTCTTTTCGTAAGATATCACGATCATATAATGGATTAACCTCGGAAGAGATTCGAAAGATCCTTGTTAATGACTGTCAACTGCCTGAAGAGAACTTCCGGCTGACCGGAGATCCTATTTCAACCTCGAAAGGACTGATTACGAGACAATCTCCTTTGAAAGCAGCGGCATGGTTCCTTTCAAAAACCTTCGACGAAGCACTTGCCCCATTCTTTCTCTTCCATACGATCTGGAATAAGGTACAACTTTCTTCTTATACTTCTCTTGTAAAGCAAAAACCCTATGGAACATACATACATACAACAGGTTTCAGTCAAAATGCTCAAACAGAACAAGATTATATTGAAAGAAGTACACGGATACTTGAAATCGCTTCAGAATTAAATCTTGGTAAGGTATTTCAGGGACAGGCAGGAGCATTTGCATCGAATAATAACTCTCTTGATCTCACGAATAAGACATACACGAAGTATGATTATGCTTATAATAAAGATTTAAAGAGTAAAGGCAATAGTCTAGAGAAGGGGAGTGTATTGTCGCGTTTCTTTCAAACCGCCTCAACGGAGATAGATACGCTAGCAGAAGCTCACAGCGAGTATATTAGTCTGAATAGCGGTGCATTCGATGGTACACAGCAGAATATGAATGCTTTACGTACACAGACACGAGGAATCACACGAGCATATCATGAGATACTCGATACGACTCAGCACGAATTAGTACTACACGGAGACATGGGGCTTAATCCTGGTCGTGTTATCGAGCTTAAGCTACAGCGTACAATGGATCCTCAGAACTTTCAAGATCTACTCGAAAAGAATCCACGAGACGTCTGGGACGAACACTTATCTGGTAAGTACTTAATCACCTCAGCGATTCATACCTTCGAAGATGGTAAGTATTTTACTAATGTTAAGGTAAAGCGTGACTCTTTCTCGATTGATATAGATAATACATAGACATGAATAGCGAAGACTTTATATACGGCAAAGGATTTCACTGGTTTACTGGTGTAGTCGAAGATATACATGATCCAGAAGAGATGGGCCGTTATAAGGTCCGTTGTTTTGGTTACCATACTGAAAACAAAGAGTATATCTCTACAGAAGATTTGCCTTGGAGTCATGTTATGTTACCAATTACTTCAGCGAGTATGACTGGTATAGGTCAATCAGCGACTGGTATATTACAAGGAACATGGGTAGTAGGCTTCTTTCGTGATGGTACAAATGCTCAGGATCCTCTTATAATGGGCACGTTACCATCAACAAGTAGTCTTACTGCTGATACAAAGTCTGGATTTAACGATCCTGAGGGTGTGTATCCTCTCTTAGTTGATAATAAACCAACGAATGATACGCCTTCTCAGGCACGAAAGGAATATACTACGAGCGAGAGTTATATTAAACGCGACGAATTAAATCAGAAAGCGCTTGAAGATCCTTCGTATGTAATAGAATTTCCTCAGATACATACAACAGCGCCTTTATATCCAAAGAATAAAGTAATTCAAACCGAATCGGGTCACGTAATTGAGCATGATGATACGGCTGATAACGAGAGACTATTGCAATACCATAAGACTGGTACGTATCATGAAGTACAAGCCTCAGGTGATGATGTAACTGTAGTCAATGGTAAAGGATATAAGCTTGTTATAAAGGACGAAAACGTGCGTGTCCTTGGCGCGTGTAATCTAGTTATAGACCAAAACTGTAATACACACATTAAAGGTGATTGGAATATTACTGTTGATGGTACTAAAACAGAGAAAGTAACAGGTGACGTCACAGAGATATACTCGAGTAAACTTACACAGAACGTCACAGGTAATGTAAATGAAACTTATAAGAGTAGTCAATCAACTCAAGTAACGGGTAATATCGATATCGATGGATCACGAATTGATCTTAACTAGTTTCATTACCGGCCATTACTATTTGAAAAAAATAGCTATGGTGGTTCAGGCGGAGTATAGCACCCAGCACAAATTCAGAGCTCTACAGTATTAAAACAGAGCTCTACAGTATTAAAACAGAGCTCTACAGTATTAAAACAGAGCTCTACAG
>ERZ1046740.1833-NODE-1833-length-14505-cov-5.266436_pt1 | contig 14505 bp, 11 predicted proteins | sample MGYA00383093_ERZ1046740 | MGnify/ENA primary metagenome ERZ1046740 (study PRJEB29581, sample SAMEA5548363) | metagenome | biome: marine; feature: coastal; material: water | depth 25 m | study: Short-term variability in the microbial, nano- and picoplankton... | reverse complement strand
CGCCGAAGTGGTCGACGATTTTTTTGGCGTACGATTTGCCGATCCCGTGGATCAGTCCGCTGCCCAAGTATTTGCGAATGCCGTGGACGGAGGCGGGCAGTTGGGATTTGAATTTGCCGACTTTAAACTGGTCTCCGTGGGTGGCGTGCCGGGTCCACTGTCCGCTGAGTTTGAGCGTCTCGCCGCATTGCACGCCCGGGAGTGCGCCCAATATGGTGACCGGGCGCTTTTCGTCGGTAATGCTGACTTCAGCCACGCAATAGGCGTTTTCCTCGTTGAAGAAGATGATTCTCTCGAGGACGCCTGTAATGGTTTGGTCGTTCTGGTAGTTGTCTGCCATGGCGGGACTTTTTAATAGGCCTACAGGCGCGTCGCGGAAGGTCAATGCGTGGTGTGTTTTTGAGCACGAAAAAGCCCTCGTTCAGACGAGGGCTTTTGAAAATTGAAGGAGTTGAGCTACTCCGAAATGACCGGAGGGTCGTCCGGGGGATCTTCCGGTGGGCCGCCGGGCTCGCCCTGTTCGGTTTCCATGGTGAAGATGAGCTCATCGAAAGGAACGTCGCCGATGACTTCAACTTGTCCGAAGGAGATGGCGGAAGGGCTGGCTTGGGCTTGCTGAATGCTGAGTTGGGTCGAGCCGGGGACATACACGGCTTGCTGGACGTGGGTGTCCTGCTTCACGCTGTCCGGTACAAAGCGGAAGATGACGAAGCGTCGCTCCAGTTCGTCCATGATCTGGACTGAGCGAGTTTCGTTGGCACTGATCTGCATGCTGTAGGAGTCTTCGATCTCCTGAAAGAACTCTTGGGGCACGCGGACGATTTCCTGGGCTGATTGGGCGGCCAGTTGGAAGTCGAACGCATTGTTGCCGGTCGCAGCGAGCTCGGCGCGTTGCACGTGTCCGTTCGCATCGGTGAGGGTCGCGACATTGGTTTGCTCCGGCGCGTAGAAGTGGCTCGGCAGGAAGTCGACCATGTAGATCTGGATGAGCCCGGCCTGCTGTGTCGTGTATTGTGCGGCGACGGTACGCATTTGAGTTTCTTTGCGCAGATCGATGACCATGACGCACTCTTCGCCAGCGGGGAAGGTGTAGGCGGAGGTGGGATCTTCATCGGCCATATTGAAGATGTTATCCAGATTTCCGCCACTGACAAAGGCGAAGCGTGTGCCGGTGTATGCGGAGGCAAAATCGTAGTCGATGATCGGCGATTGTGCCTTGATAGTTTCGTCGGTCTCCTCGCCCTTGCCCACTTGGAAGTCTGCCTGAGTGATGTCGATGGGGCCCGTGGCACCAAAGTTGCCGATCAGGCCCGCATCTTCGATGTTGAAGCGCACCAGAATGTAGCGCGTCTCCACTTCGGGGAAGGTGGCAGAAGGGATCGCGCCTTTTTGAAACGCGACAGGCTGCGTGAGCGGCACCCATTTTCCGCTGTCGAGCGGTTCAAGGGTGTCGGAAGACATGAGTTGAAGGGTGCCGGCGGCACTCTCGTTGCTGAGAAAGAAGCGGGAGACCCGCATAAATTGGCCGAGATCAACGATGTAGTCGTGTTGGCCGTTGCTGATGGGGTAGGTCAATGCGGAATTGTCGCTGAGAAAAATAGACTCATCGAAATAGCCGACATCAGGCACTTGAATGCGTTGAAATTGCTCGTCTTTAACCAGAACCAGAGTGGCCCCCATGTGCCATCGGGCCAGATTCTTCGGGATGCGCTGTAGTTGATGCCGTGTGGCGTCGGGAACGCGATATAAGTCGACGGATGGTGCGGGTTGCGTTTGGGCTCAGGCATTCAGTGCCATGGCAACTCCGGTGAAAAATAATACGGAGATTATCTTGCGCGGATTGAGGATGTATTTGCTCATTGGGTAGATGTGTTAGTGCTACGGGTGTCGAGTAATTTGACGTTTATTAAAACCCATTATTTAAGGGAATGCAATCATCTAATTGTGAAGGGTTTATGGGTTGATTTAGGGCTTTACTGGCTATGTGTGGGTAAATTACCATGCACACTGAATTACGAATGCGTTATTTCCTCTAAGAATACTACCACTTCTAACCGATCAATATTGTGATCAACATAAGGTCTCCTTCTCTTCGCGTATCTGCACCTCTTATGTTGCTTCGACCTGCCTCTTTGTCATGGCTTCGATATCGCTGTGTGGGCAGGTGGATAAAACTCCAGACTTCGCGCCGTTTCTTTTGGACAAGCGTGTGGAGCGGGAGGACTACAACTTCCGTTTCGGTCCGGTCTTGGTCGATGTGATCGGCACTTTCGGAATCGAATACAACGACAACATCAACACCTCCGAGGTGTCGCCGCTGGAGGATTTTATCTTACAGCCCGGGATTTCGTTCGGACTGAAGTGGCAGATCAACGAGTATAATGAGCTCGATGTGAATATCGGAGCGGAATACTGGCATTATTTGGACAACAGTCAGTTGAATGATTTGTCGAATCAACTGGCACTGACGCCGAATACGGAGCTTTCGTTTCGCGTGTTGGTGGGCGACGTGATTTTTCGCGTGTATGACCGGTTGCAGTATTCCTTTGATTCAGCTGACTCCGTGGTCGTGGATGATGCGGGGGACGTGATTGATGATGATCCTGCTGCCTTCACCCGTTTTCAAAATGTATTTGGTCTACAGTCCGAGTGGTTTATCGGGGAGAATGTATTCAGTGCTCAACTGAGTCGGATGGATGTCTGGAGCCCGGAAGATAAATTCCAGTATATTGACCGCGAGGAGCACAAGCTTGCCTTGAATGTGGAGCGTGCGCTGGCTGCCAATTTTACACTGGGTCTCGGTGCGTCTTAGACGATGATTGATTTTGATCAGGAGGTGAACAATGACGGAGAGGTCTTCACTATTGGTCCCTTTGTTGATTGGAAAATTACCGAACTGATCGGACTGTATGCCGGGATCGCGTGGAATGACCGTGACTATGATACGGGTGCGCTGACGGATGGGCCGGCCTTTGGGAATGATGAGGACCCGAGTGATTACACCTGGATGGTGCGCTTGAGCCATACGGCGAATGAAGTGTTTAACCATCAACTTGAGTGGTATCGCTCGATTTCAGTGGGTAGTACCGCTAACTTTAATGAGGTCGATGGGGCTCGCTATACGCTCGCGTATAATATTACACCGCGCATTCGCATTGATGGCGCAGTGGGGTACGAGGAAAATGCGAGTTCGGGTGGTTTGATCAATGATGACTTTGATCGCTGGATTTACGGGCTCTCCACTGAATTGGTCCTCGGGCCACGCTTGACTGCGGATGTTGGCTATCGCTACATCGATAAAAATTCTGATGCTAAATTCCAAAGTTATGAACAAAATCAGTTTCGCATTTTCTTTAAATATGACTTTTAAGAAAGTGCTACGAAACGATGTCTGTTTATATTAAGAAATTTACTTTATTTTGCGCCATCTTGGTCGTCTGTTTCTGGCAGGCACAAGGCCAAGCCGCGGACGTGTCGGCCCCTGCGGTACAGGGGGCCGCAACGGCCGAGTCCAGCCCGTCGCAAATGGGCTTGCTCGATGATGACTGGGAGCTTCAGATCGGGGATCGCCTGGAGTATCAAGTATTGGAGGAGCAGGAAGAGTCGTTGCTGTTGTCGGTTAATGGAAATGGCGAGCTTTTGGTGCCTCTGCTTGGGACCGTCCCAGCTGAGGGCAAAACGAGCAAGCAGTTGGCCTATGAGATCAAGAAAGAGCTGGAGGGAGATTTCTTCCACCGGGCGACCGTGCTCATTACGCAACGCGAGGTGGATCGAAATCGCGGCCGTGTGACGGTGATCGGTGAAGTGAAGCGCCAAGGGGAGCAATTAATTCCAGCCGATGCGCCGTTGACGCTCAGCCAAGCCATTTTGCAGGGCGGAGGATTCTCGCTGCACGCGGATCGATCAAAAGTGAGTGTTGTTTCTGAAGGCCAGGAACAAGCGCGCTTGGAACTGGATCTCGGGACGATGCTTTCGAGCGGCGATCTTTCCCAGGATCCGATATTGCAAGCAGGCGATGTTGTGATTGTTGCCCGGTCTGATCAGGCCGGCAGCCAAGTCTATGTGCTTGGTGCGGTCGAATCGCCTGGGCTCTACTCGATTTTGGGCAGTAAATTTACCCTGAGTCAGGTTATTTTGATGGCTGATGGATTTACTCGATTCGCGAAGAAAACGAAGGTTCGTCTGATCTCGACCGATGAAAGTGGTGGGAAAACCGAAGCCGAAGTGAATGTCGGCAAGATCCTCGATGGTGGAGATCGCAGTAATGACCCTGTTATTAAGCCGGGGGATATGGTTATTGTGGAAGAGAAGATGATCAGTTTTACTGGCTAATTACTTGGCACTGATCGGCAGCCCTGCCAAGATAATCGCGAGACCCCTAATACATGGACGACTTATTTCAGGATGACAGTAGCGCCAAGACGGTCGATTATATGGAGCTTCTCCATAAAGTCGTTTACCGTGCAAAGATCGTATTGCGTCGCTATTGGTGGGTGCTTCCTGCCGCGATTGCACTGGGGGTCAGTTTTAAGGCGATCGAAGGTTTCTTAAAAGAGCCCTTTTATAAATCGACGGCGCAGATGATCGTCAGTGGGCGCATTGCGCTCCCGGAGAATGATGTGTATGCGGAGGAGCGTGATAACTTTATCGGCACGCAAATCGAATTAATGCGCAGTGATCAGGTTCAAGCCCGTGCGGTTGAGCGCATCCGGTTGACCTCGCCTGAGTTGCATGACGCGTTGACGGCAACCGAGGCGTATGGCGCAGATGGCCTGAAGGTGCTCGATTTAGACGCCGATGTTAAGAAGGAGACTTCGATCTTTGTGCTGACTGCATATACGCCACATGCTGGATATACGCAGGCCTATTTGGATGCGGTGATGGAGGAATATATTAATCGGCGGGTTGAAATGCGGTCCAAGACTTCGGAGCGTACTTATGATGCCATTCTGGCTCAGTTGAAGGATCTGGAAGCCGAAGTGGATGCTGGGGAAGACGCCATCGTGGATTTTCAGCAGCGTAACAATATCGTATTCATCCAAGAGCAAGGTTCGGCGGCCGGCGCCTATTTGGCGGATTTGAAGCGCCGCCTCGCCGAGCTTAATACGGAGAGCCGGACATTGTCTTCGATCATGAGCGACGGTTCAGGGCAGGGACTTCTGTTGGATCAATTGCAGGCAGGCGAAGCCGCGTCGGCTGTTGAGGGCAGTGTGTTTGATATGGTCGGCTCCGCAGAGGAAAATCAGAAATATATTCTCAGTAAAGAACAGTTGGATTTGTTCCGGGCACAGTTAGAGGAGTTCGCGATCTATTTGAAGCCGAGGCATCCCAAAATCATTACGCTGAAGAACCAAATCGAACGGACGGAAAATCAGTTGGAAATTCAACGCCGTCAGGCTCTGGAGCATATTCGTGAGCGTAAGCATTTGGTCGATAATCAGGTGAAGAACCTGCATGCTGAAATTGAAATTTGGGAGAAGAGTGCGTTGGAGAACGGGCGTTTGATCGCTGAGTTTGAGCGCCTGCAGTCGCGATTGGCGCGTTCGAAGGCGGCCTATGCCAGTAGCCAGGACTCATTGCGTGTGATTGATACGAATCAGAATTTACAGCAGGAAACCGTGTCGATTTTGGTCAATGCGCGTGATCCGAAGCCTGCTGGAGTCGGGATCGTTCGTCAATTTACCATGGGGGCCCTTTACGGTGTCGTGTTGGCTGGCGGCGTGCTCTTTATTTTGGCTGCGCTCGACAACCGCATTTTAACTGCGAGTGAATTGAGCGCCCAATTTACGGATCCTTTGATTGGAGCGATTCCTTTCGAGGCGGCTCATGGGGGAGATGCGAGCGCCGTGCTTCTCCGGAAGAATGATGACCGCTATGTATTTGCCGAAGCCTGTCGGAACCTGAGGACTTCGGTTTTCTTTATGGGCGATGAGCAGTTCAAGCCCAGCACTTTTGCTGTGACCAGTGCGGTTCCTTCCGAGGGGAAGTCCACGGTTTCGGCGAATTTGGCAGTCGCGCTGTCCTTTGCCCGATCCAAGGTCTTATTGGTTGATGCCGACCTTCGACGCGGACGCTTGCACCATCTCTTGAAGTTGAATCGAGGCAACGGGCTTGCTGATATTTTGGAGGGCAAGCTCACTCTCGACAGTGCGGTTCAGTCGAGCAGTTATGATCATCTCGATTTTATTTCGATCGGGTCCTATCCGGATCATCCCGCGGAATTACTGATGAGTGAGAACATCGATACGTTCATCCGGGAGGCAAAGGAAAGGTATGATTTTGTTATTTTCGATACGGCGCCGATTCTTGCGACAGATGATACCTCTGGTTTTGCAGGCAAGGTAGACGCCGTGTTGTTCACCATACGCTGTGCCCATACGCAAGTTCGGCAGATCAAGCCTGCGATGGCTCGTTTGCGTGAGCGGAATATCGATGTTTCCGGACTGATTCTTAATTACGTCGATACGACACAGCCGGGTTATTATTATTATCGTTACTCGGAGTATTACACCGATCCAAAGCGTAATGATGAACCGGCTCCACAGGTAACCAGTGTCTAGTTCCAATCGAAATTTGACAGCGTATGTTGCGCATTTCCCGATCCCGGGGGCCCCATCATGAGGTCAGGTCGCAGAAGGCCTAGTCGGCGGCGCATGAAACAGCGCGTGACGGGCCCCCCGCGGAAGTCTTCTGGCTCGGGAGAGAAGAAAACTCGGCGCAAGTCTTCGTCGCGGGTGTCCTCCTCTTTCTCACCGGCGGTAGTCCCCTCGAAGGTATCCATTGAGTTGCCGGAGCGGGAAGCGGTGTCTGCGAAATGTACGGCCTTTCTTCTCGGGGGACTCGGCGTGTGTCTCTTGATTTTATTCGGTGGGAGTCACCATTCGTTGGCACTAGGCATGGCATTGGTATTGCCCGGAGTTGCCTTGTTGCTTCGGCCACCGACGCGGAGTTTGGGGCAGTGGATGGATTTCGGAATTCTCGGGCTTCTGGTGACGCTGCTGTTTGCGTTCATCCCGATGTTTTATTGGAAGACTCCGGCGTGGCGGAAGGTTGCAGTTGAATCTTTTGGAATTGAGCTGCCTTGGGTATTATCCGTGCAGCCAATGATTAGTTTTGAGGCCTGGCTTCTCGCTGCGGCAGGTTTCTGTTGGTTGTATGCTGCTTCGAATTGGAAAATTAACCATGCGGGGCGGAAACGGGTCTACTTCTGGGTATCCTGCGTAATCGCCGTGTTCGCTGCGGTGGTGATCGTCGGGAATGTGTGCAACTGGCGTTATCCGGGGGCAGAATCGGCGACTGCTTTCAGCTTTTTTCCGAATCGCAATCAGACCTCCAATTTTATTGCGATTGGCGGCGTGGTTGCTTTCGGCTATGGCATGGAGGGGTTGAGGGGGCGTAAGTTGGTCCATCTTGTGGGGCTGCTCGCTTCGGTTCTGTCGCTCGTTGCGCTCGTGCATGGAGTTTCCCGTGCGGGTGTATTGTTGTATTTTGGAGGTATACTTTTATGGTTTCTATTCTCGTTGCGCCGGACAGCGGTTTCACTTTTTTTTAAGATCGGGTTTCCCGTCGTATTGCTGATTTTCAGTGTCTTTATTGTGAGTAATGAGCGCACGGTGGAGCGCGTGACGGAATTTCTATCTGCGCCGGCGGAATGGGGCAGCGAATACCGTGCATTGGTTTTCAGAGACACGGCCGGGATGATTGGCGATGCCCCGATAACCGGCGTGGGTGTTGGGAACTTTTCCGCAGTGTTCCCTCAATACCGGGATGCATCCCGAAGTCATCAGCGGGCGGTACATCCGGAGAGTGATCTGTTCTGGTTGGCAGCTGAGGGCGGACTGGTTGCACTGTGCTTTCTCAGCGTTTTTGTTTTTTCGTATTTGTCGAGATGTCGTTTGGCTGGGGCGGGGCGAAGTGGCGCTTACCGTATGATCGCGCTGACGGGTGTGATTCTTTTTCTATTGCATGCGTGTGTGGATGTGCCCGGGCATCGCCCCGGCACTGTTTATTTTGCGATTCTTCTCGCGGCGTTGGCGCTGCCGCATGCGTCGGGTGAGCGCGCGGCATTCAAGCCATTGGTCTGGCGGGTGGCCGGCGGAGGATTACTGCTATTCGGGTTGCTCTGGATGGCGGGAGGTCTCTTCGGGCTTTCCACGCATTCCCGGGCGGCGTTGCGGATCGAAGAGGCGCGAGCCGACGAGAGTCGGTCAATTGGAGATCTTGATCGGGCGTCTCAGGCTGTAAATGCGCTGATCGATTGGCAGCCGTTAAATTGGCGTGGGTATTTTCAACGGGCGCAGATCGCCTTGTCGGAGGGAGGCGCACGTGGCGAAGTCGCGCAGGACTTCCGCCGCTCGCGCTTTGTTGAGCCGAATCTTGGAATCATCACATACGAAGAAGGTGAGGTTTGGCTGCCTTATGATGTGAAGCGGACGATCTCCGCTTGGCGAGAGACTCTGATTCGCGATATTTACGACAAGGATGGCGTCTACGGTAAAATGCTGCGGGCGGCACATCGGAATGTTGCGTTGATGGAGGGGATGCTCGAGCTTTCCAAGCTGGATTCGAATTATCGTTCGCGATTGATACTGTCTTTACGTGGCGATGCCTTTGCGCGGGAGATTCAACAAGAGTTGGAAGTGGATCCTTCGCTGGGGCAGTTTACCGCGAAGCAACGGACGGCTATCGTGGAACGGTGGATCAGCCGGGGAGATTTGGATGCGGCGGAAGGCTACCTGCAGGCCTATGGGGACACGTTGAATTCGCCGTGGCGGATGTGGTCCTTGGTTCGGAAGAATCAGGCTCGTTTTGAAGAGGCGGTTGACTTTATCCGGGACGCGGTGCCGATTCCGGACATACCTGAGGTTTCGATGGATCAACGCAATCTGACGCATTTGAGGCGTGGTTTTTTGGCGTCGCCCAATGATGTGGTAAAAGGCACCACACTGCTGCGTATCTATTTGGATCAAGGGGAGCTCCGAGAGGCGTTACTGGTCGTCGATGCCTTGTTAGAGAACTCCAAGCCGCCTGCCTACGCGTATTACTGGCGTGCCGAGGTGCTTTACCAACTGAAGGATTATATCGAGAGCTGGGATGCCTTTGAGGCTTATCTGGAGCGAATCCATTAAAGAATGATCTTTTCTACGCTTGCGGTGGAATGATCCGTGAAAAGGATGGGCTCCGCTTGTATGAACTATGAAGATTCTAGTCGCTGAAGATGATTTGATATCGAGACGGCTTCTCGTTACGACCTTGAAACAGTTTGGTCATGAGGTGACCGCCTTTGACAATGGTGCGGATGCGTGGGCCGCATTCGACGAATCTCCGGTTCGCGTCGTGGTCAGTGACTGGCTGATGCCGGGCGTGGATGGCCTCGATTTTTGCCGGAAGGTGCGCAAGCGGGCCTCCACTGAGTACACTTATTTCATCCTGCTGACTGCCAATGTGCAGGGCAAGGAGACTTACATGGAGGCGATGCAGGCCGGGATTGATGATTTTTTGGCGAAGCCTTTGGACCGTGACCAGATCTGGATGCGCCTGAAGGTGGCGGAGCGTATTTTACGCTACACGACTGAGATTAGTCATCTCGAAAGTATGCTTCCGATTTGTTCGTACTGCAAAAAAGTGCGCGATGATAATAACTACTGGCAGCAGGTGGAAACGTACATTTCGCTCCGAACCGGAGCGAGCTTCAGCCATAGCGTCTGTCCTTCCTGTTATACCAAGAAGGTAAAGCCGCAGCTCGACGTGCTGAAGAAGTAAACCGTGCGCACGCTTTAATCGCGGAAGATGGCGAGTGCGGCAACGCTCTCGTAGACCAGCCAGCCTAGTGCGAGAAGGACCAGCAGTGTGAAAAGCATGCGTAACCAGCGTCGCCGTTTCTGGGGGAGGTCGAAGCGTGCGAAGTTGCGCCCTCTGACAGATGGCTGCGCCAGATAGCTGCCGAAATTGACTCGAAATCCCTGTCCCTCCTGATCGTCCCTTGGTAGCGAGAATGCGCCTGCGTATTGAGAGCGGCGGTAGCGCCATTTATAGTAAAGGTGGATCATTGAGTGGCGACGCTCAGTTTGGCTGGTATCTTGGGTGCTTTGTGGTGATAAACTCTGTCGCGACAAATTGTTGTCTAAACAGTGGAAGCTGACCAAGATTTGTGCCTTCTGAATTTTTTTAATCAATGCAAATTCCCAAATCGTGAGAATTACTACACAAACTATTTCCCTGCTCAAGGGGGAGCGCCCGATTGTCGCGGTCACGGCATACGATGCCGTCATGGCCCGCTATGCCGATGAATCCGGGGTCGACTTGATTCTGGTCGGTGATTCTGTCGGCACCACACAGTTGGGCTTCGAGACGACGGTTCCCGTGACGCTGGAGATGATGTTGCATCACACCGCCGCAGTTGCGCGTGCCAAGCCGAATGCGCTGGTCGTTGCCGATGTGCCGTTTGCGGTCGCGCACGGGGAGTTCTCGACGCTGTTGGACGCCTGCTGCCACTTGATGCAGGAGGCCGGTGCCGAGGCGGTGAAGATCGAAGGGGGTGCCTCCATGGCACCTACGGTTGAGCGGCTGACCAGAGCGGGGATTCCGGTACTCGCTCACATCGGGCTGTTGCCCCAGCAGTATCATCAATTGGGCGGTTATCGAAAGTTTGGCCGCAGCGAGGACGAAAAGGTGATTCTGGTCGATGACGCGCTGGCGTTGGAGAAAGTCGGCTGCTTTGCCGTGCTTTGCGAGATGGTGGACGGCGCGGTGGCCGGAGCGATTGCACAGGAGCTGACAGTGCCGTTGATTGGTATCGGCAGCGGTCCGCACTGTGATGGCCAGATTCTGGTGACGAACGATTTAATGGGGATGACTACTGGCTATGTGCCGTCGTTTGTGAAGCAGTATGCGGACTTGGGGAATCAGATTCGCAGAGCGTTTGAAGCATATGCCGAGGATGTTAAGAGTCGGAACTTCCCATCCTAGGCTTGAGGATTGCCTGAGCTGTCGCTTTAAATGCCTAATTCCTAATTTTTAATTCCTAATTGTATATATGAATTGTTGTATTCTCGGAGCCGGTGCCTGGGGCACTGCCATGGCCTTACATTTAGATCGTTGCGGACACGCGGTGACGCTTGTCCCGCGTCGTATGGAGCATGCTTTGTCGCTCGCATCGACTCGGGAGAATACGGATTACCTGCCCGGCTATAAGCTTCCGCATACGATTCAGGTCGGTTGTGAGCTTGCCCCCGTGCTGATGGAGGCGGAAGTGGTTTTTCTCGCGTGCCCCTCGAAAGCGCTGCGTGATTTGTGCGAAAGCGTGCGTGCGGATATCAATATCGCCTGGCAGTTGAAGCTCTTCATCGTGATGTGCAAGGGCCTCGAGCTGGAGAGCTTCAAGACGCCTTCCGAGATCGTGAATGAGATTTTTCCCGACATCGCCTGTGGCGCATTGTCCGGGCCGACATTCGCGGGCGAAGTGGCTGCCGGCAATCCGACCGCAGTCACGCTGGCAGTGGATGCTGGCTTTTCGGCTGCTGAAGCATATCAGGAGGCTTTCAGCAATGCGTCCTTGCGGGCCTATCTCTCCAGTGATGTGCGGGGCACCGAGCTGGGAGGGACTTTAAAAAATGTCTATGCCATCGCCTCGGGCATGTGCGACGGCTTGCAGTTGGGTGATAACGCCAAAGCGGCTCTGTTGACGCGCAGCCTCAATGAAATGGTGCAGATCGGGCAGTTGCTCGGCGGACAGAAGGAAACCTTCTATGGTCTCAGCGGCTTTGGTGACTTGGTCGCGACCTGCTCGGGCAGTTGGAGCCGTAACCGAACCTTCGGCGAGCGCGTCGGAAAAGGCGAGACACCGGAAGCAATTATCGGTGGGCAGAAGGCCGTGGTCGAAGGCTATCGGGCCACAGACTGTATGAAGCGGCTCTGCGATGAGAAGGGGATGGATGCGCCGATCCTGTCACAGATCCATACGATCCTATACGGAGGCCAGGACCCGCTCTCGGCCTTGCAGGCTTTGATGAGCCGTGGCCTAAAGGCTGAATAGTTTTTTTGTTTTAGATTATACAGATTTATAATTCGTTACCCGTATGTCCGACCAACCGCTTTGTGAAGTTCGCGAATCCTCTATCCATCACCGTGGTTTGTTTGCCACCTGCGATATTGAGGAAGGCACAGATATCATCCAATATGTTGGAGAGAAGATCTCCAAAGAAGAGTCGACGCGTCGTGCGCTTGAGTGGGAGGAGCAGGCACGTGAGACCGGCGAAGGCCTCGTTTATATTTTCGAACTCGACGATGAGTGGGATATCGACGGCCGCCTCGGAGACAATCCGGCGCGTTATATGAACCACTCCTGCGATGGGAATTGCGAAGCAGTGAATTGCGAAGGAGAGATTTGGGTGGTCGCTCGCAAAGACATCAAGAAAGACGAAGAGCTCGTTTATGATTACGGCTACGATATGGAGCACTTTCTCGATCATCCGTGCCGCTGCGGCGCAGGTGGCTGCATCGGCTACATTGTGCGTGAAGACCAACGCAAGAAGGTGAAGAAGCTGCTGAAGGGCCTGAAGAAGAAGGCCAAGAAGCTGTCTGAAGAGGGGTAGGGCGAGTCGCCCTCGCTCCTGCTAAAGCGGGCACCGAGGACGGCGTCCCTCCCCAACAAAAAATAAGGCTCTTCGTCATTTACCGGGGAAGCAGTGCTCAATGACCAGCACGACGCCATTTCTCACACGGAGGCGCGGCACCCAAGGGCATAATAAAGGCACGGTGGCGCATCCACCGCACAGAACAGACCCTGAGATTGCTGGAAGGTTAAGGTTCATCCGCAAGCACGCTCACAATGGGATTCAGTTGGGGCATGGGGCTAAATCAGTGATTCTAAGCGCCATCTCCCCGGTAAATGACCAGGAACAAAAAATAACCCCGCGGGCCGAAGCCCGCGGGGTTAAGTCAAACTGTGAGATGGGCAGTCGGCTTAACCGTCGATTTGCTCTTCGAGGAAGGCGATCAGTTCGTCTTCGGTCACACGGCGTTGTTCGCAAGTGTCGCGGTCGCGCAGGGTGACGGTGCCGTCCTTCTCGATCGTGTCGAAGTCGATGGTAATGCCGAACGGCGTGCCGATTTCGTCCTGACGACGGTAGCGGCGGCCGATCGCACCGGAGGCATCGTAGAAAACATTCCAGCGGCGTTGCAGTTTTTTGTAGAGTGCTTGTGCGCGTTCAACCAGCTCGGGCTTGTTCTTGAGCAATGGGAAGATGGCGGCTTTGACCGGGGCGACCTTCGGGCTGAACTTGAGCAGTGTGCGCTTCTCGACCTTGCCCTTGTCGTTGGGCACTTCGTCTTCAGTGTAGGCGGCGGTGAGCACTGCGAGCAGTGTGCGATCGACGCCGAGTGAGGGCTCGATGACGTGCGGCACATACTTGGCCTTGGCAGACTCGTCGAAGATCTCCATGGACTTGCCGGAGTGCTCCTGATGCTGTTTGAGGTCGTAGTCCGAGCGGCAAGCAACACCCCAAAGTTCCTGTTCGCCGTGCGGGAAGTGGAACATCAGGTCGGTGGTTGCTTGAGAGTAGAACGCCAGCTTGTCTTCCGGGTGGACGTCTTCGGTGATGGACTCACGGGGGAGGCCGATGGAGACGAGCCAGTTGATGCAGGTGTCGAGCCAGCCGCGGTGCAGGGTGCGCCAGTCTGCATCGGGTGCGATGAAGTATTCGATCTCCATTTGCTCGAACTCACGCGAGCGGAAGATGAAGTTGCGCGGTGTGATCTCGTTGCGGAAGGCCTTGCCGATTTGGGCGATGCCGAAGGGGATCTTCACGCGGCCGGTGTCGACGATGTTCTTGTAGTTGGCAAAGATGCCCTGTGCGGTTTCCGGGCGCAGGTAGGCGGTGGCCGAGTCATCCGCCAGCGGTCCGACTTTGGTCTCGAACATGAGCTTGAATTCGCGCGGCTCGGTGAGGGTGTCGAGCTTGCTGGCATCGGGGCCGAGGGTCTGAGCGCGTTGCTCTACAGTGGACTCGGTGAACTCGGTCTGGTCTTGGATCAGTTGGTTCTCGTCGAGCGTGGACTGCTTTTTGCCGGCAAGGTCGCGCAGCTTCTTGGCACGCTTGTAGATCGCGGCGTCTTCGGTGCCTTCAATAAAGGCGACGTAGCCGGCCTTTTCGCCGTCGAGCACCACCGGTGCGAAGAACAGCTGGTCCGCGCGGTAGCGGAGCTTGGTCTCTTTACAGTCGACCATCGGGTCGGAGAAGCCGTCGACGTGGCCGGATGCTTTCCAGATATCCGGGTGCATGATGATTGTGGAGTCCAGACCTTCCACATCGTCACGACGGTGCACGAAGTCGCGCCACCAGGCCTGCTTGATGTTGTTGCGGAGTTCGACGCCGAGCGGGCCGTAGTCGTAAAAACCGTTATAACCGCCGTAAATTTCGGAGGAGGGAAAAATGAAACCGCGGCGCTTGCAGAGGCCGACGATTTCTTCCATGAGACCATCATTGGATGCTTTTGCTGTCATAA
>ERZ1046740.1831-NODE-1831-length-14526-cov-8.989773_pt1 | contig 14526 bp, 14 predicted proteins | sample MGYA00383093_ERZ1046740 | MGnify/ENA primary metagenome ERZ1046740 (study PRJEB29581, sample SAMEA5548363) | metagenome | biome: marine; feature: coastal; material: water | depth 25 m | study: Short-term variability in the microbial, nano- and picoplankton... | reverse complement strand
GAAGCGGTCATGTATCTGTAATGCGATTAACCTCTGCAACGAATACGTTGCTAAATGTACGAGTCGCATTCATCTGCCACCAATTTCGAACGTGCTCAGAGCGCATCAGGTAGTTGATTTGAGCCTCTATATGTTGTTCGATCATTCCCATCCCACCCATTTCAGTAAAGTTGGCTGTGTCTGCGTTTGCGAGATATAGTTTATGCTCCTGCTCGAAAAGGTACATGTTTAAATAGGCCTCAAATCTCGCCACCTCCAATTCGGATAGCTCTTTACCTGCCAGCCCCTTTTTCCAAATTAGTGCTAACTGGTCGTCTTGAGCAAGGACAGCTTGGAGATTCATTACCCCATCCATGTTTGCTCGAAACGTGCTTGCCTCATGCATGTTTCTGGTCTGATCGAGAACATGTGTGTTTTGTCTGGTTTGGAACGCGAGGTACAACAGAGTAAGCATTACCCCAATTGCACCTAATGCTTCTGCTACAGCTCCAATTGCATCCCAATTCATTCAATCTCTCTTTTCATTTCTTTGCAGGCGACTTCAGAGACTAGGAATTATAAAGCGTGTTTTGCCACGAAGACAAAGTATTTTAATAGGCAGGTTTGCAGCAAGTGTTGATTGCCGATCACACAAATATAAATTTTAATGGTCAGCTTTTACTCAGCTATGGTTTTGTTATTAGGCTTTAGTTAACGTTAAAACAGTCTCGGTCGTTGCAAGCTGATCGAGAGTTGTACAAAAAGTAACCACTTTAGTAAGGGGTGATGATAAGAAGCTCCTGAATCGCCCCCAGTTTGCTAGACACCTTTCAGTCATACAAAATGACTATGAGAGAGGTGAATATGAGCAAGAAGCGATATCCAGACGAGTTTAAGATAGAAGCTGTTAAACAAGTAGTAGATGCTGGCCACAGCGTTGCCGATGTGGCTGGCAGGCTCGGTATGACAACCCACAGTCTGTATGCTTGGATAAGAAAGTTCGGCCCCGATTCCAGCGAGCACATAGCCAAGTCTGACGATCAGGCCGAGATTCGACGATTGAAGAAGGAACTCAAACGCACCACAGAGGAGCGTGATCTCCTAAAAAAAGCCGCGGTGTACTTCGCCAATCAGTCCGAGTGAGGTACGCCTTTATCAGGGCAGAGAGCGCGACATCATCTATTCGCCGACTCTGTGATTTGTTTGACGTGCACCCCAGTGGATATTACGCCTGGTTGCGTCAGTCGCGATCCAAGCGGGACATTGCAGATACACGGCTTACCGGGCTCATCAAGCAGTTCTGGCTGGAGAGCGGTGGCATCTATGGTTACCGCAAGGTCTATAGCGATCTGCGAGAGCTGGGGGAAGGTTGTGGTGAGAACCGGGTTTATCGTTTGATGCGTATAGCAGGACTCAGAGCTCAAGTAGGCTATCGGCGACCACGACATCGAAGTGGCCCACCCAATGTTGTTGTTCCAAACAGGTTGCAACGTCAGTTCAATACAGCCACACCGAATGAAGCGTGGGTGACAGATATCACGTACATCCGCACCCATGAGGGTTGGCTGTATCTAGCTGTGGTCGTAGACCTGTTCTCCCGGCGTGTAATTGGCTGGTCCATGAAGTCCAGGATCACCAAGGAACTGGTACTGGATGCGCTGTTGATGGCGGTATGGCGGCGAAACCCCAAAGCACAAGTGATGGTGCATTCAGACCAAGGTAGCCAGTACACCAGTTACGACTGGCAGAGTTTCCTACGGGAACATGGCCTGGAAGGGAGCATGAGCCGACGAGGAAACTGCCACGACAATGCGGTTGCCGAGAGCTTCTTCCAACTACTGAAGCGTGAGCGAGTTCGGCGTCATGTCTACGCAACTCGGGAAGAAGCACGCAGTGATGTGTTCGATTATATAGAGATGTTTTACAACGCTCGGCGGCGTCATGGTTTCAATAACCAGCTATCGCCGGTAGAGTATGAAGAGCAGTACGAAAAGCGGCTGTCGAGTGTCTAGAGAATTGGGGGCGATTCAACCTACTATAAAGTCTCGACCCAAAGGTTAGGTTAAATGTCAATTACTCTACGGAGCTTCTTATAAATTCAAGTTCCTTGGTTACTACGGAACCAACTGCAGCGTGTGACAGTCTTTCTCGATTCAAGCCGACTATATTAGCTATTCTCTCAGCCGCCGTTATTCCAGTGCAATGACCACCCATAAACAACCCAAGGCCTTTTTCTTTTAGCCAGGACCCCGTTTTATCCACTCTATTGCTGCTCGCTTCAAAGAGATGAAAGCCGCCCATAGCAGAGTAAATGGGTTTGTTATCTACCTCTAATAGTACCTCAGAGGTGTTGATCAAGCCCGCATGCCCACATCCAGACATGACTAGCCAGCCCGACTCAGTCATATATCCGATTGATTGATCGTCATGTATTGGATCAACTTCAAAAGCATCATTTCTTTTGATGAAAATGTGGGTGGGTACCATACGACTTTCTGACTCTTTTCGGACGGGGCCCGTGATATAAATATCAGGTGCGATCTTTGTTACTGCTTTCACTTCAATAAATTTAATTCCGGCTGTTTCTGCGGCTTTTTTGAAATCAGATGAAAATGCGAAATTACCCGGGCCGATTGGTGCTGGTGCAGTTGCATCGGAGGTTTTACCAGAAGTTCCTATTAGCTTTCGCCCGTTTGGCCAATGCTGCGAATGCATATATCGTTGGATGAAAAACCCTTCGGCTACATAGACTTCAGAGAATGCTTTTTCGTTAATAGTTCTATAACGATCTCGAAGAGCCAGAAGACCGCCGGTGTGATCAAAATGCCAGTGACTGAGCACTACTTTCTCTACCTTAGATAAGTCTTTATTCAATATCTTGGCGTTGTGCAGCACTGTGTTATCGTCCCAACCTGTATCGAACAGAATTGATTCCTCCTCACCTTCATATAACGCTGAAAAGCTCCACTCTCCAAACCCACCGAAATTTGCGATATTGGTAGCTAGCACAGTAATTTCATATTTTTCTGCTAGGGTCGAGCTTGGGAAAAATAAAACTGTTGCCAGTATTAAATGATGGAGCCGTTGCATCGTATTTCTCCTTATCGATTCTTTATGTTTTAACTGGCATGGACCGAATATTAATTGATTTCTTCTTTTATGAATAAGGTTGAAAAATATTAGTGTCTTTGCGATATAGCAGCAAGTTTAGTTCGAGTTTGGGATTTATTGAGTATAGGCACCATTAACGCTCTTATTAGTGAAATCAGCAAGTAAGACTTGATCCCTACAGACCATTTTCTACAGCAAAATTGGAGGTTAGGCCCGAGGCTACAATGCTTTTGATGAAGTTTTGGTCAAAATTGGGCTGATGTTCACTTGAGATAGAAGCTAGGCCAAGCGTGAGTTCTAATAAGGGGCTTCCTTTTCAAGGTCGTGTACGAGTATAAGTGAAAGCCTATCTTGAAGCCTCAAGGGCTTGAGACACCATCCATTAACATGAGTTTTCCTAAATAAAAAACCTGCTAACCCAGTGTTTCAGGGTGTTAAGCAGTTAGCAGTATTCCCTTTTTTTTAAAATTAGCTTCTTTTGTGTCTGGGCTGTAACTACTGATGCTCTAACAGAGTTTTACGGGCCCCGGCTATTAATATAGCTGACCTTTCTGAAGTATTGTTGGATTGATTTTTGTTTGTAAGGACGAGTAGTGAGTAATTCAATTTATTTGGTACCCAATATGGTACCCAACTGCGTAGAAACACATAAAGGAAAATATAAGCAATTGAAAATAAACGGGAATTAAGATTGGTTTGGCGGAAGAGGTAGGAGTCGAACCCACCAGCCACCTTAACAGCAGCTCAACGGCTTTGAAGGCCGCGCGCCCCACCGGGAGCGACGCTCTTCCGTCGGCGATGATATCAAAGTTGGAATAGCTACGTCACCATCGGGTGATAGTGACTTTGGATGAAGGCCCCGGTCTGTGCCGTGCAACTCAGCTTGGCGCGAAACTCAAGAAAGGGTTCAACATACTCTTGATGCCGGTGAGTTGGATTGGTGCAGAAAGAACAGAAAGGCAAATGCACTCCTCGTTTTGAGCAGCAATAGGTTGGTGAGTTTCACCGGCTTGACGCACAATGAAGTCCCCAGGCTGATACAGATCTTCTTCGTCCGAAAAACAACCTTTGAGCACAACGGTGATTTCCGTGCCCTTGTGTGTGTGCACGGGGGCTTTGCCGCCGGCTTTTATCTTGAGAAAAGAAAGCTCGTTAACATCTTCCCCGACGCTGATGGTCGCGGTTTTCAAAGAAGGGGACAAGAATCGCCACTTCAGAGGCTCTGCGGGCAAGAACTTCCTGATGTACGCAGGAACGGTGCTGGCAAGCTCACCCAATACCTCGTTCTCGCTGTCAACTTTTCCTACTTCGTGCTGCACACGGCTCAGAGACTGCTCTTGTGAACTGTCGCTATCGATGTGCGCAAATACATTGTCCAACAAGTCGTCGGAAACCGGTACCGAGGCTGCTTCTTCAAGCATTTCCCCGCCGACGGCTTGTAGGCTTTCCACTGTTCGCCTGCATTGGTCACAGAACTGGATGTGAGTAGTTATGGCAATACTAGGTGCCAACTCGAGTGATCCGCTGGCGTATTCAACAAGCAGTGCTGAGTCTGGATGTCTACCGATCATGCGTGTGCCTCCTCTTGAGCTTCGAGCTCTAACTCATTTTCGGCCAGTGCTATCTTTAGCCGTTTCAGTGCTAGGCGCACCCGAGATTTAACGGTGCCCAGTGGGATATTGAGTGCCTCCGATACCTGCTGCCCCGAATGTCCCTGAAAATACATCAGTGCAAGCACCTCAGACTGAGCGGGGGGAAGTTTCTTTATCTCGGCGCTCACGTCGCGCTTGTTGCGTAGTGCTATCAATGACGAGTGAGGCGTGACGGTTGCCTCTGAGTCATAAATGTCATCGGCGTGAAGCTGATTGGGATTTTGCCTAATCTGCTTTCTGATCCAATCAATACGCGTGTTCCTAGCAATCGTATAAATCCAGGTGTTAGCATTGCTCTGGCTTCGATTATAATTACCTGCCTTTCGCCACACCTTGACCATTGTTTCCTGCACGAGCTCTTCAATGTTCTCCGAGTTTTGACCAGCACCTGCAGCTAAGAAGGATTTCAGCAATGGCGCGAAATGCGCGAAAAGAGCTGAAAAGGCCTCCCTGTCTCCATGACTGCCAACTCTTTCGAGACAGGCACTCCAATCTTGTGCTTCTTCCATTGGTGCTGATTTTCGCGATGATTTGAAACGTACATTCATGATATAAGACTTCTGGTATCAATTTCTCTTTTATTTACGCTAATTGCGTATTTTTGGATCACTAGGTGCAGGTATTTTGGTCGGGCGATTGCCGATTCTTAGCTTTCCTGTCCTTTGTATGGACTTTCGAAGCAAAATATTAGTATGAAATACTCGGAAATGGCCACCGCTAGGCACCTGGTGAGTGTTGCCTCTTGGACCTTTATTACGCTGAATCTTCTGATTTGGCTTCCTTTTCTCCTGTTAGCCGCCTTCGTTCGGTTTGTTTGTCCAGTGAACGCCGTAAAGGTGCTGACAGACAAATTAGTTGACGAGGTCTATAGGGTTGCGACGAGGATTGATGGATGGTGGATTGAGAGGGTACTGGGCGTGCGTTTCGAGATCGAAGACGAAGATTTTGCGCTTGAAACATTGCGGCCGCACGAGAGCCCCATGATTATTGCCAACCATCGCTCCTGGTTTGATATTTTTACACTGCAAACGCTCATTTGCAGACGAGGTCCAATGCTGAAGTTTCTGATCAAAACAGAGCTGCTTTGGGTACCTGTGTTAGGTTGGGTATGTGTCGCTTTAAATTTTCCCAGACTGCAACGAAAAGGCGATCAGAAAACGAGAACGAGGGATCTCGGTATTGTGCAGAAAGCCTCGTTACAGCTTGGCGCGTCCCCGGGGGCCCTTTTGCTTTTTCCCGAGGGAACGCGTTATACGGAAGACAAGCGAATTCAAAACGGCGCGCCGTATAAATCTCTGTTGAGGCCAAAACCGGGTGGTTTCAACACGATTTTGCTTTCTTTACCCGATTCAACCTCAATCATCGATTTTTCTATCGGCTATGAACCTGGCGACGATAATTGTTGGCGATGTATGAGCGGGCTAGTGAATATTGTTCGTGTAAAAGTCTCCCAGACAGCTATCAGCGGCATCAACGGTATGGAATGGCTGGAAGATTCCTGGCAACAGAAAGATGTATGGTTAGCCGGAACTGAATCACCTAGAAAGTGATCCGATCTGGCCGTTTTTTCGAAAAATACTGTGTGCGCCAAACGGCTGAAATCTTACCGTCGGCACCGGTCGATGTTTTCGCGAAACCCAGGTTCGGAAGCTTGTAACACTTCACACTATTTTCCGTAGTCTTTGTTTGAATCTTGTTAGTAAAAATGAGTGGCTCAAAAAAATGATTGAATACAGCATAAAAGGAAGCCGGAAAGACGACGCGGCCTGGATGGCTTGCGGATGGTTGAGCGCATGAGCAATATAGTTTCTCGCCCGCGGTTAGGTATTTCCAGTTGTCTTCTGGGCAAGCCAGTAAGGTTCGATGGTGGTCATAAAAGAAACAATTACGTAACGGGTACGCTTTCTGAATATTTTGATTTCGTTTCATTTTGCCCAGAACAAGCGATTGGTCTGCCGACTCCAAGAAAACCGATTCGGCTTATTAAAGACGCTGGCGAGGCTGATGTTCGCGCGGTAGAGGTACGTGATTACTCTCTCGAGTACACACAGCAGCTTGACGACTATGCGCGTTCTGTGACACCTGAAATGTCCGGTTTTAGTGGGTACATAGTCAAGAAAGACTCGCCCAGTTGTGGCATGGAGCGGGTGAAGATTTACGGCAAAGAAAACAGCCCTCCCGATAAGCGGGGCGTAGGCATTTTTACAGCTAGATTAATGGCGCAGCGTCCAGACCTGCCGATTGAGGAAGAGGGCAGGTTGACTGACCCAAGACTTCGCGAAAATTTTGTTACCCGCGTGTTCACTATGTTCCGATGGCAATCCTTGCTGTCAGAAGGGCTGACAAGGGCAGGCCTGATTGAATTTCATACAAGGCATAAGTTTCTATTACTGGCGCATGACGAGACAGCCTATCGAGAACTTGGCAGATTGTTGTCAGACCTTTCGGTCAAAGCTGTTGCGGCGGACCTCGATTCTTTTGCGGCAGAATATCTGCGCTTGCTGATGGTGGGGCTTCGGCGCTTGGCGAGGCCGGGCAAGCACGCTAACGTGCTCATGCACGTGATGGGTTACGTGAAAAATCACCTAACGTCAGATGAAAAAGCGGAAATGCTTGAGCATATTGAGGCCCATCGAAAGAATTTAGTCCCCGTGATTGTGCCCATCACTCTGTTAAATCATTTCCTGCGTAAATACCCTAACGATTACATCGCGGGTCAATACTACCTCGAGCCTCACCCCCGAGAATTAATGCTGCGCAATGGGATCTAGTTCAACGAACCAACCGTCAGGTGGAAACCCGAGATGTTAAAAAGATCGATCTTTATTTTTCGACGAGATCTTCGTTTGCAAGACAACCTAGGTCTGATTGAGGCAATGGAAGCGTCTCATCGTGTGATTCCGGTTTTTATCATTGATCCTCAATTGCTTGCTAGGTGGCGAGGGGCTGAAAAGCGCCTAACTTTTTTAACCATGGCGCTAAGAAAACTGGACGAGACGCTCAGAGCGCGCGGCAGTCGGTTAGTCGTTCTTGAAGGTAGCCCGATTGACGTTGTGTCGGATTTGATTGACTCCCACGCAGTCGATGGCGTGTTTATCAACCGAGACTATACACCGGTCGCCAGACGGCGCGATGCGAAGTTAAGAACGCTTTGCGAGAGTAAAAATGTCCAATTCTTCACCTACACTGACCTACTGTTGAATGAACCTGAATATGTTGCTAAAGCAGATGGATCGCCCTACACAATCTTTACGCCGTATTATAAAAAGGCGCAGCAACTGAAGATATTAGATCCGGTCGAATTTTCTGAGTCTAATCTCGAATACTTCGACCACGACGGTGTGCCTAGTCCGATTAGTCTGGCGGGTAGTTTGGAAGACGAAACGGGTATCAATTCGGTAGATGTTGCCGACAAACTTGACCGGATTTCAGGCCTAGCAGATTATGATTCTTCAAGAGATTTACCAGGCATAGAAGGTACAGCCAGATTGTCTGCTTTGTTGCGTTTTGGGCTGGTCTCGGTTCGACAGGTGTATCAGTCGGTTAATAGCGCACATTCGACCTCTCATGGATTGATTCGGCAACTCTATTGGCGAGATTTCTACTTTCAAATCGGCTTCCACTTTCCTCACGTCTATCATTCATCATTTCGTGAAAAATATCGCAATATCCCATGGAGTAACGATGAATCCGCTTTTGCAAAATGGCAGGAAGGCAAGACGGGTTTTCCGATTGTCGATGCGGGCATGCGTGAATTGTTAGAAACCGGATACATGCATAACAGAGTTCGAATGATTACCGCGTCTTTCTTGACTAAAAACCTCCACATCGACTGGCGGAAAGGTGAGGCGCATTTTGGCGAACATTTGTTAGATCACGATCCAGCGCTGAACAACGGTAACTGGCAATGGAGCGCTTCCACCGGGTGTGATGCGCAACCCTACTTTCGTGTGTTTAATCCGTGGCGGCAACAAAAACGTTTCGATAATGAATGTCGTTACATCAAGCGTTGGGTGCCTGAGCTCGAAAACCGCTCTGCGAAAGAGATTCACGCGCTAGAAACACATGATGACTACTACTTACCTAAGATTACAAATTTGAAAATCAGCGCAGAAGAAAGCAAAGCGATGTTCAAGGCCGCAGGTAGTTAGTTAGGCCAACGTTCGAGTGACGCGTTAGGCGGTTGTTGTTTTAAAAGCGCCAGAGCGCGAGCATCCAGATGTTTTTAGCATGTTTAAGAAGAGGGAAGAAAATGTGTCAGGTGTGGCGTTTCCCTATTACATAAGACAATTTAAGGGTGTAGATGGGTAGTCTAGCCGTCCGAAATAACCCTGTTGGTCTTACCCCGGGTCGCTTATATTTTTGCGTGATCTCGAAAGATATCTAGTCCTGAACTTCATAGACGATGGTTGGGTCATCGCTCTTAAACATATAGAGTAGTAATTGACTTAATACAATGTTGCCATCGGCTCTATATCGCCCATCCATAAAAGCCTGCATACCATCCTCGCATCCTATAAGTAAGCTCCAGCAGGTCTTCGGCTGATCGATATACAGCGTGACAGTAGGGGAGGAGTGTAAGCCAGGACTTAATGTAAAACTGCTGGATTGAACGTCAAGATGAAAAGGTTTTGCTTCATCAAACTGAAACTGAAAGACAGCCTGCTCAGTCTGGAGAAATCCTGGTTTGAAATGCGGTGCTAGAAACTCGGTTTTTTCCCGCAAAGTCGCAGCTAATTCTTTATCACTCATTTTTCAACCTTACTATTTAACAGCAGAGTCTCAATCGCGACGTACTGTACGATATTTCAGGATCAATCTCAAAAGCTGGCGTGATATCTGTGGTAGACTACGCCGGTTTTTTTCCAACGGAGTACAACTTGGAGTTTATTGCAGATTACGGCCTTTTTTTGGCAAAAACCGTCACCCTGTTAATTGCCATCGTTGTGGTGATTATTGTTGCGGTAGGCATGGGGCAGAAGAATCGTCCGGGAGACCGTGGTCGCATCGAGATGAGAAACATTAATGAGGGTATCGAGACAGTCACTCGAAATCTCAAGCAAATGACTCTGAATCCTGAAGCACTGAAAGTTGCCCAGAAACAGCAAAAAAAGCAAGACAAAAAGGAAGCCAAGGCGCTTAAAAAAGAAGCGACTAAGGATGAGGAAGCGGATGTAAAACCGCGCGTTTTTGTTGTGGATTTTGACGGTGATGTGGAAGCGAGTGCGGTAGAACAGTTACGAGAGGAAATCACCGCCATTCTGTTGATCGCAGAACCTAAAGATGAAGTCTTGCTTCGTCTTGAAAGTCCCGGTGGTATGGTGCACGGGTACGGGCTTGCGGCATCCCAGTTGTCCCGTGTGGTCAGCAAGGATATCTCACTGACCGTTGCTGTGGATAAAGTAGCGGCAAGCGGCGGGTATATGATGGCGTGCATCGCCAATCACATTATCGCTGCCCCGTTTGCAATACTGGGATCGATAGGCGTTGTTGCTCAAATCCCCAATTTCCACCGATTACTCAAGAGCAAAGATGTTGATGTGGAAATACTTACCGCGGGAGAGTACAAGCGGACATTGACGATGTTTGGTGAGAACACCGATAAAGGCAGGGAAAAGTTCGTCGAAGACCTTGAAGATGTGCACCAGTTATTTAAGGACTTTGTTAGCGAACAAAGACCTGCAGTCGAGATAGAAGAAGTCGCCACAGGTGAAGCCTGGTATGGCAAACGGGCGCTTGAGCGAAATTTGGTTGATGAACTCAAAACCAGCGACGAATATATTGTTGATCGATGTTCCGATGCATCAGTCTTCCACGTTAAGTTTGTCGAAGATCGAAATAGAATGGACAAGTTGATGGATCGGTTCACTTCGTTGGCGGCAAAGCTCAAAAATGGCGATGAATTTCGATCGGTTGGACCCTATACATTTTAACTCAAGTAAAAACTAACCAAACACAATTTATATTAGACGGATGCAAATGACTCATGACAAATTTTAAGGCATTTTGGGTAGAAAAGACCGACGACGGCGTGGCACATTCCGTCATTGAAAGGTCAACAGACGATTTGCCTGAGGGTGAGCTGCTGGTAAAAGTTGCATACTCTTCGCTGAATTATAAAGACGCGATGTCAGCAAAAGGTCTACCGGGCGTTACGCGTAATTATCCGCATACACCAGGTATCGATGCCGCAGGCGTTATCGTCGAGAGCACTGATGGCGGATTCACCGAGGGTGACGAGGTGATTGTGATTGGTTATGACCTCGGTATGAATACCGCTGGTGGATACGGCCAATATATCAGAGTACCCGCGAATTGGGCCGTAAAGATGCCTGCAGGTCTCGATGCCCGAGAAGCAATGATTATAGGTACCGCGGGTTTTACTGCGGCATTGTGTGTAGACAAGATTGAACAGATGGGCGCTCAACCGTCAGATGGACCGGTTGTCGTGACAGGGGCCACCGGAGGCGTGGGTTCAGTCGCTGTCGCACTACTCGCAAAACTCGGCTACGACGTTGTCGCCAGCTCAGGAAAAGCAGAGAAAGACGACTATTTGAAATCGTTAGGCGCGGGTAGTGTGATTAGTCGTGCAGACTTGTCCGAGGAAAACAAACGCCCAATGGCCGCTGAAACCTGGGCGCATGGCATTGATACCGTCGGCGGTGAAATACTATCGAATGTGATCAAAGGGCTTAAATACAGTGGCAGCGTGGCAATATGCGGCCTGGTTGCTTCACCTGCCTTTTCGACAACTGTACTGCCTTTTATTCTCAGGAACGTGAATGTTTTGGGTGTCGACTCAGTGGAATTGCCTCTGGCGAAGAAACAGGAAATCTGGCACAGACTTGCGACAGATCTGAAGCCTGACGCGCTTGACAAGATGACGACCGAAGTCACACTGGACGGGTTATCTGAAGTGATTGATTCAATTATTCAGGGTGGCGTCAGTGGTAGGACGTTGGTCAAGCTGGACGATTAAATCTTTAGCCATAAATGTGCCGAGTACACTATTGTATTTGGCCGTATTTGCAATAGTCGAAGTCGCGGAGTTTAATCCGCGATTTCTTCAAGCTTAAGTCTCTGCGATAAATCATTTTCTTAAACGCGGTTGGGAATACTGACTTGCGACGTCACACTGGAGTTCGTTGTATCGGCAGACGTTCCTTCAGGGCCTAAAAAGGTTTCCATCACCAACAACGCTAGCGTGCAGTTCGCGGCAGATGTTGGCACCCCGCAAGAACACTTAACAATACGAACCCCTCTAGCAATTACATCTGCTTGCTCACACGATTTTCGGACAGACCGTCGCGGACATCATCCAAGAGATAATGATGATTATTCTGATCAAGTTATAATGGATCAACATTACTGTCATCATCTATGAACCGGATCTCAATGAGCACACTTTCTACCTTTCAAAACCTCTATCAAAACCGTCTGTTCGAAGTATTTATCATTATTATTATCATCGCCTCAGCGATGCTTGTCGGCGCGAAAACCTATGATCTGCCGGAAACCGTCATAAACCTTATCGGTATTCTGGATTGGGTCGTCACCGGAATTTTTGTTGTTGAGATTACGATCAGATTTGCCGCCGAAGAGCACAAACGTCGCTTTTTTCATAACGCGTGGAACCTATTCGATACCCTGATTGTTCTCGTCAGCCTGATACCGATTGAAAACACCGATATGGCGCTGGTAGCGCGACTCGTCAGGGTATTTCGCGTGATGCGAATGGTGAGTTTTATACCGGAGCTGAGGATTTTGCTGAACTCTCTTTTTATCGCGTTGCCGAGGTTGGGTTATGTGATGCTTTTAATGTTCATCATTTTCTATATCTACGCGGCGGTTGGTAGCCTGTTTTTCGAAACAATCAATCCTTTTCTCTGGGGAGACATTGCACGGGCAATGCTTACGCTCTTTCGCGTGATGACTTTTGAGGATTGGACAGACGTTATGTATGAAACACTTGAGTTTCATGCTTGGAGTTGGGCGTATTTCGTGTCCTTTATCTTTTTGACCGCTTTTGCGTTTCTCAATATGGTGATTGGAATTGTGGTCAACGTACTGGAGGAGCAGCACCAGAAGGAAATTGATGAAGACCCTGACCAAGTGTCGATTGCAGACTTATACCGGGAAATTCAATCGCTTAAAGCGGTGGTTGAAATGCAATCGAGTAGTGATAACAAGCGTTAGTGCAATGGGCTATTTGCAGACGCCGGTCGTAAGGTGCGAGTGATTTGCGTGCAACTTTCGGTGGGTTCTAGCGCGGCTAATCAGGTAAGCCAAGCACCCGTTTCGCGATAATGTTTCTTTGAACTTCATTACTGCCACTGTAGATTGATGCTGCTCGGGTAAAGAAGAATTGTTTCACTATGGTGCGCTCTTGTTCAGAGAATTCCAGTTCGTCGACGCCAAAACCGCGACTGCCACGAACTTTTGTGATGAGGTCATAATTCTTCTGCTCAAGCTCAGAACTGATCACTTTAAAAATTGAGGTGGCGGGTCCTGGTGTTGCGCCGCTCTGGGTTTCCTCGACAACCCTTTTGCGGGTTAACTGAAGTGATTCAGAGTTCATCTGATAAGTCACTATCTCGTCCCTCGTGAGTGGCTCAGCCAGCTTGCCATCAGTGACACCCAAATATTCCTTTGCGATACCCAGAAGGCTTTCATCTTTTTTGCTGGTGCTGCCGGCAAGCAGGGACTCCATACCTGAACGCTCGTGCTGAAGGAGTCGCTTTCCAACGGTCCAACCTCGATTCAGCTCGCCAACGAGATCATTACGGTCTGCGACTGCATTGTCGAAAAAAGTATCGTTAAATGTTGAAACACCGCTTATCAGCGGTATTGGTCTCACGTCAACGCCAGGTTGGTCCATTGGTAGTAGCATGAAACTGATCCCCTCATGCTTGGGCACATCTTTATCGGTTCGAACAAGAATAAACATCCAGTCGGCGTTGTGAGCGCCCGAGGTCCAAGTTTTTTGCCCATTGATGATAAATTGATCACCTTCAAGCACTGCGCGTGTCTGCAGACTAGCAAGGTCAGAACCTGATCCTGGCTCACTATATCCCTGGCACCATTCAACTTCAGCACGTGCAATACGAGGCAGGTGTCTCTGTTTTTGCTCTTCTGTGCCATATTCCAACAGAGTGGGGCCAATCATGGAGGTACCGAAACTGGATAGGGCGGGTCTGGCTGAGATCGCTTTCATTTCCTGCAACAAAACGATCACTTCATCTGTAGAAAGTCCGCCGCCGCCATAGGCCTTGGGCCAACTAGGCACAGTCCAACCCTTTTCTACCATCCGCTCAATCCATACGCGGGTGTCTGAATCTTTTATGTCGATTTTTGTGCTGCCATTGGAGATTTCGCCAGGTCCCCTAGCACCCGGAGGGCAATTATCAGCTAGCCAATTTCTTGTTTCTAATCTAAATGTTTCAAGTGACATGGGAAACCTCCGGTCTGAAAAATCGCGTTTCTCGGAACAAGCTACCAAAATCTCGAGAATAGAACCAGCCTATACCCAGTGGATCTCAGATTAGGAACCCTAGTTCTTGAACCACCCGGTCAAAGATAAGCGGGGTTCGGAAGCGTAGGGTGCTACATACGTGACGGAATGGATGTGTTCCACGTCAAAGAGGCTGAGGCTATTAAACTCGGGGGACCAGGCGTCCCTCGGGCTACCATTTTTCTCGTAAAATTGAAGCAGACCGCCCCAGTCAGGATGCCATTTCGGCCATGGTTTTTATATGGTTGCCGGTGTTGTTGTGGTAGATGAGGT
>ERZ1046740.1829-NODE-1829-length-14533-cov-5.435557_pt1 | contig 14533 bp, 8 predicted proteins | sample MGYA00383093_ERZ1046740 | MGnify/ENA primary metagenome ERZ1046740 (study PRJEB29581, sample SAMEA5548363) | metagenome | biome: marine; feature: coastal; material: water | depth 25 m | study: Short-term variability in the microbial, nano- and picoplankton... | reverse complement strand
GGCGCCTCGGCGCTGTCTACCCACTCCGTGAGATCCTTGCTGAATTGCACCGTGTAGGTGAGACCTGTCGCGGCCCAGTCCTTGCGCCGCCCAAAGGCCGCTCGGAAGTCCACACCGTTGGATGTGAGGTTTTCCACAACTGCAAGCGGCAGGCCAGGTGTCACGCCACCAGCGTAGGCAATGGAGTTGCCATTGGAAACAGCCGGGTCGGTGCCGAAGGCGAATTCGAGCAGGTTTGGTTTGCCGTCACTGTCTGGATCATCGTTGAGCGTTGCATCGGTCAAGCCTCTATCAGAAATCCACTTTTCAAAGGGCACTAGTTCTTTGCCCTTTGAATTAAGCGACACTAGCAGATTGGACATTTGCACTGACGGTGCAGTCGCACCATCTATCTTGCGGGAGACCCCGAGTACCAGATAGTCATAGCCCGACATATCGTTGGGCGCAATGCTGAAGCCGGAGAGGTCGAAAGTGTTGCTGTAGCTCTGCGCCCCGGTGGTGCCGCTCAGTGATGCCGCGGCCGCGCCTGACGTGCCGTTGGTGTATGCGCCATCCGCCAGATTATACATGGCAATAATTCCATTTTGCTCGGTATTCCACCACGCGCTTCCATTTTGAGCGCCGAGATTCATGACTCGCAGCTCGCTCCCCGGAGTGCCGACGAGACCCCAGAGGTGCACGTAGAGAACTTCGGCGGAATCGTTCAGAGAATAATCAAAGCTCAAAGTCAATAGATTGCCCTGATTGACCGAAAGGTCATCGACCGCAACGATCAGCCCTAAAGCACCCTCCGCGACGCGTGAATTGTCGACGCTGTCATTCGACAATGTACCATTTGATACGGTCCATGCACTCACACTGCGTTTTATAAACCCAGTATCACCAATTTCTAATTGATCCGAATTATTCGTTCCGTCTGCAGTGGATAGATCGAGGACCTCCTGAGCGGTAGTATCTGAAATCGGAAAATTAGCATAAAGAATACGGACTCTCCAGGGAGTATCCAGATCGTACTGCCCTGCGGGCCGGGGAATACTGAAGCTATAATCCATCGTGCCATCTGCATTTAATACCGCCTGATAGTAGGTATCGTTCTCTATATCCACGGATTCGAGATTCACCCAGCTACCGGAGCTGAAGCGCTGCACCTTCAGTTCGAGGTCTGCATCAGCCCCCTCCATAATCAAGGGGATGTGACCGATGCCGCCGCTTTCGATCGTGAAGTCGGCAAGCACCTTGTTGCCGGAGGTCGACTGAATTTGCAGTGGGTAGGAATTTAACAGTGTTCCTTGGTGCACCGACACGTTTATGCCGATATTTTCGGCCAGTTCGTCGCGCACCGGTTCCCAGGTAGCATCACCATAACTATTCATTCGCCCAATTAGTTCGGCATCCGTCCCCCAATAGACGTCCCGATGCTTGGGTGGTAATATGAACTCAATTTCACCTGCAACCACATCACCGGCACTGTAGGAACGCTCTACCAAGTCGGAACTGAAATCAAACAATACACTTTGATGCGGCCCAAAGCTGCGCCCGTACTTGTGAATGTGTAGCGGTAAGTTCGCACCATTCAAAGTCGAACTGAGTGGAATCAGGCCGTGGAGTGCCCGCGCTGGACGATCGGGGCTTTTGTGTTCAGCAATTTCATAGTCAATACTTAACCATTTGCCGTCCATCGTGATAGGATTGCCTTTATAGGTATTATTTGGGTTAATAGCAGTACTACCTCCTGTGGTAGCAACTCCAAAAACATCAATCTCCTGCAACATAATACGTTCGGTACCTATTGGTTTATCATAGATGAACCTTAACGCATCGATGCCTACCGCAAGAAAGGCTGCGGACTTGCCGGTCAGCTGAATGCGACTGTATTGCGCCTCAACGGGAGTGTCGTACCTAAAGGGGGCATTGCCCAGTTGAATCCAATCCGTGCTGCCGACTTCACGGTATTCGACTGTCATGACTTGCCGCGCATGCTTGTAATAGGGGCTCCACCAACCGGCATACGAGTGAATTTCAGAGATGTTATAGCCGTCCGTATTGGTCGAGACATCCAGATATAAAGTGACTGTGGCAGGATCGTCAGGATCCCCCAGTTGGCCGTAAGTCAAACCTGTTTGCGGATTAATGTCACCCCGAAACCATGTGACATAGGCGAAATCGTTTGTAGATGTACCGCCGTCATTAAAGCTTACTTCAGGAACATCAGCATCTTGGCTCGCAGTTACTGTTGAACTCAAAAATGTCGCCTGGTCTTGATTGACTAGGTCGGTTGTACTCACTGAGGGGAGAGCGCCATAAGTAGTATTATTTTGCTCAATTTCCGGTGTGGAAAGATTCAGATTCACTGTTTCCAGCAAGCCACCGGCATCACCGATACGAAAGTTGGAAAAAGCTTCATCCTGAAAGTAATAATCTGACGCCATCTGATAAAACACCAAACGTTCCGGAGTCGTCACATCCTCAAGAAATTCATATTCATAGGCGTGAAAGCGGCGATGGTAATCTAGGGTGGAAACCATGCGACTGGTGTATTTAACACGGATCTTGTCATCGTCGGTAACACCCGAATAGTGCACTTCAGTCAGGTTCGGACCCGTCTGGTAATAACAGGTCTTGAGTCGCTTCAACCAATGGTATGTATCCGCACTGTCACGATAGACGAGGAAGTCGCCGCCGCCCAAGTTCTCTGTCCAGTTGTGAGAGGTGTTTGAAATGCCAGTGTCTTTATACTGTTCGTTGTCTTTGTAGCTTTGGGTAAAGGTTGCACGTATGTCTGCCATAAAAGCACTCGCTGCATGCTGGGTCGGATCGAAGGTGAGTGATTCGCCCCAAGCGCCGAGGGCACTCTGATCCCACTTCCAGTTATTACCATAGCCAATAAGTGACAGTTGCGCATACGACACGGTGCCTGCGCCCCCCCAATAGCCATAGGCAACTCGCAATTTGATTTGCCGGCTCTCGCCCGGTTGTAAAGTCAGCATGGTCGAGCCATGCAGCCAATTTCCCGCGTGCACATTGTCACTGCTACCATGCCAATTTTTTGAGATCTGCACCGGAATTCCCAGCGGTCTGCCGTTATCTGGATCACTAAGAAGCATGACCGTTCCAGTAATCGCCCTAGGATTCGGCTGAATGAAGCGCAAAGGAATATTGGTGGCACTTGCGAGCGGGTTGCTTACTTCGATAAGGTATTCATCCACCCGATTTGCCGCCGAAGGATAGGTCACCCCATCGGCTGGTACTTCAATTTCAAAGGCGTGTGTATCTGGGTCGAAGACAACTGGAAGTGCGGCACTATCTTGAAGGTTGGTTGCCTGCTTTACATAATCACCGCTAGTGAGCGTCGAGAGCTGAGCATCTTCCTGCGGCTTCAGAGTCAAGCGTGCCTTGTTCGAGGCTGATTCCGCGAGGTGCGTGACACCGTTCGGGGACACCACCTGCACCTTGGTGTGGGTAATGGGATTGGTGGTTTCTCGGCTGAAATCCAGCACAAAGGTAATGCGATCCGGCCATGCGTTGACCTCTAAACGACACTCATCATCGACCTGCAGCTCGTTGCCTTGCGCATCACGAAAGACGAGTCCCATGTGATCAATACGTTTTACATACTGCCCACTTTCGATTAGGCGCACATGATGCCAACTATTAAGCGTGGGACCAGACCCCTCGCTGCCATACACCTCGCCCTCTGTGCAGGTATAAACAACTCCACCCTGCGTCACCTCTAAGGTAAAACCCGTTGCCGGTGTAAAAGCGGTGACGTCTTCGTTCAGTGCTGAAAAGTAGTCCGTTCCGACCATCGCATCGTAGCCCTTCAACGCTACATCATCGCAGTCGAGTACTAGACTAAAGTAACCCGTCTGAAAAACCAGATCTGGGTTAGCCAGAGCCTCTAGGTTCACTTCATCCTGTGAGTATCGCACCCGTGTTTGGGTGGTTGGTGTTGGAAAACCGTTCTCAAAATAGAGATAGGAGTAATTTTTTGCCGATGTAGGAACGATGGAGGCCTGGGCGTTTAAACCAGCTAAAACGGCAGCAGCAATTGTAATCAAATATTTATATACCATATAAAAATTTCGGGATAACCTAGACAATGAAACACATAAACTAATACTTTATCAGGTGCTTAACATCATTTCCATCATCTGTTTAGATGATGCGGACAACAGCTACCCTTCCCCTGGCGCAACTCTATAAGTACCTTGTATCTTGTGAGGGCAGATATGGGGTCAGTCCACGTTTTCTTGATTTTCAAAGCAGAATGGGATTCTGTCGTTACCTTTGCATTGCGACATTTCAATAAGCAATAACTTCCAATAAAATCACACATTCAATTAATCGAAGGCGATCAGTTAGTCCGTATGCTAGGCAACCTGAGTGTTGAAGCACCTGAACACGATTCGTCGTCAGGAACGATTCGACAGGCCACAGGCAGCACTGAAACAAAACCCAACAAACCCTCACCTCCCGAAGCTTTCATGCCTCCATCGGACGTCAAGCGTTGCCCCACATGCGGCGGGACGCTCGTTGAACGAATCGCGAAACGTGGCTCTACCCCTGTCAAAGCATTCATCGGTTGCTCATCATTCCCCAAGTGTCGCTACACTCAACCGATTTGATAAGAGGAAAGAAAAAGGGTCACGTCATTACCTTTGTGGCTAACGCCTGAAACTCATCCATTAGCTACATTTTGGGATACGCTCCCCACGATTGTAGTGACAGCCTCACCCTCCTCGCTCCAGAAACAAGGCCAAGGCACCTTGATTCCAGCAGATATTTGTTTGAGTGATTGATAGGCTCCCTTGATCGAGTTTTATGGCTCAAATATGCCCGATTTTGAGCAACAATCTGATTTGAGAAATCATATATGAGTCACAAAGCCTATTGCTAATCATTTATTGAGTTTTTGATTCACAAATTAGTTTATCTTACATCCATGACGGACAAACTCATTTGTTCGTCATTTTTGTCGATTTTGATTAACAACTTGATTTATGACTCACAAATGATACACAAATCAGTTTATAAATCATTTAGTAGAAATTTGAGACACAAATGGAATTAAATCTTGAGACTGCAGTTCGCTATCATGAAGGGGCCTTTCCACCGCTCGCGATCGACTACACGAAAGTGATTCAACCTTTGATGGAGGCAGGAGCAGCGCTTGCGCGCTACGACGAGGCGCTCAGCCATCTGCATAATCGGGAGTTGTTTCTAGCACCTTTGCGAAATCAAGAAGTGGTCGCCTCTTCGCGTATGGAGGGCACGATTAGCACGGTCGATGAGATTCTCCGATATGACAGTTCAAAGTCTGAAGAGGAGGATCTAAAAGGCGCCAATGTGCGCACTGAAGTGATAGAAACCATTCTTTACCGACGCGCCCTTTGGTATGCTCAAAAAGAGCTCTCCGATGGTCGCCCGATCAACGATGGCCTGATTCGTAGTATGCATCAAATACTGCTCTCCTTCGGTCGCGGTGCAGCTAAAAACCCCGGACAATACAAAACGGAACAGAACTATATTGGCGACGAGCGCAGCGGTATCATCAGCTACTTGCCCATCAGCCCTGAAAAGCTGCCTGAAGGGATGCACCGGCTCTTTGACTACCTGAAAGAGACCGGACACCCGGATCTAGTTCGCACTGCGCTGGCCCATGTTGAATTTGAGGCACTCCACCCATTCAAGGACGGCAATGGACGCATCGGGCGCATGTTAATCACACTGATGCTATGGACAAACGGTAACATCTCTTCGCCGCACTTTTACATCAGCCGCTACATGGAAGCAAACAAAGCTGCCTACATTGCCCAAATGAAGGCCGTATCGGCTGAAAACGACTGGATCGGATGGATACTCTTTTTCGTCGAAGCAATAAAGAGCCAAGCACTCTATAACCTTGAAGTGATGAGTCATATCAGCGCACTCTATGAGGAAATGAAACCTATTTTCAGCGAGGTAACTGGCTCGAAACACTCGATTGCCTTATTGGACGCGGTGTTCACTGCCCCAGTCTATAGCAATCAGCGCATCTCGAAGCTCTCAGGAATCTCACCAGCTACGGTCAATCGCTTCACCAATGCTCTGCTCGGACACCGCGACCAACTGCTTGAAATTGTCCAACCTGCGGCTGGAAGCCGAGGCGCGGTCTACTCTTTTGAGCCGCTGCTCAAGATCATTCGCGTTTAACCATCCGTATGCCCATCCAAGGGACCTGCGAAGGGGGCAAACGCAAATCCATGCGGACACGTTGGCGTAAGAAAACGTTTTTAAAGTCCCGCTTCGGCGGGACTTTTCTTTATTGTGCTTCCTAGGCCTTTTTGCGGCCAATCTCTGTCAGTGCTTGGCGTTGAGATGCGCTTCGAGACGAAGCTGCGCTCTACCCTCTCCCCCGCTCCAAAAACAGCGCCAGCGCGCCCTGGTTCCAGCCGTTGCTTTGCGGGCGTTGGCGATTGGTCACACCAGCATGCTTCAAGAAACGACGGAGGGCGTCGGGGCTGTCGCCGGGGGGCCAATGCATCCAGTACGCATGGCCGTCGAGTAGGCCTGCGGCAGTCGCGAGCGGGAGGACCGCATCGACCACGAGGGTATTCAGGCGCTTCTCAGCGATGACATGGGAGAAGATCGATTCGCTGAGCACGGCGCGCCGCGTCGGCAACTCGACTGTTTTGCGAAAGGCAGGTGTCGGCCAGTCGCCATCCACCCGTGGAAACGTCTTCAAGCAATCCGCCAAACGATCCGGCCAGTGTGGTTGCTGTTGAACGATCTCCAGATACTGCCCCAAACGCCGGCGTGGATGATTGGCCGGACGCAATCCGTTGAGCTTCCAATGGGATGCCTCCTCCGCAAACAGTTCGTCGGCACTGACATCATCCGGGCGCAACGTCGAGAGCGGGTACTGCGCGGCGAGGCGCAGCATCGGCGCACGGTTGCGTGCATAGCCGAGCACTTCCAATGCATACTGATGACAGGCCGCCTCCCAGCCCACCTCCTGCAAACGCTTCCGCGCATACGCCAGCTTTTGCACCCAGCGCGCTTCGGCCTGCTGTTGGAGGATGCGTATCCGCGCTTCGAACGGTTTTTCCAGAAATTGAGCCACCCACTCCAACTCGTCCTGTTGCTCCAATTCGAGCAAGGCCTCATCCATCGCATAGGATTCCAGATCGCGATTCAGCAGTGGCATCAAATACAGCACCTCCGGCTCTTGCCCCTTCGAGGTCAGCACCGGATTCGGATGCCTGCGCTCGGGGTGCAAGACAACATGCAGCACCACACGGTCGAAATTCGAATCGCGCTCGTGTTGGTGGTTGTGCCAATCGGAAACATTGAAATGCACCTCCACATCGCCGACCACTTCCAGACCATCGATCATCAAACGCGCCTCCTTAAAATCCGGACCTTCCTGCAAATTCCAGCGCCCCGGATCTTTCACCATCAGCGCTTTCCCGGAATCCGTCTGCATCGCTGCCGTGGCAAAATCCTGCCGCAGCCAAATCTTCTGCACCACCCGCTCCGTCAAAGTGAACGGCCCGTAGAGCCCCTGGATTTCTTCGATGTGATCAGCATGCATTTTGAAAAGAAGTAAGAAGATGGCAGTTGGAAGCTAGCCGTAACAGACCAAACATTCTCACGTAAAGATGCAAAGGCGCAAAGCTTTTCACCAACTCTTTTCTTCTGTATTTTATAACCGCCCGCCTCACTTGAGTTCGCCGAGAACGCTGAGCTATGAATCAACCTAAAGACGCAATTCGAGTTAGATCGATTCCTTAAACCGTTAATGGTTAAACTATTTTTTTAGGATCCAGAAACTCCGTGAGCTCTGCGTGCTCTGCGTGCTCTGCGTGCTCTGCGTGCTCTGCGGTTGAACTCTATGCTCAATTGCCCCGAATCTGAATCACAAATCAATATCGAGGCCGTGCTTCCATTCGCGGGCGTTCTCTTTTCGACGGCGCTGCGCATCCTGAATCAGACGGGCATCACACGCGCGCGCCCATTCAAACAGTTCCTCCGGAGTGAGCGCGATCGCTCCGTTGGCACGGATCGACTCGCGCACCATATTGTCATTACTCACCACGGTGACACGGGCCGGATTCGAAACCCGCGCCACAATACGCTCGATCACGCCGTCAGCCGTAAGTGCTGCGGGGGAGTAGATGTATTCAAAGGTCTTCTTGCCGAACGGGTGATCCACTTCGAGAGAGTCATTGCGACTGTCCAAGATCAGCGCGGTGCGAATGCCTTCGGCATCGTGAATGGATGCAACCATCTCCGTGAGTTGATCGCGGGCGCTATCGATATTGTCGCGCAATGCGTCACGCAGTCCATCGGTCGCACAAATCACATTGTACGCATCAATCAGGAGGTAACGGTCTTCAGCCATGCAACAAACAGAACCCCGCAGCAGTGAAAGGTCAAGCCATCGACAAGAACCGCGATGAATGTGCCCCAGTGACACAGACAGAATGGTGCATTGCCGTAGTCCGCTTGCTTTAGCTGGCGGATCGCATCCAGCAACGAAACCGCACCGCCACAGCGGACGACCAGCTAAAGCAAGTCGCCTACGTCCGTCAGAACGCACAAACAGCCCTGAATCGCGAATTGATTTAGCCTCCGAAGACCGCCACACTGGCTCCATTCTCATGAAACCCATTCAATCCATCACCTTTGCAGTCAACTCGTCCAAGCCCGGCGCTGCCGTCGTGGCAGAAACGCTCGCCAAGCTTGCTGAGCGTAAGGGCGTCGCCACCCGGATCACCCAGGACTATCCGCTGTCCGCCGATGCACTCATCGGACAGGACCTCTGCTGTGCGATTGGAGGCGACGGCACCTTGCTCGGCGTACTCGATGCCGCACTCGCATCAGGCTCGGCCGTGCTGGGCGTCAATCTCGGCAAGCTCGGGTTCCTCGCAACATTTACCGAAGCCGAAGCCGCCAACGACTTACCGGCCCTCATCAAGGGTAACTACTCGATCGCAGAGCGTTCCGTACTGTGCTGCACCAACGCCAAAGGTGACGCCATCTACGGCCTGAATGATGTCGTGATCAAAGAAACCCAAGGCAGCGGGTTGATCCGCCTGTGCGTGTCTGCCAACGGCAACCCGGTCTCCGAGTATCATTGCGACGGCCTGCTGTTCTCCACCCCAACAGGCTCCACCGCCTACAACCTCTCAGCCGGCGGTCCCATCATCGGCCCAAAAGTAAGCGCCATCGTCATGACGCCGATTTGCCCGCACACCTTTGGTAATCGTTCGGTGATCTTCGATAACTCCACCGATATCAAAATCGAAAGCGGCGAACCCGGCCCCTGCCCACGCATCACCATCGACGGGCGTGTACGTTTCGAGCCAAACGGCAATTTCCCGATCGAAGTAACGGTCGCGGCAAAGAAATTCCGCCTCATGCAAAACCCGGACCACTCACACTTCGCCATCGTCCGCGACAAGCTCAACTGGGGCGACCCGGCGATACGCTAGCGCAATACGTGGCGTCGTTGCTTGCAACGACCCCATCTCCCAAGCCAGCAGAACCAATGGCCGTTGCAAGCAACGACGCCACGCATTAACTCTCTCTCGATTGAATATCCTCGAAAACATTTCTCCAAAGCAGCGACGTGCCTGTATCGAAGTCGCCAAACTCCTGCAAGCCGCGGGCGGACACGCCCTACTCGTGGGCGGCTGCGTGCGCGACGGCCTACTCGGCATACCCGCTAAGGATGTGGACATGGAAGTGTATGGGCTCAGCGCGGAGGACGTGGAGCGCACGCTGAAAAAGCATTTCCGGCTCGATACCGTGGGCCGCGCGTTCGGTGTCTTTATCGTCAAGGGGCACGACATCGACATCGCCCTGCCCCGCCGGGAATCGAAAACCGGCCCGAAGCACACCGACTTTGTGGTCGAGGGCGATCCTGCCATGTCGCCGAAAGATGCCGCCTCGCGCCGTGACTTCACAGTCAATGCGATCAGCTTTGATCCACTCACCGAGGAGCTGCTCGATCCTTACGGCGGCGTGACCGACCTCAAAGCCCGCCGCTTGCGGCACGTCTCCGAGGCCTTCAGCGAGGACCCGCTGCGCGTGCTGCGCGGCATGCAGTTCATCGCCCGCTTCGACCTCGAAGCCACGCCCGAAACCATCGCCCTCTGCCGTCAGCTCTCGCCCGAACATTTGCCCGCGGAACGACTTTGGGAAGAATGGAAGAAGCTCATTTTAAAAGGCACCCACATCTCCAAGGGGCTGCAGTTTCTACAAGCCTGCAACTGGCTGCCATACTTCCCGGAACTCGAAGCCCTGGTCGGCTGCGAACAAGACCCGCAATGGCACCCGGAAGGCGATGTGTGGGTGCATACCTGCCACTGCCTGGATACGTTTGCGCGACACCGCATCGGCGATGAATGGGAAGACCTCGTCGTCGGCCTCGCCGTGGTCTGCCACGACATGGGCAAACCCACGAGCAGCTACACGGATGAAAACGGGCGCATCCGCAGCCCCCGCCACGACATCGAAGGCGTCCCGTTTGCCCGCAGCTTTCTGGAGCGACTGACCCGACAGAAGAAGATTTTCGAAGAAGTGCTGCCGCTGGTCGAGCAGCACATGCGCCCGCTCGCACTCTACCGCGACGGTGCCGGCGACTCCGCCATCCGCCGCCTCGCGGCCCGGGTCAAACGCGTGGACCGTCTCACCCGTGTGGCGTTCGCCGACAAAGGCGGCCGCCCGCCGATTGAGATCGATGACTTTCCCGAAGGTGCATGGTTGCTCAAAAAGGCTGCCGAACTCGCGATCGAAGACAGCGCGCCCAAACCACTCATGCTGGGACGCCATCTCGTCGAACTCGGCGTCAAGCCCGGCCCCCATTTCGGTAAAATCCTCGACCGTTGCTACGAAGCGCAACTCGAAGGCACATTCACGGATGTGGAAAGCGGCCTGAATTACTTACGCTCGATTGTAAATCCACAAACTTAAGCAATACCCCGAGGCGCTATGAAACTACGCAATTACCTCCTTCTATTTACCTCTGTTTGTTCCTTCGCATTTGCGGAGACTCCGGGGGCACCCGAGCTCGTCTTTCGCGGCGTGCTCGACCTCGGCTCGCAACAGTCGTTCTCGCTCAGCACGTCCGGCGGATCGGCCACAGCTTGGGTCGAAATGGGCAAAGTCTTTCAAGGTTTTAAAATCTTAGCCTATGACGCGGAGACGCATACGCTCACCGTCGAGCGTGATGGGAAGCAAAGCGAGGTGCACTTGGCGGGCGCCAGGGACCCAGCACAGGGCGTCGATGAGGGCACGATGGACGAACGCTTGGCCGACGCCAAAAAAATCATGGATGCTATGAAGTTAAGCGAAATGATGGACAAGTCTTTGGACGCGCAAATCGAAGCGATGGAGGCGATGATGCAACAGCAAATGGCCCAAAACGGCGGTAAGGATATCGACCAGGAATTGATCGACTTCCAATCACAGGCGATGCGCGAAATGTATGCCGATATTGATTGGGATCCGATCAAAGACGGCATGGCCAAAGCCTATGCCGAGGTGTTCACCAAGGATGAATTGCGCGGCGTGGTCGATTTCTATGCCACACCGGCAGGCCAAGCCAGCATCGAGAAGCAGCCCGAAATCCAGAAAAAGACCATGGAAGTCATGCTGCCGGCAATCATGGAAGCCTCGCAAAGCATGCAGACGAAAATAGTGGAATTCTATAAGACGCGCAGCGAGGCGAAGCAGGCAGAAGCAACCGAAACAGCGGAATAGGTTCGCACAGACTCAGTTCATTAAACCGTGAATGGACGTACCTTCCGAGCGCAGCGACACTTTATTATGCCCTTGGGTGCAACCGAAGGGCGAAGCCATTTGGCGACGAGCCCGAAAGCAGAACAAGAGCTTCATGGAATCCACAAAATATCAGCTAACATGTGATTCCGGGATCATATTAACGTCCATTCACGTGTATTAACGGTTCAACTCATTTTTTTAGGATGATTCGCCTAAAGTCCCGCGATCAACCACTCGGCGGCGCTGGCATCACTGCCCGCATTCAGCAACTTCCGTAGTTCGGCGGCGCCCTCCGCGGCTTCTTGCGCAGCCTTGGGATCATCCAACGCACGGACAATTTGCTTGGCGAGTCGGTCGGTCTTGGCGGCCCCCTGAATGAACTCCGGGTGCAGCGGGCGCTTGAGCAGCAAGTTCGCGATTCCGATGTAGGGGATCTTTACCAGAATACGGCCCAACCAATAGCTCAAAGGATTCAAACGATAGACAATCGCACCCGGAATCGCGGACAAGGCGCAGGCGAGCGACATCGTGCCGGAGCTCATCAGCACCGCACTGGCCGGCATCCCGCTCTCGGCATTGGGCACCAGCTCGATGGATGTTTTCAAATCGCCATACTGATCCAGCACCGACTCCAATACATCGCGAATACGTTGGCTCGGATAGACGACCTTACCTTTCAAATCAGGCTTGGATTGCTGCGCCTGTCGAAATCCATTGAGCAACAACGGAAAGATACGGCTCACCGCGGCAGTGCGACTGCCCGGCAGCAAGAGTACCGGCGCTGCGGCATCGTAGCTGAGCGGCTGCTGGTAGCTCTCTCGCACGAAGGGATGCCCGACGAATTCCACCGGCAGTTCGGTGTCGGCAAAGCAATCGACTTCAAAGGGAAAGATCACACCGAGGCGATCAAGGGTACGCGCCATTTTGAAACGACGCTTGGCTTTCCAGGCCCATATCTGCGGGCTGATATAGTAGCTGATGCCAATCTCGCCGCCGCCTTTTTGACTCAGGCCGCGTTCGAGCAGTTGCTCCGCCACGCGCAGATTAAAACCGGGATAGTCGACGAAACAGATATGCTTGGGGCGATAGCGCTCGATCCAGTCCAGCGTGCGATCAAACAGCGCCTTAAAGAAACCGTAGTGCCGCACGACTTCGGCAAAACCGACGATCGAAACGGCAGTCAAATCGTAGAGTAATTGCGCGCCGGCGGCCTGTAGCTCCACCCCGCCGAGGCAGGCGATTTTGAGGTCCGGATTTTTTGCCTGCATGTCGGCAACCAAGAGCGCGGCATGCTCGTCGCCGGAATGCTCACCGGCAACGATCAGTAAGTCCGGCTGGCCGTCGATCGGTGCGGCGAAATCCGCGGGTGCTGGTAATGAATCAGACATCATTTAGAAACCGCGCATTTATTGGCCGGCTTTAATCAGCTCGGAAATTTGGATCGCCAGTTCGAGGGCGGATTTGCCGAGCTCGGCGCCGACCTTGGGTTGACCGGCGTCCTTCACAACTTGCAAAAAAGATGCGAGCTCCAGCTTGAGCGGCTCGTCTTTCTCGATCGGAATTTCTTCGCGCACCAGCTCCGGTCCTTCCTTGCGCAGGAAGTGGCCGCTCTGATTCATAAAATCAAGCGAGAGATAGTTCGCCGGTTGGAAGACGCGAATCTCGCGCACCTTTTTCATGCTCACACGGCTGGTGTTGATATTGGCCACACAGCCGTTTTCGAAAGTGATCCGCGCGTTGGCGATGTCTTCGCTGTTGGACAGCACGTTCACGCCGACCGCGTCGACTTGCTTCACCGGCGAACGCACCAGTGCGAGAATGACCCCGAGGTCGTGGATCATCAGGTCGAGCACCACGCCCACTTCTGTGCCGCGTGGATTGAACGGAGCCAAGCGGTCTGCGGTAATAAACTGCGGCTTGGTGACCGCATTTTCGAGGTAGCCCATGACCGGGTTGTAGTGCTCGATGTGACCGACCTGAACGATACGCCCGGCGGCTTTGGCGGCAGCAAGAATGTCCTCCGCCTCTTCGAGGCTGGTGCACAGCGGCTTTTCAATCAGCAGGTGGCAACCGCCTTCAAGCAGCGGCACGGCAACATTGCGGTGGTGGTCGGTCGGCACCACGACGCTCACCGCGTCACAAGCCGCAGCCAGCGCTTCGAGCGACTCAAAACGATCGCAGTTGTGCGCGGCACACATTTCAGCGGCCCGTGCATCGTCCGACTCGACGATACCGACGAGCTCGCACTGCTCCAGTGCTGCATAGATACGGGCGTGGTGCTGGCCGAGATAACCGGTGCCAACGACACCACAACGAATTTTTGAGTCTTCAGACATAGCGCCATGAAGCGTGAATCCTGCCCCGATGACAAGGCGGGATTCAGCCCCAAGCACAGTAAAATGAGAGGCGAAGCAATGTCTGTCTCACGCCCCCCCCTACCGCTTACGATCCCGCTTCGCGCAGGCGCGGTAGGTACGCAGCATGTGCTTGACCACTTCGGGGATGGTCCGGCCCTCGGTCGTGATACAAGCTCCGGAATCCATATAGATCGGCTCCCGCTCGGCCAGTAGTTGGCGAATCCGCGCTTCAGGGTCTTCCACATTGAGCAGCGGCCGATGACTGTTTCGGCTGGTGCGCTCGATGATGCTTTCCACCGAAGCAAACAGGCAAATCACCACGCCCTTGGATTTGAGCAGCTCCGGCATGCCGGGCTGAACCACCAGCCCACCGCCACAGGAGACGACACAGCCCTCCGATGGATGGC
>ERZ1046740.1825-NODE-1825-length-14545-cov-5.185369_pt1 | contig 14545 bp, 14 predicted proteins | sample MGYA00383093_ERZ1046740 | MGnify/ENA primary metagenome ERZ1046740 (study PRJEB29581, sample SAMEA5548363) | metagenome | biome: marine; feature: coastal; material: water | depth 25 m | study: Short-term variability in the microbial, nano- and picoplankton... | reverse complement strand
CGACTCCGTAGCGATCGCGGAAGCGCTGGACGGTCCGGCAGAGGCGTTCGATGTCGTAGCCGGGGCGGGTGATGTGGTGCCCCCCGCCGAAGTTGAGCCATTTGAGACCGGGGATGAGATCGCCGAATTTGGCCTCGAATGCATCAGCGGTGTGTTCCAGTGCATCGGCGTCTTGTTCGCACAGCGCATGGAAGTGGAGTCCCGAGAGCTGTTTGAGTGGACTTTCGGGGAGTTGTTTGAGTGCTTGGTCGAGGGCGGCGCGTGTGGTGCCGAGTCGTGAGGCGGGCGAGCAGGGATCGTAAAGCTCGGTTTCAACTTCGGAGTATTCCGGGTTCACGCGGAGTCCGAGTTCGGGGCGGCGGTCTTCCTGTAGCAGCTCGATTCCCTTGGCAAGTTGCTGCGCGGAGTTGAATACGAGGCTGTGCGCGAAACGGCTGAGGTGCGCCAGTTCGGTGTCTCTGTAGGCGGCCGAGTAGACGTGGATTTCTTTGCCGAAGAGTTCGTGGGCGAGGAGGGCTTCGTGTAATCCGCTCGACGTTGTGCCGCTCAGGTAGCGGCTGATGAGTGGAAAGGTGCTGTGGCAGGCGAAACCTTTGAGGGCGAGGAGGATCTTCGCGCCCGAGCGCTCTGCGACGGATTGGAGAATTTGGCAGTTTTCCTCCAGTCTATCAAGATGGACGATGTAGGCGGGGGAGGGCGCGTCTTCAGATGGAATGGAGCGGAGCGCGGCGAGGCGCCCGGGAGTCAAGGGAGGTGTCGGATCTTGAGCCATGCGTAGAGTACTATTGTAAAAATGCGGATCATGGCTGCTTTGCGAGCTGTTTTTATGCGTCTATTACGGTGTGCCCGGCTCCGGGACGGGCGATGAAAAAATGCCGAAACTTTAGGTTGCTTTTCGGAGCCTCTATTTTATTGTGCGCGGTTTTCTCATCATCAGAGCTTCTAAAAAGGAGTTCATAGCCTCTCATTTTACAGACAATGCAACAGTTCAAACTCAACATCGTAAACCGCGAAAATACGGGCCGTGGCGTCGCACGCCGCCTCCGCGCGGAAGGTAATATCCCTGCCTGTGTCTACAGCAAAGGCAAATCACGCTCGATTTCGCTCTCAGTAGTTGATTTCCGTGATCTGAAACGCGAGATCGGCGGCGGCGCTGCGCTCATCGAATTGGTCGATGAGAAGGGCGAGACCGCTCTCACGCACGTACAAGAAATTCAGCGCAATGCGGTTAAAAACTGCATCACGCACATCGACTTCCATGAAGTTGCCCGTGGTGAAAGCTTCGTCGCACACGTGCCTGTTCATCTGACTGGTGAGGCTGACGCGATCGGCGTGAAGAATGAAGGTGGCGTGATTGACCACAAGACGCACGACGTTGAAATTCGTTGCCGCCCATCCAAGCTTCCTGATCACGTCGAAGTTGACGTCAGCGGTCTTGCTGTCGGTGAGGCGATCCACATCAGCGATCTTCCTGCTCTTGACGGTGTTGAATATCTCGGCACCCCAATCCAGGTGATCGTATCTTGCCAGCCTCCAACAGTTGCAGCTGCTGCCACTGAGGAAGTTGAAGAAGTCGCTGCCGACGAAGTTCCTGCTTCCAAGGTGAAGGATGAGGCTGAAGGCGACGCCGAGTAATTTTCCCCGAGAGGAGCGTTTACGATTCTCTCTTTGTTCTTTCAAAATGTCCATAGCGGTCATTGCCGGCCTCGGAAATCCTGGCTCTAAATACCGCAACACCCGGCATAATGTCGGCTTTGCTCTGGTTGAGAAACTGGCAGCGAAGCTGGGTGCCGAGTGGAAGACGGAAGCCCGTTTCGAAGCGGAAATCGCAACTGTGTCCTATGGTGAGCGCAAGCTCCTCCTCGTGAAGCCACAAACCTTCATGAATGCCAGCGGACGTTCACTTGGCGCGATTCTACGCTATCGAAAACTCCCGACCCAATCGCTCGTCGCCGTTTATGACGACATCACTCTCGAACTCGGGAGGCCCAAGCTCAGTTTGGGTGGTAGCGCCGGTGGTCACAACGGGATTACGGATTTGCTCGCGCAAATCGGCCCCGGCTTCCTTCGCTATCGTATCGGGATCGGTATGAAGCCGCACAAAGAAATGGACCTCGCAGATTACGTCCTGAGCAAATTTTCAAAGGACGAACAACAACTTTTGGCTGATCGGACGCCTTCATATCTTGAGCACTTCAAGCTCATTATTGACAAGGAGCCTGAGCACGCCATGAACTTAATTAACCAACGCACGGCACCACAGCATGAGCGCAACGACTAATAATAACTACAAAACCACTTTCATCCTGGACCTTCGCGAATCGGAAGACGATTCCGCTAAAGTACTGGCTGACCTCACTGAAATTCTCGCTTCCCTTGGTGGAGAAGTCTCTGACAGCGAAGACTTGGGTATGCGCGATTTTGCGCGTGCTGCTGACCGTCGCTACACGCAGGGCCACTACCTTGAAGTCTATTTCGGTGGACCAAGCACAGTTCCTGCAGCACTGCAGGAGAAACTTCGCCTCGACAAGCGCGTCAACCGTATCTTCGTCGAGTCGGTCTAAACCGGGCTTTTCTAGCTCACTCACTTGCAACTGAAACGCCATGGCCTCCTTCAATAAAGTCATTCTAATGGGAAACCTGACCCGCGACCCCGAGTTGCGCGTTACGGCCAATGGCAATTCGATCTGTAAACTCGGTCTTGCTGTCTCCCGTGTCTATTCCACCAAAGATGGTGAGCGTCGCGAGGAAACGACTTTCGTCGATATCGACGCATTTGGTAAGCAAGCCGAAGTGATCAGCAAATACATGCGAAAAGGTCGTCCGATCATGGTCGAAGGCCGTTTGAAGCTTGATCAATGGGAAACCAATGAAGGGCAGAAGCGCAGCAAGCTGAGCGTCGTTCTGGAGAACTTCCAGTTCCTGGGCAGCCGTGATGATAATGACAGCGGTCGCTCTGGCGGTGGTTACGAAAAGAGTTCCCCTCCCGCGCGTGCAGCTAAATCAGATTCCGCTCCTGCGGCAGGTAATTTTTCCAACGACAACGACACGCTCGACGAAGACGTGCCGTTTTAAGCATCCTTTTTTCCTCTTTATAACAGTTTAAATTAAAGAACGTATCATGGCTAACTCTCAAGTTCTCCTCCTTCAACCCATCAAAGGCCTCGGCGCCGAGGGTGACACAGTAACAGTGCGTGCAGGTTATGCTCGCAATTTCCTGCTTCCACGCAAGCAAGCTTTGCCGATCACTCAGGCGAACAAGAAGCACGTTGAGTCGCTTCTCAAAGCACGTGAAGCACGTGAGCAGAAAGAATTCGAAGCAGCGCGCACATTGGGCGGGCAGATCGAAAAGACCAGCATCGCAATAGCGGTTAAGACCGGCGAAGGCGGCAAGATGTTTGGTGCTGTTACAGCCAACGATTTGATCGAACGCCTCAAGGAAGAGGGTATCGAGCTTGCCAAGAAGCAGCTGGGTCTTCCCCAGCCAATCAAGGATCTCGGTTCACACACTGCCAGCATCAAGCTTCACGCTGATGTTGAAGTCGAACTGAAGTTCGAGGTTGTTTCTGAGAATCCGATCGAAGAAACGGCTGACGAAGATACTTCCGAAGAAGACGAAGATTAATCTATTCAGCGCGGTCGATTAGAGTATTGTTCGTCTCATGCCGCCTGAATCATCGAATTCCACTTACGGTCGCAACCAGCGCGGCCGTAAGTTTCGTGATGCCCGCAAGCCGGATGATACTCCGGATGAAATCCGTGTGCAGCCGCACAATGTTGAGGCCGAAGAAGGCCTGCTGGCTGCCTGTTTGATTGATGGCGGCCGCGAAATTCTGACCGAGTGCATCGAAGCGAAGATCGCACCGGAATTTTTCTTTAAGACATCGCACCAGGAACTCTTCCGTGCCCTCCTCGCCCTCTATGAGACTGGCGACCCGGTTGACGAGATTCTACTGCTGGAGTATCTCCGTAAGAACGGAATGGAAGAGGATGTCGGTGGTATTGCTGCCATCTATGCGATCCAGAATCGCATTGAGACACCGGCCCACGCCCGCTACTTTGCTCGAATTGTTCACGAGAAGTATTTGCTGCGTCGCCTGATCCGCACTTCACGCGAGACGATCGAAGCCTGCTATGAGCAGCAAGAAGACATGTCCAGTTTCATCGAGAAGATCGAGCAGGACATTTTCGAGATTAGCCGCGACCGCGTGACGGATGGCGCCACGCCGATCCGCGAGGCCTTGGATGGTGCGGTGAATAATATTCAGGCGCTGCTTAGCGGGAAAGACGATATTGACGGCGTTCTTTCCGGATTCCGCGATTTGGATGGGATGACGTATGGCTTCCACCCCGGGCAGATGATTGTTTTGGCGGCTCGTCCTTCCGTGGGTAAGACATCTCTGGCAATGAATTTTGCCGAGCATGCGATGTTGCCCGATGGCGGGCGTAAATCCGCCGGCGTTTTGGTGTTCAGTCTGGAAATGACCGCCGAAGACTTGGCGATGCGTTTAATTTGCAGCCGTTCGCGCGTTGATATGAAGCGTATCCGTGACCGTGTGGTCTCGAAGCAGGATATGGCTGACATCGTCACGACGACGAAGGAGCTGAAGCAGTCGCCGCTTTGGATCGATGATAACTCCAGTTCGACAATTTTAGATATTCGTGCGAAAGCGCGCCGTCTGCATACAAAGAGCACCTTGGGCCTTGTGGTGGTCGACTACCTACAATTGATCCGTGGTGCGGACCCGCGCGTGCCACGCGAGCAGCAGATTGCGGATATTTCCCGGGGCATGAAGGGCATGGCCAAGGAGCTTGGCGTTCCCGTTGTCGTGCTCAGTCAGCTGAATCGTGAGTCTGAAAAGGAAAACCGCGACCCGCGTATTTCCGACCTTCGTGAGTCCGGTTCGATCGAGCAGGACGCTGACGTCGTGCTCTTGCTGCATCGCCCCAAGAAGCGGGACGATGACGAAGGTGTCCAGGATGGGGCCATGCCGGGAGACGTGGAGCACATTAGATTAATCATTGCGAAGCAGCGTAACGGTCCTATCGGAGATATTGATTTAACCTTTGTCCGGCGTTACACCCGATACGAAAATTTTCATCGCTAGTCGTTAGCGAAAACTTAGATATACATATTCATGCGTTTTATTAAGACACTCTTGTGTGCCGCGACTGGTTTCGCAGCAATCCTCGCCGCAACTGCTTTATCCGCTCAGCAGACGAAGGAGACTTACCCGAAGATCAACGAAGTCCGGATCGAATTCGATGGCTTTAAGGCGGTGAGTGAGCAATTCGTGTTCAGTAACATTCAGTTGCGCTCGGGGATGAACTATAATTCAGCGCTCGTTGACCAGTCGATCCGCACGCTTTACGGCACCGGCCGTTTCGAATTTGTCGAAGTCCGGGTGGATAATGCAGAGGATGACGCAATCGATGTGATCTTTGAGGTGATTTCGAAATATACGATCGAGCGTATTACTTATTCAGGGAACGACTCGTATTCGGATTCTCGTTTGGCTTCAAAAGGCGAGTTGGAGGCGGGTGTGAGCCTTGATGAGTATGAGGTGAGTGTCGCCGCCGATAAGATCCAGACCTACTACGTAGAGAAAGGATATCCCGATGTGATCGTGGATTATCGTATTCAGCGCGACGAAGATACGGGTTACGCAACCATCGTTTTCGACGTGGATGAGGGGAACAATGTCAAAATCACAGATATTAGATTTAATGGAAATGAAGCATTCTCCGATCGAAAGCTGCGTAAAGCCTTGGAGACGAAGCAGAGCAATTGGCTCTCATGGCTGACCGGTTCCGGGAAGTTTGATGAAACGAAGTTTAAGGAGGATCTCGAAATCCTGCGGGCCTACTATCGCAATCGCGGTTATCTGGATGTTGTTGTGAATGAGGATCTGGTTGATCTTGATTATAAGTCGTCCAGTAAGTTGGAGATCACAGTGGATGTGGTGGAGGGCGAATTATACTCATTGGGTGAGATGTCCATTGAGAATGCGACGATCTTTACCTCCGGTGAATTGCTTGCTGCGGTCCGGGTTAAGTCGGGGGATCCATTCTCGCCCGAGAAGATAGATGAGGCGGCTACAGCCATTCGTGAATATTACACTTCGAGGGGCTATTTAGATGCGGGTGTCCGTGCTGAGCGGGTGCCTAATATGGATACGCGTGGTATTGATGTCGTTTTCCGGGTTCGGGAAAGTGAGAAGTTCTATGTCGAATCGATTAAGGTCGAGGGCAATACGATCACCAAAACGCGTGTCATTATCCGTGAGCTGGCGCTGCGTCCGGGCGATGTCTTCGACTTGAAGCGGATGGAGACCAGTGAGCGCCGTCTCACGAATACCCGTTACTTCGGGGAGGTTCGTTTGAACCCGGAAGTGACGAATGTCCCCGGGCGCCGTGACTTGGGTGTCACGGTCAGGGAAGGGCGCACGGGTAACCTTACTTTCGGTGCTGGTTTTGGTTCTGTTGAGAGTGCAGTTGTTTATGTTGAGCTGAGTCAGGGGAATTTCGACCTGTTCAACTGGCGTTCCGGCTTTCGCGGGGATGGGCAGAAGTTCCGTTTTCGCGCTTCCTTGGGTACCAGCAGTAATCAGATCTTGATTGCTTTTGAAGAGCCATGGCTGTTTGAGCAGCGCTTGGCCTTTGGTGTGGAGCTCTTCCGTAGCGAATCGGATTATAACAGTAGCGACTATAATGAGCTTCGCACTGGTTTTGAGCTGTATTTGCGCCGTCGTTTATTCGAGCTGGTGGAAGCGCGTATGTCCTATCGTCTCGAGTTGGTGGAGATCTTTGACGTCGATTCGGGTACTTACCCTGTTGAGGACGGCATCGCGGATGTCTTTCAGGAGGCCGTCGGCGAGGAAATTGTTTCCAAGGTGGGGTTGACTTTGCTGCGTGATTCCAGGGATTCACTCATGTTTACCCGCAAGGGGAATCGCACGACGCTGTTGTCCGAGTTTGCTGGAGTAGGTGGTGATGTGTCTTACCTGAAGCTGGAGGGGCGCACTGCGCACTTTATCCCGACCTATGATACCTTGGAGCAGACATTCTCGGTTGTGTCCCGCCTCGGTTCGGTGGCTCCATATGGGGGCAGTGCGGATGTGCCGTTTTATGACCGCTTTTATCTCGGCGGGCCGGACACTTTGCGCGGCTTTGATCACCGCGATGTGAGCCCGCGTGATGATGATGACGAAAGTGAATCGATCGGTGGTAACACCTACGGTATGGTTTCTTTCGAATATTCTTTCCGTATCGCGGAACCTTTGGGGTTGGTTGTTTTCTATGACTGGGGCTTCGTTAACGAAGGCGAATATGATTTTAACCCTTCCAATTATGCCGACAACTGGGGTGTAGGTGCGCGTATTATTATGATGGGCTCACCGCTTAAGCTCGATCTTGGTATTCCGATCACATCTCCGGAAGGCCAGGGGGGCGGTACTCAGTTTAACTTTTCTTTTGGCACGCGCTTCTAGTGTTGCTTGCAATCGAATCAAAAAATCATCAATCCATATAACATGAAAAAAATAACTACTGTATTTCTTGCCTCTATCTTTTGTGTTGCAGGTCTCTTCGCCCAGAAGACTCCCGTTGTCGCTACGGTAAATGTTCAACGCATTCTGAATGACTACACCGCCTTCCAAGCCGCGGTTGAAAAGGTCAAAGGTTCGGTTGCTCCTGTTGAGGAGGAAATGAAGAAGATGCAGGAAAACATCCAAGCAATTGTGACTACAGGCCGTGAGACCGAAGCAAAGGCGAAGAATCCTGCGCTTGGCGAAGATGCTCGCGCGGAGGCTCAGGCTGAAGTCGCAACGCTCCAAGGGCAGCTTCAAACTGCGCAGACTGAGCTCAATCAGTTCCGTCAGCAGGCTCAGCAACTCGCCCAGCAGGGCCAGAAGGAAGAACTTGCTCCGCTCCAGCAGAAGGCGGTTGAAGCTGTTAAACAGGTCGCTGAAGACAAGGGTATCGATCTTGTCGTTCCAATCAACACTGTGGTCTATGCTTCGGAAGCACTTGAAATCTCAGATGCGGTTATCGCAGTCTTGAATGCCGCCGAATAAGTTTCTGCTCTTATTGTAATTTTCAAAAACCCTGTTCTCGCAAAGGACAGGGTTTTTTGTTCTCTCTTTCATATGGCTTTTGCTTACACCACTCAACGTATCTTGGAAATTGTCGGCGACGACGTGGAATGCTCCGGCGAATGTCATGGTGAGATTACCGGGATTGCCTCGCTTTCGGAGGCGGGCGAGGGCGATTTGTCCTTTCTCGGAAATCCTAAATATCGCAATGAAGTCGAGGCGTCGGGGGCATCTGTTCTGCTGTTGCCGAAGGATTATACGGAAGCGCCCAAGGCGGGCCAGTTGCATATTAAGCTGGATAACCCCTCTTATGCGCTCGCGCTGGTATGCCGTGATATCGAGATGACTCTACAGCCGACGCCTGCGCCGGGAATTCATCCGACTGCATTTGTCGACCCCGAAGCGGTCGTTTCGCCGTCGGCGACAGTCGGCCCTTTTTGTTATATAGGCAAAGGCGCGAAGGTTGGCGCCGTGGTTTTACAGGCGCATGTGTGTGTCGGTATGTATGCAAGGATTGGAGATGAAACGCAGGTGTTTCCGCGTGTTGTGATTGGCGATTATTGTGAGATCGGCCCGCGAAATCGCCTTCTACACGGATGTGTTTTAGGGTCTGATGGCTATGGCTATGAGTTTCATAATGGTGCGCATCAACGCGTTCCACAGGTTGGTAATGTGGTGACTGAGGCTGATGTCGATATCGGGGCGAATTCGACGATTGATCGGGCCCGCTTTGGCTCGACTGTGATTGGGGAGGGGACGAAAATTGATAATCAGGTGCAGGTCGCGCATAACGTGCGTATCGGCAAGCATTGTCTTCTTGTTGCGCAGGTCGGAGTGAGTGGTAGCACTGAGTTGGGCGATGGTGTCGTCGTGGGCGGGCAGACTGGAATCGTCGGGCATTTGAAGATTGGATCCGGGGCGATGGTGGCCGGTGGAGCCGCCGTGACGCGTTCGCTAAAGCCAAAGGAGACCGTGCGCGGTAATCCTGCCGAGCCGATCATGCTCTTTAACCGAATTACTGTTTTGCAGCGCCGACTGCCAGATTTGTTCAAAAGATTCGATAAACTGGAGAAAAGTGTCGAGTCTTTGGCTGAACATGGCACTAGTGAATAATTAATATGAAAGATAGCTCACTGAAAATATTCTGCGGGAATTCCAACCCGAAACTAGCGAAAGATATCTGCGATTATCTCGATGTGCCTCTCGGGGATGCCACAGTCATCAGCTTCCCTGATGGAGAGAGCTTCGTTCGTATCAATGAGAACATTCGTGGGGCTGATATTTTCATCATTCAGTCCACTTGTAATCCGGCGAATCAGTATTTGATGGAGCTTTTCATTATGATCGATGCCGCACGCCGCGCCTCGGCCAGAAGCATCACTGCAGTCATTCCTTTCTATGGCTATGCACGTCAGGATCGAAAAGACCAACCGCGTGTGCCGATTACCTCGAAGCTCGTGGCGAATCTGTTGGTCTCCGCAGGTGCTACGCGTGTGCTGACTGTCGACCTGCACGCACAGCAAATCCAGGGTTTCTTTGATATTCCCGTCGATCATCTCTATGCATCACCGGTGCTGTTTGAATATCTGAAAGATATTGATACCAGTAACCTGACGCTCTTTTCGCCGGACGTGGGTGGCATGAAGATGGCATCCGCGTATGCAGGCATGCTGGATGTGCCGCTCGGCTTCATCGCGAAGCGTCGCACATCTGCGGAGACGGTCGAAGCGACTTCTCTTGTTGGTGATGTGGACGGGCGCGATGTCCTGCTGGTCGATGATATGACGGAAACGGCCGGCACGCTTTGTGCCGCAGCTGAGTTGCTCAAGAAGAACGGAGCCAAGAGCGTGATGGCAGCGGTGAGCCACGGTGTATTGAACGACATGGGCTATGAGCGACTCTCCAGTGGTTTGCTTGATCGATTGATTACGACAGATACCACACCTGTGGAGCAGCGCGACGGTGCGCCGATTACGGTGCTTAGTGTCGCGGCACTGTTGGGGGAGGGGATTAAGCGTATTCACGACAATGCCAGTGTAACGGGTCTATTTGAGATTAAGGGATTTTAATCCAGTCTGCCTGGTTGGCGCGTTCCAAGTCGTCGTATTTTGGGGGCATGCATTTGCACTGGCTATGCTCAGTCCATCCACTTTGTATATTGATTGATGAATGATTCCGAACAAGCGCCGCCGATCCACGAAGAAGGGGAGGTCGGCTTTGTCGAGTATCAGGATTTTGTTTTTCGCGAGCCGTTTCATTTTGAGTCGGGCGGGACGATTCCTGAGCTGACGCTGCGTTATGAGACCTATGGCCGCCTTAATGATGCCAAAGACAACGCGATTTTAATCTGTCATGCGCTCAGTGGCAATCATCACTGTGCGGGAGTGCACAGCATGGATGAGCGTAAACAGGGCTGGTGGAACTTTATGGTCGGACCGGGGAAGCCGATTGATACATCACGCTATTTCGTTATCTGTTCGAATGCGCTGGGCGGATGTTCGGGCTCAAGCGGCCCGGATTCGATTAACCCGGAGACCGGTGAACGTTATAAATTGGATTTTCCGAAGTTGACTGTGCGTGATATGGTCAAAGCGCAAAGCCTGTTGCTGGATTCATTGGGGGTTGATCGTCTGCACGCGGTGATCGGCGGCAGCATGGGCGGTATGCAAACGCTTCAGTGGGCAATCGATTTTCCTGATCGGGTGGGGCGCTATATCGCGCTGGCCTGCTGCGCGCGGCACAATGCGCAAGCGATCGCTTTTAATGATACCGGTCGCCAAGCCATTGTGCGCGACCCTGTGTGGGATAATGGCAACTATGACCCGGATCAGCCGCCCGGACACGGTCTCTCGGTCGCCCGGATGATGGCACATATTACCTATCTGTCCGATGCGGGGATGGAGGCGAAGTTCGGCCGTAAGCGGCGCTCCAGTGACGCCGGGAAAGAGCATTTCGATGTGGAATTCGAAGTGGAGAGTTACTTGCGCTATCAGGGTCAGAGTTTTGTGACCCGCTTTGATGCGAATACTTATCTTTATTTGACCAAGGCATTGGACCGTTTCGACTTGCACGGTCCGGACTCTTTGGATGCGACGCTGTCTGCGGTGACGGCTCCGGGGCTCGTTGTCGGCTTTACTTCCGACTGGCTCTATCCGCCGCAAGGAAACCGTGAAGTCGCCGAAGCGTTGCTGCGTTTAGGCAAGGATGCGACGTATGCGGAGCTTGCGATGGATTTCGGGCACGATTCCTTCCTTGTGCGATCGCCTGAACTTTACGATTTAATCCGAAGCTTCCTGATCCGGTAATTCACGGTATGAATCCTAAAAACAAGCGACGCCAAGTTGATTTCCAAATCATCGCCCGATGGGTGAGTGAGGGGGATCGCGTGCTCGATCTCGGTTGCGGCCGAGGGGTGCTGCTGGAATATTTAAAGCAGAAGAAATCGGTTTATGGCGTCGGTGTGGATATCAATTTTGAGCGGATTCTCAGCTGCGTGAAGCGCGGAGTGCCCGCGTATCATGGCGATGTGCGTGCGCTTCTGGCGACCTTTGCGGATGATGCGTTTGATCGCGTGATCTTTAGCCGATCAGTGGAGCTGCTGGATGATCCGGATGCTATCTTGGCAGAAGGGTTGCGTGTTGGTAAGCGTGTGACGGTGGGCTTTGTGAACCATGGCTTTTGGCTGAATCGCTTAAATTTCCTATTGAAGGGGCAACGCACGGTCAATGAAGTCTATCCGCGGCCGTGGTATGAAACCTTGCGCTCAAATCCATTTTCGGTGAGCGAGTTTGATCATTTTTGCGCTTTCCGTCAGATCAAAGTCGAAAACCGCGTCTGCCTTTCCGGAAACTGGAGTAGTGAATCGAAGTTCTTGCCGAACCTTTTTGCTGGTTACGCGATTTACGACCTGTCGAAGTAATCGCTTTGGTGGTCTGGTTTGTTTTAGTCGATTCCATTGGATCGAGACTTGCCAACGCTGAGTGGGGTTGCTTTCTTCCGCGCTTGTAAATGTCAAAGCACCTTATGCCCGGGTGGCGGAATTGGCAGACGCTGGGGACTTAAAATCCCTTGCCAGTAATGGCGTGTGGGTTCGAGCCCCACCCCGGGTACCACTAGTTGGTAGGTTTGAAGTGTTGGAGAGAGTTGAAGAGCCCGTATTTTTTGATAGGATGCCTGCTTGACAGTTTTGTTATTGTCGCTGGGTGCTTGGGTGTCATGGGTGATCTCTCGGGTTCTTCATTTTATGCGAATGCAGTTTATTAAATATTTCTATTTCGGGGCCACTACTGTTATGGCGGCGGTGCTTTGTATTGCTTGCGCGAAGGTGGAGTCTGGCGGCCTGCAGGTCTGGGTGAGTGTCCAGCCGCAGAAGTACTTTGTGGAACGAGTTGGTGGTGATTCGGTATCTGTTGAGGTGTTGGTTCGTCCGGGGCAGAGTCCGGAAATGTATGCGCCGGGCGCTGCTCAAATGGCTAAGCTGGCGCGTGCCGACCTGTATTTCGGCATCGGCGTGCCGATCGAGGAGCCCTTGTTTCGGCGGATTGAGTCGTCGATGCGCGGCGTGCGAATTGTGCAAACCGGGGAAGTGGTTGAGGCGCATCATGATCATGATCACGCGGGGCACGATCATTCGGCCCATGATCCTCATATTTGGTTGGATCCGCTGCGGATGATTGCCGCGGTGGGGATGGTTCGCGATGCGCTGATGGAGGCCGATCCGGGGCGGGCATCGTTGTTTCGTGAAAATGCGGCGGCCCTGATCGGACAGTTGCATGAATTGGATGCCGCGTTGAGCCAGCAACTGGCCCCGTATGCGGGGCGGAGGTTTTTTATTAACCATCCGGCGTTGGGGCATTTCGCGGAGCGCTATGGCTTGAGGCAGATGTCGATCGAGCAGGCCGGATCGGCACCTTCGGCGCGTCGAATTGCGGATTTGATTGTGGCGGCTCGGGCTGAGAAGGTGGCTGCGATTTTCACGCAGCCTGAGTTCGGGCGCACCACAGCGACGGTTTTAGCGAAGGCCTTGGATGTGGAGGTCCTTGAGCTTGATCTACTCTCGGAGGATTATCTAGCCAGTATGCATCAGATTGCGGATCGTTTGGAGCGGGGGTTTGCCCGATGAGCAACTGTAAGGGGCATACTGCCTGTGCGTGCGAGAGTCATTCGGGGGAGCCTGTGATTTGTTTTGAGGGCGTATCCTTTAGCTATGGGCATTCGCTTGTGGTGGAGGATGCGGATTTTGATATCTATAAAGGAGAATCGGTTTGCGTGGTTGGGCCGAATGGGGGGGGGAAGTCGACTCTTTTGAAGTTAATGCTCGGGCTCTTGCGGCCTGATGTGGGGGCGGTGCATCTTCTCGGCGATACGCCGAAGCGCTCACGGGCACGGGTCGGCTATGTGCCACAGCATATTGATTTTGATCCGCTTTTTCCTGTTTCCGTGCTGGATGTGGTCTTGATGGGCCGCTTGACCCGGCGGAGTTTTGGTTTTTGTGGCCGTAAAGATACTGAGCGTGCCATGGGGGCGCTGGAGCAAATGGGGCTGGCTGATAAGGCACATGCCTCGTTTGCGGCCCTTTCCGGCGGGCAACGGCAGGCGGTCTTGATTGCGCGGGCTTTGGCTGCGGAAGTTGAGGTGCTGTTGCTCGATGAGCCGACCGCGCATGTGGATGTGGCGGCGGAGGAGCGTTTGATGGCGAGCCTGAAGGCGCTGCGCGAGGATCTGACTCTGGTCACGGTGTCGCACGATTTGGCCTTTGTTTCGCGCTCGGTGCCCAAGGTGGTCTGTGTGAACCGCTGTGTGCATGTGCATCCGACGACGGAGCTGACGGAGGCTCGCTTGCGGGAGCTGTATGGTTTTGAGGTTCGCATGGTGCAACATGATCATGAGCACCTGGATAGTCATGGGGGGCATCATCATGGGTGATTTTTTTAAAGCGTTGCTCGATCCGGATATGGCATTTCTGCGCTATGCGCTGTTTTTGGGACTGATCGGTAGTATTCCGCTTGGCGCTGTGGGCACTTTTGTGGTGGCGCGACGGATCAGTTATTTGGCGGCGGCGATTGCGCACTCTGTGCTCGGTGGTATTGGTGGAGCGCTGTATTGCCGCGAAGTGCTCGGGTGGGAGTGGATGCATCCGATGGTCGGAGCATTGCTTGTGGCGCTGCTGGCTGCGGGGCTGATCGGTTGGGTGTCTTTGCGGGCGAGACAGCGTGAAGATGCGGTGATTGGCGCGATTTGGGTGACTGGAATGGCGGTTGGATTGCTGTTTATTGCGCGGACGCCGGGTTATTTGGACCCGATGGCGTATTTATTTGGAGATATATTACTCGTGACTGCGACGGATATGTGGATCGCCGGCGGGGTTGGCGTGCTAATTCTGGGGATCTTGGGGATGTGGCACCGGCAGATCATTGCGGTTTGTTTTGATGCGGAGTATGCCTTGATTCGCG
>ERZ1046740.1822-NODE-1822-length-14582-cov-4.524334_pt1 | contig 14582 bp, 15 predicted proteins | sample MGYA00383093_ERZ1046740 | MGnify/ENA primary metagenome ERZ1046740 (study PRJEB29581, sample SAMEA5548363) | metagenome | biome: marine; feature: coastal; material: water | depth 25 m | study: Short-term variability in the microbial, nano- and picoplankton... | reverse complement strand
TCCAAAGAGCCCATTTCGGCAACTACTTTATTGATAAGCATTTCCCAAGCTTGTTCACTGGTAACATCCAACAATTCAAAGCGCGCGCTAACAAGCTTTTCTGCCTCCGCGTTCCCCTGCTCCACTGCAACATCAGCAAGCACAACTCGTGCACCCTCTTCTGCCAATCGCCGGGCCGTTGCCAGACCCAGCCCCGATGCCGCGCCGGTAACAATGGCAACCTTGTTTTCTACTCTTCCCATGATCTGGTGATTCCTTCTGATTGAACTGGCAGCACTAAACTTGCAATAAATGCACGGGGTGATACCTTACAATAAAACAGTCAGCTTGTACGGTTTATCATATAAAGTTTGTAATACCCACGCAACACGCTGAAGCCGCAAGCCACTCCCCTCACCCATCTGACTTAACCCAGGAGCTAATTTCAATGAGCGATGACAAGGTAGAAAACTACGACGATGTAACCATGTACGGCCTTACACCGGAAAAGATGGAGCACCTGTTGCTGGCACAGAACGAACTGACCTTTATCTGGACCAACAGGGAAGGACACGGTATGGGCGTTACCATGAGCTATATATGGCGCAATGGCAGCATCTGGTGCACCGCCACAGAACAACGGGCCAGGATGAAGGCCCTGGCCAGGGACCCTCGTTGTTCAGTCGTTATTTCCAGCGCTGGAATTGACGACGACGTCAGTCAGTCTGTTACCTTCAAAGGCTCTGCCATTTTGCATAAAGACCAGGAAACCAGGGACTGGTTTTACCCTGACTTCGCTCGCCACGCCAACAGCCCGGCGCCAACGCCGGAGGCCTTTGTCGCCTTTCTCGATACACCCGCCAGAATCATTATTGAAGTGGTGCCCCAAAAGACAATTACTTTTGATGGCGGCGTGATGCGCGATACAACAACTGAGGCGCTTGGCAGTTAGCTATCGGCGCCGGGGATATCACCTTCATGCGATGCCTTGGCAATGGCATCGCCATCAAAGCGTATAACTTTCTCGGGAACCAGCTCTATAATTACCCGCAACGGTGAATCCAGGTGCTCGACTGCGGCCTCCACCGTAGGCGCTGGATACGGTGAAATAATTTCACCCATCGCAGGGTAGAACCAGTCCTTGGTGGCCTGATCTTCGTGCAGTATCACTTTGCCCATATAGGTAAGCTGTTTACCTGCCCCCATGTCGGTTCCCATACTGGAGATAACGACCGTTGCCCTTGGGTCGCGTTTCAAGGCCTTGATACGAGGCCGCTGGCTGGTAGCGGTTAGCCAGATACGGCCATCTTTGGCAATGTAATTCATGATAACGCCAACGCCATGACCGGCCTTATTAGTCCAGATGAAGTTACATTCGACCTGTTTCTTTAGTAGTTCCTGTTCACGCTCTTCACTGAGCCGGTAAATGGTAACGTCTTCATAACCTTGCATTGTAATACTCCTTAGTTAATTAGGAACGAGGCAGCTGCCCCATTTGTTGGCCGCCTGCGAGATCCAGAACCTGGCCGTTGATGTATCCGGATTTTCTATTGTCTGCCAGAAACAGTGCTGCCTCTGTCATATCCTCGAGGGTCCCCATACGCCCCGCTGGAGTTGCATCGATGAAGCCTGCAATCACGGGATCCATGCCAAACAATTCGTCTGTCATGTCTGTATGAATAAGTCCCGCGGCAATCGAGTTAAAACGTATTTTCTGCTCTGCAAATTCCACCGCCGCCACTTTAATAGCGTAATCAATGCCAGCGCGGGCACCTGAATAAACCGCATAGCCCGGCCCCGGAAGGCGCGCCGTCAAGGAAGACATCGTAATCACTGAACCACCATCTTCCATCGTTCTGGCGGCGTGCTTAAAAAACAACAAGGCACCGATAAAACTGACTTCAAGCGTAGGACGGATATCATTAGCGCTTAATTCGGCGATAGTATTTGCGGCATGAACACCAACGGAATAAACAGCGATATCGACACTACCATAAGCCTTGTGCGCCTCATCAAAGAGATTAGCTATTTGGTCTTCCTCGGTGACATCACAAGCTACCGCCAAGCCATTAATATCATTGGCCAAAGCTTGCAGGGGCTCTTTGCGGCGGGCGGCAACCACTACATTAGCCCCCTCCTGCGCAAAGCGTCGCGCAATGGTAGAGCCGAAGTTTCTCTGCCCCGAAGCTCCGGTGATAACGGCGGTTTTCCCGTCCAGTGTTCCCATGTTTATCTCCCTTGTATGATCTTGTCAGTTTGCACGTTTAATCGCGCTAAAGCCCGGTTAGTTCTATGCTGCGCTGCCACAGCTTCTCAGCCAGGGCGTCGCTCCCCGCATGTTTGTGCTGGGGTTTGGATTCTCTACAGTCCTTGAAATACAGGCCGCCTTTCTTTGCATAGGCGTCAGCTGTGGCCACCAGCACAGTGGTAGCCGCCCCTTGCGGTATTGTTTTCATAAAGGGCATTGCCACAATGCCCACCAGCATAAACGGCAGGGATTGATCCCTGCCCAGCTCAGTCCCAATTACGCCTGGATGCAAAGCGTTAGCGACTATGCCTTCATCGCTATACCGCCTGGTGAGTTCTCGGGCAAACAGGTGATTCATTAACTTCGAATCACCATAGGAGGCAAAGCCCTTGTACTTACGCGCTTCCCAATTAATGTCTTCAAGCGTCTCATTAAGCGTTGCAAATGCCATCGCTGCTGAAGACAGCACTACCACCCGAGCACCGTTGGCTGCTTTCAAAGGGTCCAGCAAAAGGTTTGTAAACAGAAAGTGCGCCAGGTGGTTAATACCAAGGTGGCCTTCAAAACCATCCTCGGTAATACGCTTCATGGGAATCATAATGCCCGCGTTGTTTATCAACAGGTGAAGCGGTGTTCCACGATTACAGTATTCCAGTGCAGCAGCGCGGGTTTTCTCCAGGGAGTTGAGATCCAGCTGTAGAACATCCAGCTGCTCTTCTTCTATTGCTCCAACACTTTCACCAAGTATTGCCTGGCGCGCAGCGTCCGCCTTTCTCAAATCACGACAAGCCATGGTGACATTGGCGCCGCGCAGGGCTAATACACGGGTAGTCTCCAGGCCCAAACCGGTATTGGCGCCGGTAACCAGGGCATTTTTACCGAACAGGTCCACACCCAGGCTGACTTGCTCAGCTGTAGACTTTTTATTGAACCTACTCGCCATAGCGTCTTATATCCTCACCAGCTGCTTGCCGATATTTTCACCGCGAAACAGCCGCTGCAGAGCCCGGGGCGTATGCTCAAAGCCATCGAGAATATCCTCTCGATGCTGCAAGTCCCCGTTGAGGAGATGCTCTTTCAGCCAGCTAATAGCCTGCGGGTACAGCTTCTGATAATGGGACACTACAAAGCCCTTCATCAAGGCATTGCGAAACACCAGATTGAAATAGTTAACCGGCCCGGGAATTGGCCCCCGGGCGTTGTAGCGTGAGATACCGCCGCAGATCACCACCCGTGCCTGCATGGCCAGTTGCTCCAACGCTATATCCAGTATTTCTCCGCCCACGTTATCCCAGTAGACATCTATGCCGTCGGGACAGTATTGCTTAAGACGTGCGGCAACATCCTCCTGCCGGTAGTTAACCGCTTCAGCAAAGCCCAACTTGCCGGTTAGCCAATCACACTTTTCCTTGCTTCCGGCAATGCCCACTACCCGGGCCCCCGCAAGGCGCGCGATTTGCCCGGCGATTGAGCCGGTTGCACCAGCCGCACCAGAAACCACTACAGTTTCGCCTGCCTGAGGTTTGCCTATATCCTCCATACCGCACCAGGCTGTAAGCCCCGTGATTCCCAATACACCTATATAACTGGCGGTGTCTATATCCGAATCGATAATTGAAACAGGAAACGCCTTGCCATCAGTAATCGCTTGGGTCTGCATGCCGAAGGTGCCGCTTACCCTGACCCCCTCGGGATAATCGGAGTGCAGTGATCGCACCACCACGCCAACACCAAAACTACGCATTACATCGCCAATGGCCAAAGGTGCAAGATAGCTAGCACGATTTTCCATCCAGCCACGCATGGCAGGCTCTAACCCCAGATACTCGATAGCCACCAGAAACTGCCCCTGGGCCAACTCACCTACAGGGATCTCATGGTATTTAAGATCGGTGAGTTTCACCTCTCCCACCGGCCTGGCATTGAGCAAAAACTGGCGATTAATCTCAGTCATTCTCTAGCTATCGCGATATGCGCAGCAGGCTTCAGCAAAGCTAAAGCCCAGACAAAGCGTGGCCACCGTCAATAACAATCGATGAACCCGTCATATGTGAACTGGCATCAGAAGCCAGCAGCAACAAGGGCCCGTTCAACTCATCCAGGTCACCCGTTCTGCGCTGGGGAATTCTGCTGGCCAGGGCCTTGCCATCGTCACTGGCCAACCATGCATCGTTCAATTCGGTGCTGAAATAACCCGGGCATAAGGCATTGACCCTGATGTTGTGCTCGGCTAACTCCAAAGCAGCAGTTTTGGTGAATTGCACAACACCAGATTTAGCAGCTGCATAGCTGGTAAGCATTTTTTGCTGACGGATAGCGAGTATCGAGGCGATATTAACAATACTGCCCCCGATGTCTGCCGCCACCATGCGCTTTGCAGTCTCCCGGGCGACGTAGGCAACACCCGTGAGATTGGTATCCACAACGCAACTCCACTCGTCATCGCTCATACCCAGTAACGGTTTTGGTACGGTTATACCGGCGTTGTTTACAACGATTTCCGCAGGGCCAGCGAACTGGCTCTGTATCTCATCCAGTGCTTTGCAAATACTTGCACTGTCTGTGACATCCATTGCAACAGCTATAGCTTCACCACCGGCAGCGACGATCTCATCTCTAGCTGCGTCCACTTTTTCTTTGCGCCTGGCTGCAAGCACCACGCGAGCACCCGCTTTGGCCAATACGCCTGCAAAGTGCCTGCCAAAGCCACTGGATGCACCGGTAACCAGTGCAATACGGCCATTGAGGAGGAAAGGCTTTAATACGTCGTTCATGGTGTGATCTCTCTGCCTGGTATTCAGCTGTTAATGTACTTGTCCAGTGTCTGATGGAAGTGACGTATACGCACCTCCTGATAATTCGCCAGTACCACTTCTTTTGATTTCAGATTTTTCAAACCTTTCTGAACCATTTTCAGGTTGGACAGGTCCTGATCGAATACCCTGCCAAGACCACCCTCGAGTCCCTGTGCATCAGAGAATAGGCCATTTTCGTCAATCCTTTGCACTTCGCAATCTGCTGGCCTCTCCTCGCCCTCGGGATAGCGCATAAGAACGATAATTTCCATGGTGCACATCTCATGGTTATCGCCATAGGGCTTCATACGATATGTGAGGTTGGGATGAAAGCCTGCCCAGGGTGCCACATTGGGAAACAGTGAATACAGTATGGAATCCATAATTTCACTTTGTGTACAGAAGCTGGCAAGGTCTACCTGGTACTGCTCGGAATAATACTTGTAGTAGTGCTCTGCCAGCCACTCCCGGGCACTCATCCCCTCGGGCACTGCTACTGTTTCTCCGTCGGTCAGCCATGCGCCGTGCTGCAGCCAATCGTTGACTGTTTGATTCGGCTCGATGTTTTCAAGATGCGGACTGACCACTCCCATGGGTGAGATAGTCCTGCTTACATTGTCGCCCCAGCAGTCGTACTGGGAATTGGAATCTGCCAGGTAAGGCATAATTTGCGGGTGGGTCTGTACTGTGTGGTAAGACTCAATAAATGCTTCCCAGGCGACCTTCCAGTTACACTCGATTACTTTCTCTACATGCATTGCCTTGAAGGTATTTTCAGGCTTCCAACGAGTAAAGTGCTCAGGAAGAATACCCATGTAGCTCTGCAGGGACTCTGCTTCCAGGTCCATATTAATAAACACCCAACCACCCCAGGTATCTACTTGCACCTGGGGAAGGGAAAACTCTTCCGCCTTAATATGCGGAAAGTCCCAGTCGCAGGGAGCTCCAAGAAAATCCCCTTCCAGGCTCCAACGAAAGCCGTGATAGGGACATTTGAATTCGCGTGCTGTGCCACAGTCTTTACGCAACTGACGACCACGGTGCAAACAGGCATTGTGATAGCCGCGTATTTCGCCCGACTCCGTGCGCGTTAAAACAATGGAGTAGCTGGCAATTTCATAAACAAAGAAATCGCCCGCTTTACTGATTTCCGATTCCCGGCAGGCTGCCTGCCAGGTGCGATTCCACATTTTCTCAACTTCCAGGTCGTGAAACTCACGACTGATATAGCGGTCAACCGAGAGGTTATCTGAACCGAGAAAAGTATCTGTGCTCTCTCGTAGAGCGCCTGGAACCGGCAGTGTTTCCCTGTCCAGCATTTCCTGGTAGGTGTCACCATCTGAGCGAGGAACAGTTTGTCCATCATCCAGTTCAATCATTCTACTCACGGAGTTTCTCCTGCTGCCTGCTGTTCGGTTAGCGTTGTAATATGGTTACGGCGCTGATTCCAGGGGCGCCGTATACATGGGTATAGCCAAGCTGGGGATCGCCGGGCACCTGATGTTCTCCGGCATCGCCGCGTAATTGCAGCACGCTTTCAAACACCTGGCGTAGGCCGGAAGCGCCTATTGGCTCACCGTTGGCCAAACAACCGCCATCAGTGTTCACCGGCATCCTGCCGCCAATATGAGTAGCACCGGATTGGATCAGGTGCTCCTGTTCCCCATGTTCGCAAAAGCCGTTTTCAGCCATGTGCATAATTTCAGCGCCGGATTCAGTGTCTTGCAGCTGCAGCACATCGATATCGCCAGGGCCGACGCCGGCCATTTCAAAAGCGGCCTTGGAGGCATCAACTGTTGGTCCGTCTACCTGCACCAGTGCCTGGCTCGGGGCAAACACCTCAAAGGATCCGTAGCGCCGGGATTTAAGCACTGCAGATTTCAGGTATACAGGTTTGTCGGTGTATTGCCTGGCGATATCACCACGGCACAGAATCAAGGCCACTCCGCCCTCTGAGGGCGAGCAGAACATAAACTTGGTCAGAGGGTCGCTAACCATCATTGAATTTGCTATTTCCTCAACCGCAATAGGTTCGCGGCGCCAGGCATTGGGGTTTAACGAGCCGTTGATAAACGCCTTCTCGGAAACCTTTGCCAAAGTGTCTTTACTGATGCCGTAGTCATGCATGTACTTCTGGATTTTCATGGCGAAAAACTGCGTGGTCATCATCATGCCCACTTCGCCATACCAACGCCCTATTCCCAACGCCTCGGGATCGGCATTAAATGCACCTCGGTCGTGCTTGTCGAAGCCAGAAACCAGGCCTATATCATGCTCACCTGATTTAATGGCGTTATAGGCGCTGATCAGGGAACTGCCCCCGGTAGCACAGCCATTGGCCACGTTGATAAACGGTATGCCGGTGAGACCCAATTCGTTACCCAGGGCATCGGCATTACCCGCGCTGGCGCTTCCACCAAAGGCAAACTGCATATCCTGCCAGCTTACACCGGCATCTTTGAGGGCTTCACGAGCTGCATATGCGCCCTGCTGCAAGCCGTTGCGGGAGGGTGTGCGCCCAAAGGGGTGAATTCCGATGCCTACAATTGCTACGTCCATATCTGAATCTCTTTTACTGAAGGATCAAACGGGCTTGAAGAAAAAGTTGATGACTTCGTCACCGTTATCTTCAGTGCGATACTTCTCAAATACCACTTCCATTTCCATACCTATGGAAAGCCTTTGCGGGTCACCCTCGGTCAGGCGCCCTTCTACCCGGACACCCCCGGGTAATTCAACGTAGCCTACGCCGTAGGGTTTGAAAGTCTCCGGGGTTTCGTCACTGTGGTAAGGGGTTTTCGGCATAAACTGCTGCACGGTCCACGTCCAGAGTGTGCCGCGCCGTGGCAGTTCTTCTATCTCCACTTCCTGACCACTACAGGCCATGCAGGATTCAGCGGAAGGAAAGCTGGCAATTCCACAGTTTTTACAGCGACTGCAAAGCAGCGCCGGGTTCTCCGAGGGCCATGTGAAAAGACCCTCTGCTATAGGCACCTGATTACTCATGGGGCGCTAAACCTCTCTTATGTATCTTTATGTTATTCAAGGGTCAGGTGCTCAAATCCATCGTGTCAGACCTTGATTATTGACTATAGTATTCGGGTTTACAGAAACAGCGGTCGATAATATCAGCTCGATTCTATTAAAAACAGTCTCGTCTGTTTCTTTTTTGGCAAGTAACGGCTAGAGTCTGTCTGCCCCCTTACGGAGAAACCCAATGAACACGCTGGAAAATGAGCAGGCCCTGAGAAACCTGATGGCCCGCTATGTGGATGCCGCCAACCGCCGGGACGGCGACGCCTGGGCCCAGACATGGACCGAAGACGGATGCTGGGACCTGGTAGGCATGAAAGTGGAGGGCCGAGAAAACATTCTTGGCCTGTGGCAACAAGTGGTGCAGGGCTTTGAGTTTGCGATCCTGATGCCCAGCTCCTGCCTGTTTGAGATAAACGGTGATACTGCTACCGGGCACTGGTACCTGCAGGAATACACCCGCGATTTGCAGGGAGAAAAAATGGCGGCACTGAGTCGCTACACAGACACTTATCGTAAGGTGGATGGCCAGTGGCTCTACCAGAGCAGGCGTTACGACTTTATCTATAGAGGCCCCGGCGACCTCAGCGGCGACTACATTCCCCTGCCCTGAGCTCACCCTGGGGTTAGCGGCTCAGTCCTCGGGGATTCGTAATACCAGCTTGCCCTGGTTGCTGCCATCAAACAGCCGCAGAAAGGTGGGCAGGACATTATCCAGCCCGTCGACAACTTCTTCTCGAAATTGCAACTTGCCTGCCATCAACCACTCAACCAGCTGACCAACACCCTCTTCAAACCTGTCCAGGTAATCCAGAACAACAAAACCCTGAATGGTGACGCTTTGCGCTACCAGTTGCCACAGGTTTTTCGGGGCTGGTGCATCGGCCTCATTGTAGGAAGATATCCATCCACAGACGGCAACCCGCCCAAACTTGTTCATGCACATCAGTGCCGCGTCGAGAATATCACCACCAACATTATCAAAATATATATCGACCCCTTCAGGACACGCTAACTGAATGGCCTGCTGAAAATCGCCGCAGGTTTTGTAATTTATAACCTCGTCAAAACCGAGATCTCCCTTTAACCAGGCGCATTTATCATCAGTACCGGCCATACCAACCACTTTGCAACCCTGCATTTTGGCTATCTGACCCACTACTGACCCTACCGCTCCTGCGGCGGCACTAACCAGTACGGTCTCCCCCGCTTTTGGTTTACCCACATCCAACAAGCCGAAGTAGGCGGTGAGGCCTGTTGGGCCCAATATGCCGAGAAAATTGCTCAGGGGGGTGCCAGTGCTTTCATCAAGCCGATTGAGCGCAGCGCCCTGCACACAGGTGTAGGCCTCCCAACCGCCCATGGTCATGGCGACATCACCCTCGGCAAAATCACCATGGGCACTTTTCACCACGCGGCCAATCACTGTGCTACGTACAGCATCGCCCAACTCTATAGGCTCTATATAGTTAGGCGTGTCATCCATCCAGCCCCTAATCGCTGGATCCAGAGATATATAGAGATTGCGTAAAAGCACTTCACCTTGCTCAGGCTCCGGAACTGGCACATCCCTGAATGGCACATTCTCACTATCGGGCAGGCCCGCAGGTCGAGAAGCGAGATAGTATTGGCGATTACTCAGGTCTGACATGGGATAAATAAGTCCTTTAATTGAGGGGGTCTTTCAACACCAAGTTACAAGAATGAGCTGCAACATAGCCGCTGCGAAAAAATCAGTCAACCCTGATTGTTTTAAACGGTCTATTCTGCTAACTTCGGTTGCTCTTTGCCCTAATAATCCTAATGACTGATCACACAGGTAATTACCATGACTATTCTCATTGCCGGGACCGTTGATATTACTGGCGGCGATCGCGCCAAGGCCCTCGCAGACGCCACCGCCCTGATGGCTGAGACCCGCTCACAGAAAGGCTGTAATCATTACGTGTGGGCCGCAGATCCAACATCTGATACCCGGGTGTATGTGTACGAAAACTGGGAAAGCACTGAAGATCTGGCAGCACACCTCGCCGGACCCTACTATGCCAATATGCTGGGCTTACTGGGCGCCTACGACGTACAAAATACAGAAGTCTCCAAATTCAGAATCGATCACGAAGAACCTGTTTATGACCCCGAAGGCCGCCCCAGGGCGGACTTCTTCACCGGTTAGATTCAGCCCGCAACAAACGGAGTTCACCAGATTGGCCTCAAAAAAAATAAAAACCTATTGTCGGTTCTGCCATGCCTATTGCCCCATGGAGGCCACGGTAGAAGACAACCGACTGATTGCCATAGCGCCGGACACCGACAACGAGATCTACGGCGGTTATACCTGCGTTAAAGGCCGCCAGATGCTGGAGCAGATTTACCACCCGGGCCGACTAACAGCATCGCAGAAACGCCAGGATGATGGCTCTTTCAGTGACATTGGTTCACAGCAGGCCCTCGATGAAATAGCCACCAGGCTGCAAAAAATTCTCGAGCAGTTTGGCCCTCGCAGTATCGCCAGTTACAACGGCACCTATTCTTTCCAAAATTCAGCGGCCCATGGCATGACCAGGGCATTTCACAGTGCTATCGACTCACCCTCTTTCTATACCAGTGTTACTATCGACCAACCCTCCAAGGTCGCCATTGCTCCTGCCCGCATGGGTTGGTGGAATGCCGGCTCCCATATGTGGAGCGACTCGGATGTATCACTGGTTATTGGCAATAACACGCTGATCTCCCACTTTTCGGTTCCAGGCGGCGTACCGTCTTTTAGTCCGGCCAATGCCCTACGAGAGGGTCGCAAGCGCGGCCTGAAGCTGATTGTGATCGATCCGCGCAAAACTGAGGTGGCTGCCCGCTCCGATCTGCACCTGCAGGTAAAACCAGGACAGGATGCCGCCCTGCTATCGGCCATCATCCAGATTATTATCAAAGAAAAACTCTATGACGAAGAGTTTTGTGCTGAACATACCAAGGGCTTTGCCCAGCTGGATAAAGCGACTCAAGTTTTCACACCGGAAGTTGCAGCCGAGGCGGCGGGCATTCCCGTTGAACAGATTTATGAGGCGGCACGTTTGTTTGGTGCCGGGCCTCGCGGCTCTGCTGTTACTGGCACTGGGCCGGAAATGGGGCCACACCCCAATCTTGTACAACACCTTTCCCAGACACTGAATGCCATTTGCGGGCGTCACTATCGGGCCGGGGAACGGATACCCAACCCCGGAGTACTCACGCCAAACGCAAACCGCCATGCCCAGGCCACCTCCCCCCAGCCACAATGGCTGGAAGAAGGAACTGCTAGTCGTGTACTTCCCGATATTCACGAGACCGTGGTGTTGTCTCCCTATGGTCCGCTGAGCGAAATGCCTACCAGCGTGATCGCAGACGAGATGCTGGAGCCCGGCGAAGGGCAGATCAAGGCGCTGATCTGCGTGGGCGGAAACCCCTTACTGGCCTGGCCAGACCAGGAGAAAACCCATCGAGCACTGGCTGGCCTGGAACTGCTGGTATGCATAGATATCAAGATGTCTGCCACCGCCGAGATGGCAGACTATGTACTGGCACCGAAAATCTGCCTGGAGCGAGAAGACGTTACCCTGCTCACAGACATCTGGTACGACAAACCCTATAGCCAATACACCAAAGCTGTGGTGGATGCCCGCGGCGATGAAATTGAAGAGTGGCAGTTCTTCTGGGAGATCGGCAAGAGGATGGGGCTGGAACTGTCCTTGAATGGCGAGTCGGTCGACATGCAGACACTGCCGCAAAAACTGGATTTGTTAAAGACTATTACCAAAGGCTCCCGGGTGCCTATTGAAGATATCTATCAACAGGATGGCGGACACCTGCAGGACGTTGAAGACATTATCGCCCTTCCTGCCGACTCTGAAACACAAGGCCATCTGCAGTTATTTCCCCCGGGGATGGGAGAAGAAATGCAAAGCGCATTTGCTGACATGAAAGCCAGCGCTGCCAGTGATGAATTCTCCCACCTGCTTGTCAGCCGCAGAATGAAATACACGCACAATTCAACAGGCCCTGAGTTTTCCCTGCTGCGAAAAAAGAACAGCTACAACCCTGCTTATATGCACTCCTCCGATCTTGCTGACCTTGGCCTGGCAAGTGGCGATGAGATACAGCTGAGCTCACAACATGGCAGCATTCCCGCCATTGTTGAGGCCAGCGATGATGTTAAACCCGGGGTTATTTCCATGTCACACAGCTGGGGCGGAACGCCAGACCCCAAGGCAGGGGTGGATGACAAAGTAGACTCCATGGGCAGCAACACCAATCGCCTTATCGACAACCGCGACCAGACAGAAAGATACTCGGCCATGCCAAGGCTGAGCACAATACCAGTAAAAATTAGCAGAACTGCCTAACGCCGCAGTTTCACAGCCTGCACTCAGGAGAGATAATGTTATGAGTAAACCTTTTCGTTTTTCCCTACAGAGTTTTAACACCGACTCTCCGGCCAACTGGCGTAAGCTCATTGCCAAAACCGAAGACCTTGGCTATTCAACCTTTTTCCTGGCTGACCACTTCCTCAGCGAAGGGCCAGCCCTTGAAGGCACCTATCACCCGCCTCAGTTACTGGCCTCAATGCCAGCCATCGCGATGGCGCTGGAGCAGACCAGTATACTGCGCGTAGGCTGCCGGGTCTTTTGTAACGATTATCGTCATCCTGTAATCATGGCCAAAGAAGCCGCCACCATGGATTACCTGTCAGAGGGGCGATTGGAATTCGGGCTGGGCGCTGGCTGGATAAAGGACGAATACGAAGCTGCCGGGTTCAAGTTTGACGAGTTTCCCCAGCGCTTTGAGCGCTTCACCGAGTCAGTACACGCCTACAAGGCTTTCATGTCTGGTGAACTGATGGAAATCTCAGGAGAAAACATTAACTGGTCGGGCTTTTCAGGCATCCCGGGGCCCACGCAACGACCCTGGCCGCCATTAATGATTGGCGGTGGCAGTAAAAGGATACTGGAGTTCGCCGGGCGCGAGGCAGACATTATCAGTCTTAACTTCAATAACCGAGCAGGCGTGTTGGGCCCTGACGGCATGAGCTCAGGGCTTGCAGAGGCCACCTCAAAAAAAATCAACTGGATTCGCAATGGCGCGGGTAATCGCTTTGATGACATCGAACTTGAAATCGGCGCCTATACAACGATTGTTACCGATCACCCCGAACCTACAGCCCAGGCCATCGGTGAAGCCCTGGGAATGAGCGCCGAGAATATTCTCGAGCACCCACACTGTTTGATAGGCAGCGTTGACTGGATCTGCGACGAGCTTATTCGACGCCGTGAACTCTACGGCATCTCATATGTGTGCGTGATGGACGACGGCGAAAACAACATGGTTGATGCCTTTGCGCCTGTCGTTGCGCGTCTTACTGGCAAATAACTATTGCTCGCAAGCGATATAGACTACAATTCATAACAACATAAGCCTGATTTAAACAGGCTATCCGGTTTTAATTAGGGGTACTGGGGAGCAGCAATGGCCGCAAATAAAAACACTAGGACAGAAAAATCCAAAGGAACTAAAGATATAAGCTGGCAGGCACAAAAAAGCGCGATGACCCGCGATCGAATTCTCGATGCAGCTATCAACTGCTTTATTAGTCTCGGTTATACCAATGTCACTACCGCCAAGGTGGCAAGTGCTGCGGGCGTTTCCCGGGGTGCAATGCTGCACCACTTCCCTTCAAAGACAGAGCTCATCCAGGCTGCAGTTGAATGCCTTCACAACAAGATCCTGGAAGATTATACGGAGCGGGTGCGCCGTATTCCCGGCAACCTGAAGGGCAATAAACGCCGGAGGGCAGGGCTTGAAGCCTACTGGCAGCACCTCACAGGTGATTTATTCATCGCATATCACGAGCTTTGCGTGGCAGGCCGCACAGATCACGAGCTCAAAGAAATCCTCGACCGCTCCAGTGTCGAATTTGATCGGCACGTACAGGAATCCAACTTCGAGCTGTTCAACGAATGGAACGACCGTGGAGACCGCTTCCAGCTGGCTATGGATGTGACCAAGTTTTTGATGGAAGGCATGGCTGTGGGCCAGATGGTGGTTGGCCGGGAAGAACGCGTTAATCGCCTGCTGGGTTATCTGGTAGACCGACTCGAAGAGATTTTCGAGGAAGGTGATGCCAGTGCGATTGGGCGGCATTCGACTGGAAAAAAGAAAAAGTAGGGCTGACTGACTTCACCAATGATCTTGTAATACTCACTAGTGGATGGTCAGCCCAGTAGGGTTGATCACATTGGCTTTTGAAACACCAACGTCATACGGTCACTTTCCCCAATAGTGACAAAGGGTGCCTTCTGCTCGTCAGTTTCCAGGTTGCGCAGTGACGGCGGCAACTGCCATACACCAATCTCGTAGCGCTTGTTGTCCAGCGGGTTATTATTGAAATAGCCCTCGGCTTCCAACACAAGGCCCGCCTTGCTCGCATGGGCGATAATGCTTTCACGTCCCACATAGCCAATATTTTTCGACAGCCAGTCCTGGCTGATATCTGCCTG
>ERZ1046740.1818-NODE-1818-length-14599-cov-26.606436_pt1 | contig 14599 bp, 12 predicted proteins | sample MGYA00383093_ERZ1046740 | MGnify/ENA primary metagenome ERZ1046740 (study PRJEB29581, sample SAMEA5548363) | metagenome | biome: marine; feature: coastal; material: water | depth 25 m | study: Short-term variability in the microbial, nano- and picoplankton... | reverse complement strand
CGTTAGTCGATATCCCAGTCGTCACTGTTGCGCAGGTCGCCAAAGGCCAACCATGCAGCGCGTACGCGGGCGATCCTTGTGTCTCCCCATGTACGGAAAACCAGATCGAAACCTTGATTTGTAATGTCTTCGGCCACGATTTCTACGCGCGTGTTTGCGCTTTGGTCGAGGTCCATCAAGCTTAGGCTAACGTGGACGGCGGGTTCAGATTTGAATTTGCCCGAGAACTTCACTTCGCGGCGAATTTCCCGTTCGCCCGATCCTGTCCACATAGGTCCATCGTCAACGTAGTCAGCAAATAGCTGAACATCGCCTTGGTCTACACCTGTCTGTCCTGAATTCCAGCGTTTCATAGGAACCTATTATCTTCGGTCACTCGACAGAATTAAGGCGACAAGCGGAAAAAGAAAAGGCCCCGAGGAAACCTCAGGGCCAATCCAAATTCTTTTCAGAGGTTCTTACACGCCAAGAGCAGCGCGCAGGGCCTCCATATCAGCCAGGGCTTTGGTTGTTGCGTCTTTGTCTTCCGCCGTAGCATTCGCTACCGCATCAGTCGCCGTTGCAACCAAAGCATCCATGTCAGCTGCAGAAACATCTGCAGTTGGGATCGCCTTTTCAGCCAGAACCGATGTGCGCTCTGCCGAAATCTCAGCAAACCCGCCGGTGACTGCATAAGAGCTTTCACCGTCCGGTCCGTTGACTGTCAGGATGCCAGGGCGCAACGTCGTAATCGTTGGTGCGTGGTCGGGCATCGCTGTCATGTCGCCATCGGCGCCAGGGATCTGGATCGAAGCCGCCTGAAGCGAAGCGAGGCTCCGCTCAGGGCTGACTAGGTCAAATTGCATCGTATCAGCCATAAGGGCCCTCCTTAGGCCGCCTCAGCAGCCATTTTTTCGGCTTTGGCCATCACTTCATCGATGCCGCCAACCATGTAGAACGCGCCTTCTGGAAGGTGGTCATACTCGCCAGCAACAACAGCTTTGAACGAAGCGATTGTGTCTTCGAGTGGAACCTGAACACCGTCTGAACCAGTGAACACTTTCGCAACGTCAAACGGCTGCGACAAGAAGCGCTCAATTTTACGTGCACGAGCAACGGCCATTTTGTCGTCTTCTGACAGTTCGTCCATGCCAAGAATGGCGATGATGTCCTGAAGCGACTTGTAGCGCTGAAGGATCTGCTGAACGTCAGTCGCAACTGTATAGTGCTCTTCACCAATGATCAGTGGATCAAGCAAACGCGATGTCGAACCAAGTGGGTCAACAGCCGGGTAAATACCTTTTTCCGAGATTGAACGGTCAAGAACGGTTGTCGCATCGAGGTGCGCAAACGATGTTGCCGGTGCAGGGTCAGTAAGGTCGTCCGCTGGAACATATACGGCCTGAACCGAAGTAATCGAACCAGATTTGGTCGAAGCAATACGCTCCTGCATCGCGCCCATGTCTGTTGCCAGAGTAGGCTGATAGCCCACGGCCGAAGGAATACGACCAAGAAGCGCAGACACCTCAGAACCAGCCTGAGTAAAGCGGAAGATGTTATCAACGAAGAACAGAACGTCTGAACCAGATTCGTCGCGGAACTGCTCAGCAAGGGTCAGACCCGAAAGAGCAATACGCATACGCGCACCGGGAGGCTCGTTCATCTGGCCGTATACAAGAGCAATCTTTGATTTCTCAAGATCGTCAGGAACGATAACGCCAGATTCGATCATCTCGTGGTAAAGGTCGTTGCCTTCACGAGTACGCTCGCCAACACCCGCAAACACCGAGAGGCCCGAGTGCACTTTAGCGATGTTGTTGATGAGTTCCATAATCAGAACTGTTTTGCCCACGCCGGCACCGCCGAAGAGACCAATTTTACCACCCTTCGTGTAAGGCGCCAAAAGGTCGATAACCTTGATGCCTGTCACGAGGATTTCTGTTTCAGTCGACTGCTCAGAGAACGCAGGCGCATCACCGTGGATGCCGCGACGCTCAGATGTTTCAACTGGTCCTTTTTCGTCAACCGGATCACCGGTAACGTTCATGATGCGACCAAGTGTGGCCGTACCAACTGGAACGCTGATTGGTCCGCCTTGGTTGGACACTTCTTGACCACGAACAAGACCTTCGGTCGCGTCCATAGCAATAGCGCGAACTGTGTTCTCGCCAAGGTGCTGAGCAACTTCCAGAACCAGCTTGCGTCCGTTGTTGTCTGTTTCCAGGGCGTTCAGAATTTGTGGCAGATCGCCATCAAACTGAACGTCGACTACGGCGCCGATGACCTGGGTGATTTTTCCGACGTTTGACATGTCGTATCTCTCCGGTTTCCTTAGAGCGCTTCCGCGCCCGAAATAATTTCAATCAGCTCGTTGGTAATCACGGCCTGACGCGAACGGTTATATTCGATCGTCAATTTGTCGATCATATCACCCGCATTGCGTGTTGCGTTGTCCATAGCAGACATACGCGCACCCTGCTCGGATGCTCCGTTTTCCAACAAAGCGCTAAAGATCGCTGTCGCAACACCACGAGGTAGGAGATCAGCAAGAATTTCTTCTTCGCTAGGCTCGTAGTCGTAGATTGCGCCTGCCTCTACCTCAGTGCCTTCTGGCACTGCGAAAGGAATGATCTGTTGCGCTGTCGGCACTTGGCTAACCACGTTAACGAACTTAGCGTAGAAAATTGTTGCCACATCAAATTCGCCTGCATCAAAGCGGGTCAGAATATCACGTGCAATTCCCTGCGCGTCCGAATAACCAATACGCTTCACTTCGGTCAAATCGACGTGGCCGATATATAGATCACCAAAGTCGCGCTTAAGCTGGTCGCGGCCTTTTTTACCAACCGTTAGAACTTTGACGGTTTTGCCGGCTGCTTTCAGTTCATTGATACGAGCACGCGCCAATTTGACGATGTTCGTATTGAAACCTCCACACAGGCCGCGCTCTGACGTCATCAGAACAATCAGCTGAGTCTGGTCGCTGCCGGTGCCTGTCAGTAGCTTTGGGCCACTGTCAGAACCACCAACCGACGCCGCAAGCCCTGCCATCACGGCGTTAAACCGTTCTGTATAGGGACGCGACTGTTCGGCAGCTTCCTGCGCCCGCCGCAATTTTGCGGCGGCCACCATTTGCATAGCCTTCGTGATCTTACGAGTGTTCTTCACACTCGCGATCCGATTTTTGAGTTCCTTAAGGTTGGGCATGTGCCTTAATCCCCTTAAGCGAAGTCAGCGGCGAATGCGTCAAGTGCAGCGCGGATGGACTCTTCGAGATCGCCCTTCACCTTACGGTCATTGTTCGCAATGTCAGCCATCATGTCAGCTGCGTTTGTACGCAGGTGATTCAACAAGCCTTGCTCCCAGCGACCAACTTCCGACACGTCAATGCCGTCAAGGTAACCGTTGGTTCCTGCGAAAATCACACATACGATTTCAGCGTTGGTCAGCGGCGAATACTGAGGTTGCTTCATAAGCTCGGTCAGACGTGCACCACGGTTCAGCAACTGCTGAGTAGCGGCGTCTAGGTCGGAACCGAATTGAGCGAACGCAGCCATCTCACGATACTGAGCCAGTGACAGTTTAACCGGACCAGCAACCGAAGACATCGCTTTGGTTTGAGCTGACGATCCAACACGCGAAACCGAAAGACCTGTGTTCACCGCAGGACGGATGCCCTGGTAGAACAATTCAGTCTCAAGGAAGACCTGACCGTCGGTGATCGAAATCACGTTGGTAGGAATAAACGCAGAAACGTCACCACCCTGAGTTTCGATAACTGGCAGAGCCGTCAACGAACCAGCGCCATTGTCTTCGTTCAGCTTTGCCGAACGCTCAAGCAGGCGTGAGTGAAGATAGAAAACGTCACCAGGATAAGCTTCACGTCCGGGTGGACGACGAAGAAGAAGTGACATCTGGCGATAAGACACAGCTTGCTTTGAAAGGTCATCATAGATGATCAAAGCGTGCTTGCCGTTGTCGCGGTAGAATTCCGCCATCGCAGTCGCTGCATAAGGTGCAAGGAACTGCATTGGAGCAGGGTCAGAAGCTGTAGCAGCCACAACGATCGAGTATTCAATCGCGCCGGACTCTTCCAGTTTCTTAACCAACTGAGCAACAGTCGAACGCTTCTGGCCGATCGCTACATAAATGCAGTACAGCTTTTTGCTTTCATCGTCGCCAGCGGCTTCGTTGTATGATTTTTGATTCAGGATCGCGTCCAGAGCAACGGCAGTTTTGCCTGTCTGACGGTCACCAATGATCAGCTCTCGCTGGCCACGACCAATTGGGATCATCGCGTCGACGGCTTTAAGGCCAGTCGCCATCGGTTCGTGAACCGATTTACGTGGAATGATGCCTGGTGCTTTGCTGTCCGCAACACGACGCTCGGAAGCTTCGATAGGACCTTTGCCGTCGATCGGGTTGCCCAGACCGTCAACAACACGACCAAGTAGAGCGTCGCCAGCTGGCACGTCCACGATCGAGTTGGTGCGCTTAACAGTGTCACCTTCTTTAATGTCACGGTCAGTACCAAAGATAACAACACCAACGTTGTCAGCTTCTAGGTTCAGGGCCATGCCCTGAATTCCGCCAGGGAATTCGACCATTTCACCGGCCTGAACATTGTCCAGTCCGTATACGCGCGCAATACCGTCACCGACGGAGAGCACACGACCAACCTCAGCAACTTCGGCTTCTTGGCCAAAGTTTTTGATCTGGTCTTTCAGGATCGCAGAAATTTCTGCAGCTTGGATACCCATTTATCCGACCTCTTTCATTGCATTCTGGAGGGAGTTGAGCTTGGAGCGGATCGACGTATCGATCATCTTCGAGCCCACTTTAACAATAAGGCCACCGATGATGTCTTCATCGACGGCCGCATTAATCTTCACGTCCTTGCCGACGCGCGCTTTAAGAGCGGCAGCAAGTTTGTCTGTTTGACCCTTAGTCATAGCTTTTGCGCTAATAACGTCGGCGGTCACTTCGCCTTTATGATCGGCGATCATCTCGCGCAGCTGAATGATCAGCTGAGGCAGAATGAATAGGCGACGTTTCTGTGCCATAAGGCTCAGAGCGTTGCGCATGCTTTCAACGAGATCCATCTTCGCTGCGATAGCTTTGATGGCTGCGTCTTGATCGTCGCGTGAAACAACAGGCGAGTTAATCAATTCGCGTAGGTCTTCGCTAGCATTCATAGCTTCTGCGAGGGAGTCTACGCTGCTTTCAAGGCCATTCAGGTCATTATTTTCCTGAAGGATCTCGAATATAGCCGTGGCATAGCGTTCCGCAATGCCGGAGGAGATCGAAGCTGGTTCGGACACGTCCACCCTTCCGATATCTGGCCTCGGTTCGGTGCGTTCGAACCACCCCGAGGACGTTGGTGAGCTTTGAGTAAGTTCAAAGCACTGAAAATCAGCGTCGATGTACCAGACGAAAATCGGCCAAGCAATACAATATATTGCATTCCGTTCATGCGATATGTGAGTAAAAACAGGGCTTTGCGAAATGTGCGACCTATTGCGCACCTGCAGCATTCTTCAAAAGGTCCATTTTGAATGCAAATTACTGAGTCGCTGGCGCTTTAGACGGGTCCGGCCCCCGCTGGTCGGAGATTTCCAATGCCTTCCAACTTCTTCTCTAGAACGGTCGATCCGCGATCAATGGGTAGGTGGACGCGCTTGTCTGCCTCGACGATCAGAACACCGCTTGTCAGCTTTATCGACAGGCGCGTTCCCATCCGTTCAAGCACATTCGACGTCTTCAGCCAGAAACGCGTTTGCGACGGTGGGAAATGAAGTGCGCCACAATGAAACTCGGGCATGAATTGATGGAGTTGCAACTGTGTTTCAAGCTGGCCCAATGTATAAGGTCTGCCAAATCCAAAAGGCGTATGATCTGCACGCACCCAAAGACCTGCGCGGTTTGGCACCACTAGGATCAGTTTGCCACCCGGACCAAGTACGCGAAAAGCCTCGGACAGAAGGGCGCTTGGGTCGTCACTTGTTTCAAGCCCGTGCATCATCACTAGCTTGTCGACATGCCCAGTCTCAATTGGCCACATCGTTTCATGACACAGGGTCGAAACATTTGGCATCCCTGCGGGCCACGGCATCACCCCTTGCGGGCCGGGCATCAAGCCAATGACGCGACGTGCGGATTTCAGGTATCCCCGCAAAAGCGGAACCGCAAAGCCATAACCAACGACAGTCTGACCGTTCGCTTCAGGCCATCGTTTCACAATCTGCTCGCGGATTGACCTCTGTACCGCACGCCCCAAGGCACTGCGGTAATAGAAATTCCGTAAATCCTGAACGTCCAAGTGCATTGCGTGCCTTCAAGATGTTTCGCGACCACTTTACTATTTAAGTTTTTGCGAAACGATTTAGGATCAGTCAATCTGAGTTAAGCACAGTTTGCTCACAAGGAAAGCCCATGGCCATCGAAATTGTCACAATCCCCTGTCTTGCCGATAATTATGCCTTTTTGCTGAACGACAGTGAAACAGGCGTAACTGCCCTTGTGGACGCCCCTGAGGAAACTCCAATTCTTAAGGTTCTGGCAGAACGCGGTTGGTCTCTTGATATGGTTTTGCTAACGCATCACCATTTCGACCACGTCGATGGTCTGGGCGGGATCCTGACCGAACATCGCGCCACGGTCGTTGGCGCGAAGGCCGATGCCCACCGCTTACCACCCTTGGATATTGCCCTGTCCGAGGGCGACGATCTTAAAATCGGCAGTACGACCGCCAAGGTAATGGACGTTTCGGGTCACACTTTGGGTCACATTGCCTTTCACATCCCTCAGGCGCAGGCGGTGTTTACCGCCGACAGCCTTATGGCCTTGGGTTGTGGTCGGTTGTTTGAGGGCGAAGCGGCGCTTGCATGGGAAAGCCTACAAAAGCTGATGGCCCTGTCCGAAGACACGATCGTATATTCCGGCCATGAATACACGATGGCGAACGGCAAATTCGCCATGACCATCGAACCCGGCAATCCCGATTTGGTTGCACGCGTTAAAAAAATTGAACAGGCGCGAATGACGGGTCTACCGACTGTACCGTCATCCTTGGCCGAGGAACTGGCCACCAACCCATTTCTACGGGGCCATATGCCTGAAGTCCAAGCAAGCGTTGGCTTAGAGGGCGCGGACGCGGGGGTGGTTTTTGCCCGCGTTCGGCAGGCAAAAGACAACTTTTGAACGGGGATGTCACAATCCGCTAACAAATTGTGACCAGCTTCATGACAGGTTGAAGCAAAATAACCCTTGAAGGTTTGCTCAGAAGGACCAAAGTTTAACAAAGAGGGGATAGGTTCGACCTGCCCCACCACAACACCAATGGAAGGAGCGCGCAAAGTGCCCTCATTTTCGAACACATTAGAGCAGGCAATTCACTCGGCATTAGGATTAGCGAATTCCCGTGCCCATGAATTCGCGACATTAGAACATTTGCTTTTGGCCCTTCTGGAAGAGCCTGACGCGATTCACGTCCTAAAAGCCTGCAATGTGGATTTGGACGAACTTAAGAAAAGCCTTGTCGACTATATCGAAGACGACCTGTCCAATCTGGTCACCGATGTCGAAGGATCCGAAGCCGTACCAACCGCCGCATTCCAGCGCGTTGTGCAACGCGCCGCGATCCACGTGCAATCCTCGGGCCGGACCGAAGTGACTGGTGCCAACGTGCTGGTCGCCATTTTTGCTGAGCGTGAGTCCAACGCCGCCTATTTCCTGCAGGAACAGGAAATGACCCGCTATGACGCCGTAAATTTCATCGCGCATGGTGTCGCCAAGAACCCGAGTTACGGTGAAAACCGCTCGGTCCAAGGCGCAGATGACGAGCACGAGGAACATGCGACTGTAGAAGGCGAAACCAATTCCGAAGCGAAAGAAAGCGCTTTGGCTAAGTATTGCGTCGACCTGAACACCAAGGCTCTCGAAGGGGATGTTGATCCGCTGATCGGCCGCGATTCCGAGGTTGAGCGGTGTATTCAGGTTCTCTGCCGTCGCCGCAAAAACAATCCTTTGCTTGTTGGCGACCCCGGCGTTGGTAAAACCGCTATCGCCGAAGGCTTGGCCTATAAAGTCACCAGGGGCGACACGCCGGCGATCCTTGCGGAGACGACGATCTATTCGCTTGATATGGGCGCGCTTTTAGCAGGCACCCGCTATCGTGGCGACTTTGAAGAGCGTCTAAAAGCTGTCGTGACTGAGCTGGAAAACCACCCCGATGCTGTTCTATTTATCGACGAAATTCACACAGTCATCGGCGCCGGCGCTACATCCGGCGGGGCGATGGATGCGTCCAACCTGCTGAAACCTGCTTTGCAGGGCGGAAAACTGCGCACCATGGGCTCAACCACTTATAAAGAGTTCCGCCAGCATTTCGAAAAAGACCGTGCCTTGTCGCGACGGTTCCAGAAAATCGATGTTAGCGAGCCATCGATTGATGACAGCGTGAAAATCCTACGCGGTCTGAAACCTTACTTTGAAGAGCATCACAGCGTGAAGTACACAGCCGACGCAATCAAAGCCTCGGTCGAATTGTCGGCGCGTTACATTAATGATCGCAAACTGCCTGACAAAGCAATCGATGTGATCGACGAAGCCGGCGCGGCTCAGCACCTTGTGCCTGAAAGCAAGCGACGCAAAACCATCGGCGTTAAAGAGATCGAGTCCGTGGTGGCCAAGATCGCCCGCATCCCACCGAAAAACGTGTCCAAAGACGATGCCGAGGTTCTCAAAGATCTCGAAAAGTCGCTTAAGCGCGTGGTGTTTGGACAGGAACAAGCGATTGAGGCACTTTCAAGCGCAATCAAGCTATCGCGTGCCGGTCTACGTGAACCTGAAAAACCGATTGGCAACTACCTGTTCTCAGGCCCAACCGGCGTGGGTAAAACCGAAGTCGCCAAACAGCTCGCCGATACGCTAGGCGTCGAGTTGCTGCGTTTTGACATGTCAGAGTATATGGAGAAGCACGCAATCAGCCGCCTGATCGGCGCGCCCCCCGGCTACGTTGGTTTTGACCAAGGCGGAATGCTAACCGATGGGATCGACCAGAACCCGCATTGCGTGCTTTTATTGGACGAAATTGAAAAAGCGCATCCCGACGTGTTCAACATCCTTTTGCAGGTCATGGATCATGGTAAACTGACCGACCACAACGGCCGGACGACTGATTTCCGCAATGTCGTGCTGATCATGACGTCAAACGCTGGGGCCTCGGAGCAAGCGAAAGAAGCCATCGGATTTGGTCGCGACAAACGCGAAGGTGAAGACACCGCAGCGATTGAACGCACCTTCACGCCAGAGTTCCGCAACCGTCTGGACGCAGTGATCGGATTTGGCAGCCTACCCAAAGAGGTGATCCTTCAAGTGGTCGAGAAATTCGTTCTGCAGCTTGAAGCCCAGTTGATGGATCGCAACGTTTCGATCGAACTCACCCGCCCTGCTGCTGAATGGATTGCAGATCGCGGCTACGACACCAAAATGGGTGCCCGACCGCTTGGCCGTGTCATCCAAGAGCACATCAAAAAGCCGCTGGCCGAAGAATTGCTATTCGGCAAGCTTTCCAAAGGTGGTTTGGTGAAGGTCGGTGTCAAAGACGGCAAGCTGGACTTGCAGATGTCTGGACCTGAAAAACCCAAGATTGAGGGCAAGAAAAAGCCCCCGCTTCTTACGGCTGAATAGAATAAAGCAAAGCGCCCCGATTCAGGGGCGCTTTTCATTTGGATCAAACGCGAACCCGTGGAAGATCAGGTTGATCAGGTAATCAACCTCTGCATCGTCATCCCATGCGCGCTCTGGCTGCAAAAACGACCGATGAAAGAAATATCCCAACAGCAGCGACACGATGCTACGCATCATCCGTTCATGTTGGGGCATTGGCCCCGAGGCGTTGGCCATGATGTTGCCAGACGCACGTTTAACCACGGGCGCAACTTGGTTGATGATCATCAAGCGAAGATCTTCGTTTACCAAAATTTCTTGCAACAAAATTTTGACCAAAGGCTCATAGAGTCTAAGAAACGCCAAGCGGGATTTTAGAATAGCGCGTGAAATTTCTTTCAGATTGCCTTTGTGCTGCACCTGTAGCGCCTCGGCCTCTTGGCTGATCGCAGGGGTCAGCAAATGTTTCACGACCGGCTCCGCAATCCGCATCAACAGCTGACCTTTGGTTCCAAAGTGGCGAAATATCGTGGCCTCGGCTATTTCCGCCCTGTCGGCGATCATCTTGGTTGATGTGCCTTCATACCCGTGCTCGGCGAAACACTCGACTGCTGCAAAAACCGCCAGTCGCTTTTTCGGCGACAGGCGGCCCTCTTCTAGCGCAACGGCGTTGGCTATTGCGGTATAGGTTTCGGTTTCAAAACTGCTCATGCAGCCTTTCTATCGACGAACAGCGCCTTGCTCCAGATAAGGATCAAGCCAATTGCCGCAAATACGCTCATCATGGTGGTCGGGTATCCCATGTCGACACCATGGATCAGACCTCGGTAGGAAGCACCGAGTGCCTCAAATTCGATCCAATCTGGCAAAAACGCCATCCACTCAGGGGCTGCGCCACGCGGGGTCATCACGCCACCGATGGCGGATTGGTAAAAGACGATCGGAAGCCAAAGAACCAAGCTGGCCAAGGTGAAGACCGAAATCAATCCATTGAACAGCCATGTAAGCGCAAGGGCTGAAACCCAAACGACTGGCCAAATTTCAAAGGCAAGATCCCAGGCTACTGTTGATCCGATAACCATAGACAGCATGAACGTCGACAAACCAGTTGTTGCGATGGGTAAGAGCGTTGAAACGATGGCCCTTTCTTTGCCGACCAGCGTTGATTTCGCAGCAATGAACAGCAAAATTGCGCCGACCAAACCCGCCAGCCAAGTTGTGTACAACATCACGAACGGAGCGCTCATCGACGCGGGAACCGAAGCAACGGCGAGGTCGTTGATCGTTGCGACAACGGGCATTTCGCCAGTGGGCATCACGCCTTTTGACAACGCCAGTTGGATCCCTGCAACGCCAGCTGACATTGCTGCGGGCAATACGGCTTTCAGCTGACCTACGACTTGAACTTCGGCAACTGTTAAATGCTGCGAACTTAGGATTTCGAAATCGACCTGTTCGCCCTTGATTGCTTTGTCCGAGAAATCGTCGCCAAAGATTAGGGCTGCGCCTATTTTTCCCTGTTCGACCAGTTCTTCTGCTTGCGCGCGCGTCTCCAACTCGACCAGATTTAGCGGTAGATTTGAGGTCACACCCTGCAACAAACGTTCAGAAACAACGATGGGCGGAAATGGTGCGCCCTTGTCATCATTGACGATACCCAGTTCAAACGCTGAAAGAATGCGTGTTTGGTCATTTGGGGCGGTCAGCGAAAACACTGAAAAAATGATCATTATCGCAGTGGGCACGAACAGCGCAGGCTTGGCCAAAGCCGCGCCCATGAATTTTGATAGCAAGTTTCGCATGGGGATTCTCCAATTTTGATAGTGAGTACTTACTATCATTTTGGAGAGAAGCAAATCTTTATTGCGTCCCCACCCCAATTATCTTTCGGTAAGCTTCAACTCGATCCGGCGGTTTTGTGCACGCGCATCTGCGTTGTTTGCAGGGTTCAGCGGTTGGTACTGTCCAAAACCATTGGCAGAAAGACGGTTGGGTTTCATACCGTGTTCGACAACCAAATCGCGAACAACAGACAGGGCCCTTGCTTGGCTAAGCTCCCAGTTGTCGGCAAACTCGCCACCCGGCAACATTCGAATGTTGTCGGTATGTCCATCTACGCGGATAATCCAATCGATCTCAGGCGGAATTTGCTCTGAAATATCGTTGAGCAAATCAGCGATATGCGCGATCTCATTCTTACCTTCTTCTGACAGTTCCGCCTCACCGGACGAGAATAAAACCTCAGACGAGAACACAAAACGGTCGCCAACGATCTGCACGCCCTCCCTATTGCCAACGAGTTCGCGCAATTTGCCAAAGAAGTCTGAGCGATATTTTTCAAGCGCTTCATTCTCGGCCTCAAGGCGTTCCTTTTCGGCGGCCAGCAAAGCGTTGTTTTCTTCTTCCAGCTTGCGCAAACGGCGTTCCGTCGCAGCTGCGCGTGTCAACGCTGTGTTGAGACGGCTGCCGAGGTTTGTAATCTGAACTTGGCTTGCAATGTCTTTGGCCTCTGCATCATCAATCAGGGCCTGCAATCGGCCCATCTGGGTTCGTAGGTCGGAAACTTGAGCGTTCAACAACGCCAAATCCCGTTGTTGTTTGGCAGTTTTCTCAGACGCGGTGCTAAGTTCTTCCTGCGCGATTTTTAGCAGGGCCTCATTTCTTTCGGCGGCTGTCAACTTTTCGGTGATTTCTTCTTCGCTAAGCTGGCTACGCAACAAGGCCTGCGCCAGTTCTTCGCGCAGTACAGCAAGGTCGCGCTCAGCGGCCGTTAACGCTTCATTATTCTCATTGGCTACGGCTTCGGCGGCCAGTTTAGCTTCAAGCGCTTTGGCCAGTTCGTCTTCAAGTGTGCGTCGGGCTTGCGTCTGATCAGTCTCATTGGATTTCAATTGCTCAAGCCCTGCTTGCGCAGACAGCTTAGCCGCTAGAGCTGCCGCCAATTTGACCTCAAGGCCGCTACGGTCTGAGGTCAGATCTTCGCGTTCAGCCAGTGCCCGTGCCAATGCCAATTCAAGACTGGCCACTTTATTCGTCGCTTCGCCTGAGGCCTGTTGAGCATTTGAAAGCTCATCTTGCAGGCGCGTGGCTTCATCCCGCAGCGCCAACACGCGTGCTTCGGCAGCTTCTTGCGTAGCCAAAGCCCGCGCCGTTGCTTCATTAGCAAGGTCAGCTTCGGTGCGGGTTTGTGCCAAAAGGTCTGTTAATTCGGTGCGATCCACACCCGCCTGTGAGATTGCTTGTTCGGCTGCAGCGCGCGCGGTTTTCTCGTCTTCATAACGTGCATTCAGATCGGTGAGCGTGATCTCGTTCTGATCAACTTGCGCTCGGAGTGCCGCCAACTGGCGCACCAAAGACCGCAACCTGTCCTGAGCACGCGAAAGCTCAAACAACGCCTCGTCCAGCTTTGCTTGAACAAGAGCGGCTTCGTCCGTACCTTTACTTACGTTAATCAATGCCTGTGCCAATGCGGCCTCGACGGTAGATAGCTGTGATCCCGCGTTCTCTTGCGCGGCCTCGGCGTCTGCCAGTGAAGATTCGGTTTCCTGAAGCTTCAAATCCAGTTCAGCATTGGCCAGCAAAGCTGCTGCCAGCTTAGCATTCAAACCCTCTTCGGCGGCCTTTGCTGCGGCCAAAAGTGTTAAGGTGTCTTCTGCCTCTTTACGCTTGGCCTCTAGCGCCAATGTCATGGCTGTGAGTTCAGACTGGGCATTCTTGAGGCGCTCGCGCAGCGCTTCCGCTGCCGCAGCTTCTGCAAGGCGCGCCTTTTCTTCTTCACTGAGGGCTGTTTCGGTATCAGCCAACTTCGCTTGCAGTGCCAGCAACGCCGCCTGCTCAGCCAATTTCGCCTGCTCTTCTTGTGCCAAAGCCGCCGAAGTTTCCTCAAGTGAGGCCATAGTCGCCAAAAGCTCTTGGCTGAGTGATTGCACTTTGGTTTCTTCGTCACTCAACGATGCTAGAGCCGCCGCAAGACTGTCGTTTACACTTAGGTTCTCGGTCTCAAGGTCAGCGATCAGGGCTTGCAACGCTTCTTCGCGCGCAGCTGCCAACCGCGCTTGTTCAACCTGAACATCTATTTCAGTCCGCGCGGCTGCCAATGCCAAATTCAACGCGTCTTGCTCAGACAACAGCTCGGCCTCAGATGCCTCAAGCGTTGCAATTGCGCTGAGATTGCTAGCCTGCTCGGACAGCAATGCAGCCACCTGATCTTCGAATGCCGTGATCTGCGAATTTGCTTCGTTCAATGCCGCCGTCTGCTGGGCCAAATCGCTACGCAAAGAAAGGATCATTACGGATTGTGCAGCAGCCTGGGCCTCAGCGTCATCCAAACTGATCGTCAAGGAGCCAACTTCAGAGGTCAATTGCGCGGTACGATCACGCTCAAGCCCCAGCGCGTCAGCAAGCGCAGACACCTCGGCTGAAAGCTCGAACATTTCGTCTTCTTGACCCGAGATGGTCTCCATCAGAACGAATTGAATCACAGTGAAGATGGTCAGCACGAACATCAGAACCAACAGAAGCCCTGTCATCGCGTCGACAAAACCCGGCCAGATCGACGCCTGAAAACGATTACCCGTTCGGCGGTTCAGCGCCATGCTCAGCCCTCGCTAAAGGGGCCGCGATTGGGCGCAAGCTGTTGGAGGCTTCGGTTAAGGGCGGATATGTCGTTGTGAAGCTCGGCCATCGCCTCTTGGCGTCCGGCGGATAGCTCTTCGAGAATGCGCAACAATTGCTGATCCATACTGCGCAAACGTAGGCGGCTTTCCGCGTCCATATCGCCGCCAACCGCGCCTTTTTCCAAAGCTGTGATCAGACGGGATTGACCTTCCACGACTTGTGTCAGCAAAGACTCGCTGTCGTCAGCCCGCATACGGTCGGTCATCCGATCCATTGAGGCCATCAACTGTTCCAGTCTAGCATCCGCAGCGTTTCGGTTTTCGTCAGAACGCGC
>ERZ1046740.1813-NODE-1813-length-14642-cov-4.191472_pt1 | contig 14642 bp, 6 predicted proteins | sample MGYA00383093_ERZ1046740 | MGnify/ENA primary metagenome ERZ1046740 (study PRJEB29581, sample SAMEA5548363) | metagenome | biome: marine; feature: coastal; material: water | depth 25 m | study: Short-term variability in the microbial, nano- and picoplankton... | reverse complement strand
CGCCCAATTGCGCAGTTAAATTCTCTCCGTTTTGGGAATATCAAAACTGACCGTACCAAGTGGTTGGTTAAAGGTGTAGTTAAAGGAATTGGTGACTATGGAAATTCATTTGGAATTCCAACGGTTGGCGGAGAAGTCTATTTCGACGATTGTTATGAAACCAACATTCTTGTAAATGCTATGAGCGCGGGCATCGTAGAAGTTGGTAAAACAGTTTCTGCATGTGCTGATGGGCCTGGGAATCCTGTTTACATTTTTGGATCAAGAACTGGTAAAGATGGTATTCATGGAGCCGCATTTGCTTCAAAGGATATTTCTGAAGATTCTATGGAGGACCTTCCTGCTGTTCAAGTAGGTGATCCTTTCTGGGAGAAACTCATCCTAGAGGCTACTTTGGAATTGATCGAATCAGGCGCAATTGTGGGCTTGCAAGATATGGGAGCTGCAGGTATTACTTGCTCTACGTCAGAAATGAGCGCTAAGAGTGGAACTGGACTGGTTATCGACCTGGATAAGGTTCCATTGCGTCAAGATGACATGACTGCTTGGGAAATTCTTCTTAGTGAGTCTCAGGAGCGGATGTTAGCTGTTATTGAGAAAGGCCGAGAAAAGGAGATAGAAGAAATCCTAGAGAAATGGGATCTCATGTATTCCATTATAGGTGAAGTGAATGACACTGGTCGCCTTGTCTATAAACGCGATGGCGCAGTTGCTGCAGACCTTCCGGCAGACCACTTGGTTTTAGGTGGTGGAGCCCCTGTATATCAAAGAGAATACGAAGAACCTGAATATGTTCAAAAGGTAAATTCATTCAGCACGGATGATGTGAGAGAACCACAGAACTTAAGGAAAGTGGCACATTTCCTTGCGGGCCTTCCAAATATTGCTTCGAAGAAGTGGGTTTATTCGCAGTACGACTCAATGGTTGGAACTGTGAACCAAAGCACCAATAGACATACGGATGCTGCCATTGTTCAAATAAAAGGAACCGAAAGGTCACTCGCACTGACTGTAGATTGTAATTCGAGATACGTATACGCGGACCCAGAAATTGGAACCGCAATAGCAGTGTCTGAAGCTGCTCGAAACATTGTTTGTAGTGGAGGGATTCCATCGGCGATTACAAATTGCCTAAACTTTGGTAATCCATACGATAAAGGAGTTTATTGGCAATTTGCTAATGCCATCATGGGGATGAAAAGAGCTTGCGAGAAATTTGAAACTCCGGTTACTGGAGGTAATGTAAGTTTCTATAATCAGAATACTGAAGATGGAACTGCTGTATACCCTACGCCGTCAATCGGAATGATGGGAATAGTGGAGAATCAGGATTACATTACCACTTTTGATTTCAAAGATGAAGGCGATGTTATCATATTACTAGGAAGAGAAATTGTGAGTATTGGAAGTTCACAATATGTGAGCAAGTTCCATAAGGTAGAGCATTCAACTGTCCCTTATTTCAATCTTGACGAAGAATATGATGTTCAACAGTTAACATCGAGATTGATTCGCACAGGAAATGTGAAAAGCTGTCACGACATCTCAGAAGGAGGATTGTTCATTTCACTTTTGGAAAGCGCAATGCCAAATGGACTCGGGGTAGATATCAAAACACATCAAAGCGAACGATCTGACGCCTATCTTTTCGGTGAAGGTCAGGGAAGAATTGTTATTACTGTCGATGAAAAGAATCTCCCCGCTATTAAAGCTGAAATAGACTCTGACGGAGTGCATTATTCAGTAATTGGTGAAGTTTCTGGAAACGACATGATTGTCGATGACGAAGATTTTGGAAGTGTTTCTGAATTCAGCGACATCTATGAGAACGCAATTGAGAGACAACTTCAAGTAGGCAAATTCGCCTAGTCAGACTCAGAATTCTTCCTATAAATTCGAGACTTATCCTCGGTTTCTCGTCTTTGCTTAAGAGGTTGATGTGTTTATGCATTCGACCTCAGAGTGGATTATATTTGACCGAACCAATTGTAAGAACTATGCCTATCCGAATGGTAGATGATCCGGAAAATCCCGGAAGATCAGAAAACAACAATCCTGAACGAAAGAAAGGTGGACTCAAACCTATACTCCTTTTCCTTCCCTTAATTATTAAATTTCTCATTAAGCGCCCCAAACTACTTTTCCCTATCCTTATCATTGGAGGTATTGTCTATTTTTTTAGAGGTAGCATATTCAGTGACTCTCAAAAAGACTCTGTAAGCGATAGCCTATTCATGGGCTTGGAAATGGATCCTGAAGTTTATGACAAAAGTGAGATTTACGAACCTTTAGCGGTAGCTTATAAAAGTTCGATTCCTGAACGGGTTAGTTTAGAGAAATACTGTCCTCCCCGAAAGAATCAAGGATCACAAGGTTCTTGTGTCGGATGGTCAAGTAGTTATGCCGCACGAACAATTCTTGAGGCTAGTTCGACGGGAAAATCTCCCAGTCAGGTTGCATTTAGTCCTTCATCATTATACAACCAAATCAAGTTACCGAATTGCCAAGGTGCCTATATCCATAATGCGATGGACGTGATGAAAGATCGTGGTGTTTTGCTGTGGCAAGATTTTAGCTATGACGAATACGATTGTAGCAAGCTACCAAATAAACAGTTAATGAATAAAGCTGCCCAATACAGAACACGTGGCTTTCAGCGCTTGTGGAAGGATCATGGCAAAGTTGATGTTCATGCAATCAAACAGAACCTTGCCCAAGGAGCTCCCGTTGTAATCGGGATGATGGTTGGTGGGAGTTTCATGCAAGGAATGCAAGGTCGAAAATTGTGGACGCCATCACGAGGCGACTATTATATGCAAGGATTTGGAGGGCATGCCATGTGTATTATTGGATATGACGAATCCTACCAAGGTGGAGCCTTTCAGATTATGAATAGCTGGGGTGAACGTTGGGGCGATCGGGGATTCGGATGGGTTAGGTATAAAGATTTAGCACATTTTACGAAAGAAGCTTATGGCCTTTACCCAATGGGAAATACTGAGCGTCAAGACCCGAGCAAGTTTGCAGTAGATTTTGGATTGGTTGACAATAATACCAAGAGAAATATTCAATTGACACAAACTGGATACGGGACCTTTCAGACTTCTCAGCGGATTGCAAAGGGAACTCGATTCAAAATTGAATTCAACAATAGCATCGAGTGCTATACTTATATCTTCGGAGAAGAAACAGATGGCTCTACCTATACACTGTTCCCTTATACTGCAAAACACAGTCCATATTTTGGCATTACCGGCACCAGGCTCTTTCCACGTAATCAAAGTTTGATGGTTGATGATTTAGGCCAAAAAGACCGCATGTTTGTACTGGTGAGCAAGAAGCCATTGGACTTCAATACTATCAATGCCAGAATGAACCAGGCTAAAGGAGATTTCGTTCAAAAGATACTTGCATCAGTCGGAGATTTATTGATGGAAGACGTCAATTTCAAGGAAGGCCAAACTATTCATTTTGATGCCAAGACCAATAACAAGAATGCTGTAGGTATGGTCATAGATGTGATTAAATAATCAGTTGTTCGTCTCAGCTATAGGTCTGCGGATTTAACGCTCCTGTTTGAATTCGGATTTGTACTCGAAACAAATATTTGGAACTAATTGTACAATTTGTGCAAAGGGCCATCCATTAGAACGAGGGGTTTAAACCCCTCGTTCTAATGGATGCCATCTCCCCACCTGACTTCTCGGCAAGTTCGCAGATCTATTCTCATACACAACCCAGGTCAAAGTCATTATAAAACATCCGTACATGTATTATCTCCTTATGCGATAAAACGTGCCTCAAACGGCGAGTTTTGAATCAGTTATAAAAGACGATGTCGTTGAAAGCCTTTTTTGAATTCGTTTAGAATCTCAATTTGATTCCGAATAACATCTGACGCGGGGCCAAATATCTTGCGGGGTTATCCGGAGGAGTTCCTCGTTCTTCAGGACCAACGTAACGTGGATCTCTCCAATTATTGGGGACATCATCCCCAACTTGATAAGCTCTACCCGAAACCGGATTGATTAATTGTGCGTTTTTCGCATTAAGTAAATTCCTTACCTCAAAACTCAAAGTTATTCCACTGGCTTTCGCCTTTTTAAAACGGAAAGTTCTGTTCACCTTCAGATCAGTTTTCAACCAAGGTGTTCCTCTTTCTTGCAGGTATTGATCTATTTGAGTTGCGTATAATGGACGACCTAAATTATTATAGCCTTCAAGCTCTTGAGGGGTATATCGATACCCACTCTGAAAATTGGTAGATAAGAAGATTTGTGTATTCCTAGTCCAGTTCGGCAAAAACTTTAATGCCGTATCATAGTTCAACGCGACACCCAAAGTAGTATTCCATGGTCTATCCCATGCTAAATACTGTTCTGAGCTCAAAGGGACCTCCCCATTTTGAGCGATTTGCAAACTCGACTCTCTTGCCGAATTTGATTTGCCTCGTGCCACCTGATATGACACATTCCAAAAGGTTCTGAAGTACTCCCCTATTCGGTATTGGAAAGAAAACTCAGCTCCAAGGACTTTGGCATAATCCTGGTTGATGTACATAACCTTAGTTACTGGTCTTCCAGTTTGATCTTTAACAATCACACTTCTTGAAACTATATAGTCGAAGCGGTTATTATTATAACCTGCTAGCGTGATAGCGAAGTCACGTGTTATTTGACTCTTATACCCAACTTCATAGGATACGTTCACTTCAGGATTCAAATCTGGGTTACCCAAATTCGACAGGAAGGATCGATCTTGAAATTCTGGATCCAGCCCAGCATATAAAAAGCGAGGATGCGGCAGGCGCATGCTGTGACCATAATTGAAATAGAGTGTATTATTCGTAGTTATAGGGAAACTGACATTAACCTTTGGCAAGAGACGCATTTTATAACGCAAGCCGAATAAGCCGAAAGTTTTTCTCATATAATCATCACGAACTTGATCAATGACTGGAGCATCTGGATTGGCGATAGCTTCATCAGCAAACTTCCCTGGAGCCCAATAATTTAAACGAGCACCTAAAGAAGCAATGATGCCTTTATAAGTAATCTTGTCGGTAAGATAGATGCCTCCATTATTCGGTTTGACTTTCCAAATATCGTTAGAAGATCCGATGGAAATACTTGGAGTAGAAGTCGAATCGTCAATTACAATTGGCGCTCCTACCCATGGTCGGGCCACGTCGACCCATTGGTATTCGTTAATTTTATGCTCCCATCCATATTTGAATTGATGCGCTTGCTTCTCAGGATAATAACTCATAGAAGCTTTCAGAGTAATTTCTTTTACGTAATGGTCGTGCCAAGTCCCAGAAATACCTCCGTTGTTGTACAGTCCTGGTCCTGGCAATACAAATTGAACCTGATCGTTAGGATTAAAAACCTGAACTGGGGATGTAACAATAGACTCTTCATCATAAATCGATTCTACGGTTTGAGTTCGAAAAGGTCTTCCGTTGGCATCCGCTCTCAAGTTGGTGAATAGTCTACCGATGGTACCATTAAAAATCATCTTCTTATTCAGTGTATGCTGAATATTCAAAGCGGTCAGATTTGCCTGATGCGTATATGTGGTGGCATTGTTTAGATTAAGACTTCTTCTAAACTGAAATCCCGGGGACAAAATTGCGTCAAACCCAACTATTTGTAAAGACCTAGTGTTCTGATTGATCATCAAACTATGCTGATTGGTCAATGTAAATTTAGTACCAGGACGAGCTTTAAAACTCAGTTTAGCAGTGTGGGTATATTGGTTTTCTTGACGAGGTGCCCAAAACGAATCGTTGCCGGTAAATAAAGAAGAATGCAATTGGTTTGCGGTTGGTCCGAAATACATATCAGACATCCGCATTGTTACATTATTGAATAAAAGCAATTTCTTCCTAGTTCCAGGTATTGATCCTGCGATACTAAACTCGGCTACATCGCTATTCCACTGTGCACCATTGGTCATAAAACCTAGGTGGTCACTTTGCCAATTTGCACTTATCTCCAGTTTTTCAGTCCCTTCTCGTATTACCGTAGAAATTACACCTGCAGACCCGTCTCCATATTCGGCTCCTGCCCCACCCGTTACTAATTCTAATTCGCTAATTGATCCCGATGAGACCTCCACACCAAACCCTGTCCCTGCAAGAGGATCTTGAGCGGTAATATTATCAACGACGTATTGTGTTTCATAAACTCGCGCTCCACGGATTTGAAGCCCATCTGTTGTCTTGCTGACTCCAGCCTGCATGGCTATTACTTCTTGAACGTCACGGACGTTCATTTCGGCAATATCTTTTCTTTGAACACTTACTTTGGAATCTCCTCCGTCAAGATTAACCAAAGGTTTTTGACCAACGACTGTGACTGTTTCAAAAGAATTGACCTGGCTTGTCAGAGCAATATTTAATCTTTTTGTTTTACCAGCCTCTATGCGCACACCGGTAAATACTTTTTCAACATAACCCACATAATTCACCTTGACAGTATAGTCTCCGGCCTTGATTCCTTCAAGCGAATAATTACCGTCTTCATCAGTAATTCCGCCGTAATAGGTTCCCACTAAAGACACAGTCGCACTAAATAATTCTTCTTTGCTGTCCTTATCAGTTATACGACCCTCAAGTTTCCCAAACACTTGCCCAAGAGCACAGTGACTTAGAAATGTAATTATCGATATGAGGAAGACTTTTCTTACCAATTGAATTCTGTATTTAGGATACGGTCAAAGAGCATTAAGAGTTGTTGAGGGTCTTTATTAAACCTATATAATTCTACACTAAAAAAGACTTGTTTCGTCTTTCCATTTTCCTCTCGAATGGCTCCTACCACATCATTACCTTTCCAAGCTCCAAAAGACTTTAGTTGGCCTTTATAGAATGGTTTAGCATCAATTGTTGGTATGAATGGATCCACGCCTAAAACAAGATTTTGCGGCTGTAAATTGGGATATGACCCATCCATTGGATAAATGCTAGAATCCGTTTCAATTACGGCTTGTCCGCTAGTCCCGGAAAGACTATCAACTGGGAATGCGCCTCTTATATCAATGGGATCAAATCCAGCAGGAAAACTTGTGGTAACAAAAGATTTCCCTCCGCCATCTGTAAAGTTTTGCATAACTGGAGCTGCAAACTCGAGCAACAGCGCAGATTGTGATGTTAAGCGATTTGCGAATAATGATTGATCAGTATTAAAAATGAGTTTATCATATAACTCAGTTAGTAGAGAAAATGTCGGGTTCCAAAATACCGGTTGGTTTTCTCCGCCATTCTCGGCAAAATCAATTGCATCGAATCCTTTTGGATACACTTTAGAAATCAGCTTACGATATTCTTCATTCACATTTCCCGGTTGACCATTAATCAATAATAGATCACTTGTTTGTCGTTTGTTGAATACCGCAGAAGACGTATCCAGTATACTTTCGGTTCCTGCCAAATCGACTACTTTGAGATAGAATACATTTTCTCCGTTATTATTCCACCCATCAATTGCCAAATCTTCTTTACTCAAGGTCGTTCGATAAAACACATCCGCATCAACTTGACCCAATGATTTTGAGTTACTCGTACGCAAACTAATCATCGGAACCGATCGGTCAATTTCATACCAAGTCCCCTCATTAATTCTAAGATACGCATTGGTGACTGTGCTAACTCCATCTGGATCGTCATAAGACCATCGGAATGTAACTACCCCAAAGGAAGTATCTCCAGGGAATGACTCCTCCTCAAAAGTCACCGAAGGAGGAGAGTTCTTCAAGGGTATACTAAGATAGGCGGGTGTTTGATCAATAAGGTCGTCGTTATCAATAGCGCGAACATAGAAATCTATATCAGTACTATCTTGACCCGCTTCTATGGAGAACTTAAATACAGAATCCCTTTGAGTGGTTCTAGACCAATTTACTTCGTCTGTTGAAAATTCATATGCTACAACCAGGCCGTCTCGATCAGTGCCATACCAACTTAATCGAACAGATGAATTCAACCTATCTGCTCCTGAAAGTTCTATCTTCTCAACAGACAAATGGGTATCAGGATAGCTCAAAGCTACAGGCGAATCTTCCTTACAAGAAAAGAAAAGAAACAGAACTAAACCAATCGCAATGACCGATTTAGTTCTGAAATTATATGGGCTTAATGAAGGCAAGATCTACTGCAGGTTAAGGCTAATGCTTAACAATTTTGGATGAACCTATCATACTCATTCCGTCAGCCGAAAGAATTGATATCATATAGAGTCCTTGTTGCAGTGACTCTAAATCAATGCTAGAATTCAATCTATCCATATCAGTTTCTAAAACTGTTCTTCCATCAAGATTTGTAATTCTAACTAACCAAGAATCTAATCCTTCGACCTGAGAACTAATATTCAATGAAGAACGAACTGGATTTGGGTATAAATTAAAAGATCCGATATCAAACCCAGGTACGCTGTTTACGATTGCCGGGTAATCCGTAGCCGATAATTCAACACTTGAACCTCTTAAATCATCGTTATTTCTTGGGTGGATTTTATAGTTAGAAAAACCATAGAAGTTGATTCCAACAATTGTATCGAAAGTCATGCCCTTTTGAGCAGCAATTGGATCAACATTCATTACTCCTTCATTGTCTTTTAACGTTGTATCTGAAACAACAGACACCCATAAACTCGAGTGATTATTGTTATTCTGAATTCCCGATTGAATTCTTACACTTCTATTGAATGAGGCATTTTCAGTGGCTCCAACAGTCCATTCTCCAAACGGGTTCAATTGACCGTCTGACACAGTTACTTTGCCTCCTGGGTTTGCAAATCCAATGAGCATTCCTTCATATTTTTCTGCTTCTCGACTAGTGAACCATGCAGTATCATTAATATCTAGGATTACTGGATCTATATTAACTACATTTCCAGTATTCGTTACGTTGGTTACGTTCAATACTGTATGACCAAAGCTTTCACTCACTGTTCCTGTTACGGTAACAGATTGTCCTCGGTATAATTTGATCAAGTCAGAATTACCCACGCATTGAATTCCTGCAAATTCCTTTGCATTTTCATCTTGGATATAGATTAATTCTAAGTCATAAGCCTTAGCGGAAGACGTAACAACACCAGTCACTGTGACCTCTTGATTCTCATATGGAGAACGATCCCTGCTCAAATTCAATACTTGTTGAAGGTCTACGATAGTCAAACCAGAATTCCTAACTGAATAGAACATAAAATCAGGATTTTTAGGATCTTTAGCTCCAAAAGGAACATGACTAAATTGTCCATCATCATCTTCAGCCTTGATATAGTATCTGATAATGGTACCATCTGCAGCTTTTGGAATAGTAGCTTCAAACTCATCCGTTGTACCACTCTTAACTGCCATGGTCATTTTTGTAAATTCTGATGCAGATTTTGAGATATCATCTGAATAGTATAATTCCACTCCGATTACTTCACCATCAAAGTCAACCACTTTCGCAGAAATGGTCGCGTCATCAGCATCCGTAGGTACAAGAGGGTTTCTCTCTATTTCAGTGACGCTTGGAGGTGTTATACCAATTAAGTAGTGCGACTCATCGAATGGGTTGATCTCGTAACCTCTTCCGCTATTTCCAGTACAACCATTGTTCGAATGAACTATAATGCCCATGATATGGTCGAATCTAGTCCCAACTACTGGGGCCTCAAATTTCCCTTGAGAATAAGGAGCAGTTGGTCTTGAAGTCGTATAAGACTTTGTTTTTTGAACGAGGAAACGGTCTGAAACGTTAATTACATTTCCATCGTCGTCTGTCAAATCAAAGCTCACTCTATTCCCACTGAAATTATAAACTGCAGTAACTGTTAAGTCTTCAATTTTTACAAATGAACCTTCATACTCTTCTCCAGTAACTATCTGGTTAGTTCGAGTTTCGTCGTTCAATTTCCCTAAATCAACTGTGATAGCGCTGGGAGCTGTTCCAGTAGAAATCACTTTTAAGGAGGAATTGTTCAATACTGAAACCTGAGTTTCACCTTGGTAAGCACTTACAACACCAGTAATTTCAACTTCCATTCCCGCATACAAATTAAAAACATCTTTTACGGGAAGTGAATTTCCTTTTGAATCCCTGTAAACCCCCATTACTTGAACCCCTCTAAAACCGCCCATGGTCGAATTCTTTGCTGTATCCACCACATGGACAAATGGGCGAAAACCATCTTGAACGCTACTTGAGGGCACTTCAACTAGATTACCGTCAGCAATGACCCGACAAGTGAACGTAACGGTGTCTCCAAAGTAAAGTGATGAATCTATACAAGCCTTCAAACGTGATTCTTCAACGTGTTGAATGTCTGTCACTGTGACTTTTTTGAATTGCCCAAAAGAAGCAATACTAAAGGTAGCCAATAGTAAAACGAGTAGTGATTTTTTCATTTTTATATATTTAAGTTCCTTTTATTTAATGACTGCAAATTTCCCTTTGTATATCTCCCCTGTTTCCAAGTCCTCTATTACAAATACGTATAAACCTCTTGCAATAATCTGGCTTTGCTCGCTCAACAAATCCCATGCATGCTCGCCTCCACTGAAGACGTTTTTATTACTTTCTTCAGCCCCGAAAGTATTAAACCATCGAATGTCTGAACCATCATATTCTCCATCGTGGTGAATCTCGTCAATAAAATCACCTGCTGAGGTAAATACTCGAATCTTACATTTCGATGGTAAATTGGCAAAATACACCTTCCGACTTTGCTCTTGAAAATTACTAGTTCCTTCCCATGCTGCTCCAGAGTAGTATGGATTGGGATAGGCAAATGGTTGATTGGTTTCAAGATTTTCAGGTACCGGTTTACCAGCGAATGCCCTGAAATTATTTGTTAGCACACTCGACTCCAATGACTCTAGGTTACTCGCTTGATTTCCTCTATCAAATGCACTTACAGATAGACCGTATTGCCAACCGTTTTGAATATCATCGACAGTAAATTTGTAGATATAGGTAGTTGTATCACCCTCGAACTGAACTGGCTCTTTCAAGCGAATTGATTCAAAACCGGTTTCATAGAAAAGTCCATTTCCCCTTAAGTCAAACTCACCAATTCGCTTTAGATCTCTAGCCAAATCAGGAACATCAGTCACATCAAAACCCAGTTGAGTCATATACACTCTATAGCCTTCAAAATCCTTTTCTCTTGTAATAGGATCTAAGGATGCTTCGGAATTATTTGACCAGTATACATCGATGCTATGATCACGAGTTACAATTTTAGTTCGAGGGATATCTGGTGGAGCAGGGAGTATAAACCGTGTGATTTCACCATTTTGATCCGCATCTTCACCTTGATCTAACTCGCCGTTAAAATTTTTGTCTTCACCGTTATAAGCTACTTGAGCCCAATTGGCATTGTCGCGAAAAATTGTTTGTTGAAGTCCGCTGTTTTCAGAATTAGGATTTCCATCCTCAAATTTCTTCCCGGCAACCAACGCATAGGTGATATTAATACTCTCACCAGGACCGAGGGATCTAAATGGGCCAACGCTCATCAAGTCAGATCTGTTACCGGCATCGTTGAGTTGACTTTGAAAGCTCTTTACTCCACAATCTGGATTTTGAGTTGCATCTTTATCCCAACAAGATTCCTTATTTAGACCTTGAGTCAATTTCACATAACGTGCTTGTTCAGTATTTGGCAAAAAGAAAATTGGGTTAGAGGTATTATTAAATTCCCAAGAATTGTAGTTCACCCCAAAATAATCTTGAATGTCAGGGTGTAAAAACGTATTCTCGTCCTGAGCTCCTAAAAATTTTTGTCCCACATAGCTCTCGGTAAATCCAACATCACCGCTGTGATCATAACAAAAAGCGAGATTCATACTATCCAAGAATCCATTACCTCCTTTATTATAAAAAGCCGCCCCACCAGAACCTGCCGGTGTTACGTTTAAATTTCGGACAACCGTATTGGTCCACAAACCAAAAAACACACTGTCAATCCGAGAAGAGCTTTCATTGGTTACGAAGAAATTGAGAATAACGAAGAAATCACTAAAGGCGTAATTCCAATTATATGTTTCCATGCGAACGCTGAGTCCCATTGGCTGTTCGTGGCCATTAATTGGAATATTAGTTCCAGGAACTATGAGATTCTTGTCGCTAAAGGTACTGACGAAGTCTTGATGAGAAACGGCGTCTGGTGTAAAGAAAGGAGAATCAAACAAACTGCTTCTTTCTTTCAATTGCGATCCAACTTCCGAAGTGAATTCAAATCCACCTCTACCAGTAGAGTATCCTGCGGGTGCGTCGTAAGCAGATGTCGACACAGCGACAGTACTTCCATCGATTAAACCTCCAACCCAAATACCTCCTTCAAATAGATGCTCAATTCCCGAACCAGCCGGATATTCACAACTTTGATTTCCACTACCATCGCGATACCCTCTAAAGGCGTTACCTAGAGTACCAACATTGGTGACATTCAGCCTCATATTAGAGGCTGAAGTTGTCTTTTCTTCAAAGGATTGACCCCACGACTCAGCGTAAAAAAAGACAACAATAAGAAATAGCAATAATTGCTTCATTCGGCTACTGCAAATATAGTGGAGTGTTGGCGAGAATGTATGTCATGAAATGGCTGAGTGTTAGTAAATTTTGGAATTATTTTTTTGGAGATTTTCATTCAACATTTGAAGGCGCAGTTGTGAGTCAAGGTTTGGAGCAAATGAGAAGAAAAAAAGGTATTTTTGATTCTCATGAAACGTACAGAAGGCCTCATTTTATTTGCATTAGTTTTTCTAGGTTCTTGCTTTGCAAGTAAGGAATCTAAAAGGTCCAAGACTTTCCCTTTCGCCGAAAATTTATGTATGGCTGTCTATAAAATCAACAAACAAGACCACACGTTTAATAACATAAAAGGGGATAAGATTGACAGCTTATCCTCACAGTTTTGGGGTCACAATACTTACAACACTACTTTGGACACTTCTACTTTTAAGACAACCCATATCCAGTCACAATTCGAAGGCGAAAAGCAAGGGTTCAGTACATTTGTTGGTGTCTTGTCAATGTCTGACAATCAACAAAGCCTGTTGAACAATTACGAAGAAGCCAAAAGAACAATCGATAAATGCTCGGCAATTCAAGACACTCTGGTACTTGATGAGATTTTATTCGAACAACCTTTTTCTAAATACCTGTTGGATAACGGCTATACGCTCAAATTATCTGCGCTTTACAACTCTCCACTCAAGGCTTATTTACTCGAAATGGTTGTTTTCACAGACGAGTAGACATTTTTAATTCATCAACTGTTTCGTCGACCCTTTATAGAATTTCCCAGAACTCGATGATTGCAAGATATAAACGTAATGCTGCACTAACAGAAAGGCCCTTCAAATTATGAAGGGCCTCTGTGGTGTGGGGCGGGTTCGAATGCCGACGATGATCTCAGATCATGTCTGCATCCGGACTTCCACCAAAGGTGGTACGTCCGGGCCGCCGACACATGGGTATTTCTCAGTGAACAATTGAATTCGTTTCAATCCGGTTATGTTCTTAATTTTCATCTCTATGCGATAAGCTTCTGATTTATTAGGCTTAATCGCAAACCAAACTAGGTTCCAAGGTCCTCGTCCTTTGGTAGACTTTTCTTCATCATTATTATGTTCGGCAAATCGCCTGAGCAGATTATTCGTCGACCCTTTATAGAATTTCCCAGAACTCGATGATTGCAAGATATAAACGTAATGCTGCACTAACAGAAAGGCCCTTCAAATTATGAAGGGCCTCTGTGGTGTGGGGCGGGTTCGAACCGCCGACACATGGATTTTCAGTCCATTGCTCTACCAACTGAGCTACCGCACCGATTTCCCTTTTTCTCAAAAGGAGTGCAAAGATATTTCCTTTTTTTTTCTGACGATGCCTTTTGACGATTTTTTTAACTCTATTATCTTCTTAAAAACATTTCCTGTTCCGATTGTTAAAAAAAGACACACTAATTAAAATAGGCATTCTGTTGAGATAGCTATATTCGCCCTATGCAGTTCGTTCCTCAAATAATATTCTTGATTTGTCTTGCTGTTGCTGCCTACATCTTTGCAAAAAATGTCGGCACGATTCGCGAAAACATTCTTTCAGGGAGAAACCTCGACCGAAGTGATCGAAAAAAGGAACGTCTCAACACCATGTTAAGAGTTGCCTTTGGCCAAAGCAAAATGGGTGTTAGACCTATCCCAGCAGTACTTCACTTTATTGTTTATGCAGGTTTTATCTTGATTAATATCGAAGTGGCGGAGATCATAATCGACGGGTTGTTTGGGACGCATCGGGTATTGCACTTTTTAGGACCAGTCTATGATGTAGCAATCGCCTTTTTCGAAATCCTAGCAATATTGGTTCTTATCGCCTGTGTAATTTTTCTTACACGGCGATTTATTTCAAAAATTGCGCGTTTTCACTCCCCAGAGATGAAGGGATGGCCAACTAAAGACGCCACATTTATTCTGCTTATTGAGATATGCTTGATGTTCGCACTTCTTGTAATGAATGGCGCCGACCATGTGCTTCAAAATAGGGATGTAGCTCATTATACTGAGGCGGGATTATATCCAATCAGTATATACTTGTTTCCTTGGATGGATGCAATGACAACTTCCTCTCTCGTAATGATAGAGCGCAT
>ERZ1046740.1812-NODE-1812-length-14645-cov-6.366690_pt1 | contig 14645 bp, 13 predicted proteins | sample MGYA00383093_ERZ1046740 | MGnify/ENA primary metagenome ERZ1046740 (study PRJEB29581, sample SAMEA5548363) | metagenome | biome: marine; feature: coastal; material: water | depth 25 m | study: Short-term variability in the microbial, nano- and picoplankton... | reverse complement strand
CACGACCTGCTGATTACAAATCAGCTGCTCTAGCCAGCTGAGCTACATCGGCAAATATTTTTTGCTTAAAAGCGAGGCAAATGTATAAAAACAAAATTAGTGTGCAATACTTTTTAAAAAAAAATATCGAAAAAAATAACATTTATTTCTCCATCAAATAATTTATAAAGTCATAAATATATTTAATTTTGTGAATTCGAATTAGATAGCACATTTATGAAATTATATCCATTAAAATTTCAACCAATATTTCATTACAGAATTTGGGGAGGAAACAAGCTTAAAAGCGATTTAAATAAAAATTATAATGAAAGTAATGTTGGAGAATCTTGGGAAATTTCCAGCGTAAAGAATAGTGAAACTAAAGTTTTAAATGGAGATTTAAAGGGGTTTACATTAGAAAAATTAATAAATACTTATAAAGAAAGTTTTCTTGGAAAACATATATTTAAACAATTTGGGAATGAATTTCCATTGCTTATAAAATTTATTGATGCAAAAGATCCACTGTCAATTCAAGTTCATCCAAATAATGAACTCGCCGAAAAGCGTCATAATTCATTTGGAAAAAATGAAATGTGGTATGTAATGCAAGCAGACAAAGAATCTGAACTAATAGTTGGTTTTAACAAAGAACTGACTAAAAATGAATATATTAATGCTTTGGAAAAAGGAGAGGTGCTAAATATAATGAATTCTGAAAATGTTGAGAGCGGTGATACATTTTATGTTCCAACGGGTAGGGTTCATGCTATAGGTTCTGGTGTTTTATTAGCTGAAATCCAGCAAACTTCAAATATTACATATAGAATTTATGATTATGACAGAGTAGACGCTGTTACAGGTGAAAAGCGAGAATTGCATACTGATATGGCTTTGGATGCTATTGATTTTTCATTATGTGAAAATTATAAAACTAACTATACTACTACTCTTAATGTTTCAAATAAATTAGTGCATTCACCGTATTTTAAGACAAACATATTAAACTTGGATAAAAATATGGCAAAAGATTATTCTGCATTAGATTCTTTTGTGATTTTTATATGCGTTGAAGGTAGTTTAGAATTGAAGTATGCAAATAAATTGTATTCTTTGAAAAAGGGAGAGACTATATTATTGCCAGCAGCAATTAATAATGTTGAAATAATTACTAGTGAGGCTAAAATATTAGAGGTATTTTTATAAATAAGTGATTTTTAAACAAAAAAAACTCGTTAATAAACATTAACGAGTTTTTTTGTTTTAGTCGGGGTGGCAGGATTCGAACCTGCGACCTCCGCGTCCCAAACGCGGCGCGATAACCGGGCTACGCTACACCCCGAATAATTTCGGACTGCAAATATAAAACTAAAAATAATTTATACAAGAAATTATTCAAAAATAAATTGATAAGGTCTTTTTATAGCTTCTTCTATTTCAAAAACACTAAAGTTTCGACTTTTCCTAATAGTTTCATTTCCATTAAAAAACACTAAAATAGTAGGTTCTACAAAAACGAAATATTTGGCAGCTATGTCTGGAGAAATGTTCATATCAACACTAAAACTTTCTATTTTTGGAAATAAAGTATCTATCAATTTATTCACTTTAGGTTCAACAGTTTCACCAACCACACATGAATTAGTTCTAAAATACAATAAAACTGCTTTATGTTTTATTAAAATTTTATCCAATTTCTCCTGAGAGCTAAAAGTGTTTTCAATATTCATAATCTTCTAATTAAGGACAAAAGTAAACTTTCTTTAATTTAAATACAGGTAAAAATGTTACCTATTAAAAAAGCTTATTAACGCATTGTAAAAAATTATAAACAATGGTGTTAAAAAAGAATCTATTGTTCTAAATTTGTTTCCTTAAAATTGAAAAAACAATATATTATGTCTGATACTATAGAAAGAATAAAGTGCTTAATAATTGGTTCGGGACCTGCAGGTTATACAGCTGCAATTTATGCTGCAAGAGCTGATTTAAAACCCGTGATGTATACAGGAATGCAAATGGGAGGTCAGTTAACAACTACAACTGAAGTTGATAATTTTCCAGGTTATCCAAACGGAACAGATGGTACTGCAATGATGGAAGATTTGAAAAATCAAGCAGAGCGTTTTGGAACAGAAGTTAGATTTGGAATGGTGACAGAAGTTGAATTTAACAATGAAGTTGGTGGTATTCATAAAGCAACTGTTGATGGTACAACTTTAATTGAAGCTGAAACTGTGATTATTTCAACTGGTGCAACAGCTAAGTATTTAGGTTTGGAAAGTGAGCAACGTTTAATTGGTGGTGGAGTTTCAGCTTGTGCAACTTGTGATGGTTTCTTCTACAAAAATCAGGATGTTGTTGTTGTAGGTGCAGGTGATACAGCTGCAGAAGAAGCAACATATTTGTCTAATATTTGTAATAAAGTTACTCTGGTTGTTAGAAAAGATTATATGAGGGCTTCAAAAGCAATGCAGCATAGAGTTAAAAAAACTGAAAATATTGAAGTAAAATTTAATACTGAAATAGATGAAGTTCTTGGTGATAAGGTGGTTGAAGGAGTTAGAGTTTTTAACAACATTACTAATGACAAAGAAGTTATTGATGTTACTGGGGTGTTTATTGCTATTGGACATAAACCAAATACTGATATTTTTAAAAGTAGTTTAGATATGGACGAAACAGGATATTTAATAACCAAAGGAAAATCAACTAAAACCAATTTGCCAGGTGTTTTTGCGGCTGGAGATGTTCAAGATAAAGAATATAGACAAGCGGTTACTGCCGCTGGAACTGGATGTATGGCAGCTCTTGATGCTGAACGTTATTTAGGATCTTTGCATTAGAATAAAAAAAATATTATTGAATAAAAAAGCAAGATTTTAAATCTTGCTTTTTTTTATCTAAATTTATTTTCAAACTACCTTTAGATTGTCTAAAACTATTTTTATCAGACAAAATGTGTTAGAAATAGGTGAATTTGTAAGGATAAAAATTTGAATAAAGTGTAATAAATATCAGGTTTTGCAACTTTTTTTTTCAATTATAAAAATTGCAATCGTTTTCGTAATTTCTATTGATAATAGGCAAAATAAACTCATTTACTATTTAATTTTGTACTAGAATATTTACAAAAATTGTTGAACAAATATATTTTGAAAATGAGAAGTGAAAATGTAAGTACAGTAAAACAAAAAATTGATAGACAAAGAAAAATTATTATAGTTCTTTCAGGTATTATTTTAGCATTTGGAATAATCTATTTATTAAAATAATAAATTAAAATAAAGTAAATAAATTGAAGATTTTAATAAAATAAAATTAATCCTTTTTAAAGATTGATTTTGTTTAAAACTAAAAATTATGGCAGATTCTAGGACCGCATCCAAGCGGCACATGTTCAAAATTCAGCGAGTTGTTGATATTCAGCAAAAAATAATTTACTTTTTGTTGAGTATAATTTTTGCTTTTGGGTTAACCTACTTATTGGTAAATCCAGGATTGGATAAAGCACAAGTTTACGTGCTGTTTTTATTGTTTTTATCAATTGGATTATGGGTTAGTGAAGCTGTTCCACCCTTTACAGTTGGTTTATTGATTTTTGGATTTCTGGTTTTTGGACTCGGAAATGTATACAATGAAATAGACCCTGTAAATGCATCAAAAATGGTGCAAAAATATGTTCAAACGTGGTCAAATAGTGTAATTTGGTTAATGTTGGGCGGATTTTTTATGGCTGAAGCTATGCAAAAAGTGGGGTTAGATAAAACGCTTTTTAAAATAGCTATATCAAGGTTTGGAACAAGACCAAGATTTGTTTTATTAGGAATAATGTTAGTAACTGCGGTTTTTTCAATGATTATGTCTAATACTGCAACAACTGCAATGATGATAGCAGCCGTTATTCCTTTTGTAAATACTTTAGATAAAGATGCTCCATTTGGTAAAGCTATGTTAATTGGTATTCCTGCGGCAGCATCATTGGGTGGAATGGGAACAATTATTGGTTCTCCTCCTAATGCAATTGCTGTTGATGCATTGAATAGTCACGGATATAGCATTGGGTTTTTGGAATGGATGATGTATGGTTTTCCTATTGCAATAGTATTAGTATTTGTTTTTTGGATTGCATTAATTAAAAAATATGTACCAAAAGTAGCAACCATCGACTTATCATTTTTAGATGAAATGGAGACCAATTCAAGCAATAAAATTTTCATTATGAAAAGACAATTGGTTTTGGGTGTTTTATTGCTAACATTAATTTTATGGTTAACAGGTAAAGTTCACGGAATACCAGCTTCAGCAGTTTCCTTATTGCCAATTATATTGTTAACAATGTTTAGAATATTATCTGGTGATGATGTTAGAAAATTGCCTTGGGATACCTTAATGTTGGTAGCTGGTGGTTTATCATTAGGACTAGCAATTAAAGAAACAGGGTTAGCTCAATATTATGTGTCTTTATTGCAAGGTTATGATCTTAATTTTTACGCTTTAATAGTTGTATTTTCGACACTAACAATAGTGTTTTCAAACTTTATGAGTAATACAGCAACAGCAACCATATTAATTCCTATAGCAATTATATTGGTTTCTCAAAATGCTGAAATTTTACCATTAGTTATTGGGTTTAGTGCATCTTGTGCATTGTTTTTACCAATTTCAACTCCACCAAATGCCATTGCATTTAGTACAGGTAAAATCATTCAAAAGGATTTTAGATATGGAGGGATTGTTGCAGGTATAACAGGTCCAATTATTATTATTGGAATTGTATTATTACTTAAATTGTTTCTTTAAAATAACTTAATTGTCAAGGTCTCTTTTATGTAAAGAGGCCTTGTCAAAAAATTCTAACAGGGTTATTTTAGGATTGGAATAGAGGTAAATTTCTGAAGAGTTAGTGGCGCATATATTAATTGTTTCGTCAGCGTTTATATACGATTTTGTGTTATTAGCGGTCCGAGCTTCAACATTTAAGCATTTAAAATCACGACCTCTAAAAGAACTGTTTCCTGAAGCCTCAAAACTTAACTCAGTAGAATTCCCCATTATATTTATTGAAGAGCGATCCAAAATTTCAATAAACGAAAATTTTGAGTTGACAGCACATTTAATTTCACTGTTTTCTTCAGACCTTATAAAAATTTTATCACATAGTACTTCAATCCTGGCGTCACTTGTTTTTTTTGTGATTAATTGAACAAATTTAGAGTTTAGTTTTATTGAATAATCCGATTTATCAAATGCATTTATGGTAATTGAGTCAATATTTAAAACATTTTTTGAAAGTATTTTCGCGTTGTTGTAAGCATATAACTCTTTTAGATTTTTATTAACATTTATAAATATTGTCAACTCTTTTTTTCTAATAATTTTTGCGCTGGTTTTTATAGTAAGTACTCCATCTATAACCTCAGTTAAAATGGCATTTTGTAAATTTGAATCTGTCTTAACTTGTACATTTTGATTATCATTATAGGATAATTCAACCGTTACATTATCTATTACTTCAATTTTATTGAAGTCGGAAATGTTTCTATTTTCCATAGTAACTGCTTTATTTCCTTTTAATCGAATTTGACTTGTAATAAATGAAGATGTAAATAATGTAATTAAAACGGCAATTTTATAGGGACTTTTCATAAATATGTTTTTATCAAATTTAATAAAATAATTTTTTAATGAATAATTTGTACAATTAAAAATCTATGTTAAATTTGTGAAATAATGAAGAAAAGTAATTTAAATATGATTTGGTGGTGGTACTCCCTTAGTAAATAAGCGAGAAGCATCCATTGTATTTAATAAAAAAAATATAACAAAAAGGACTTATCGTGAGATAAGTCCTTTTTTATTTCAATCGAAAATGAAGAATTTAAAATTTAAAACAATTTCAAAACAACAATTAGCTGATACAGTCACCCCTGTAGGGTTATATTCTAAAATTAGAGATAAATACTCCAATAGTTTGTTGTTAGAAAGTTCAGATTATCACAGTAAAGAGGAGAGTTATACTTTTTTATGTGCCGATCCAATAGTTACTTTAAAAGCCGATCAAAATAAATTTACTTATAGCTATAAAGGTCAGGAGCAAGATTCAAAAGAAATCAATCGCGATTTTTATTCAATTTTTGAAGCTTATAAAAGTACTGTTGATGTTGATTGTGATAAACAAATAAAATCATACAACGGTTTTTATGGCTACATTTCATACAATTCAATTCAATATTTTGAAACTATTAAATTGAAAGCAGAGAAAGCTCCTTCTGAAATTCCAGATTTACAATTTAGTTTCTTTCGTTTTATTATTGCCATCAATCATTTTAATGATGAATTAACTTTGATTGAAAACATTGAAGAAGGTGAAGAGTCAAGAATTCATGAAATGGAAACTTTGATAAATGCTCGAACATATGGTTTGTATAAATTCGAAATTAAAGGTGAAGAATCTTCAAATTGTACAGATGAGGACTTTAAAAATAATGTAGCAAAAGCAAAAATGCATTGTAAACGTGGCGATGTTTTTCAATTGGTTTTATCTCGTCAGTTCCAACAATCTTTTTCAGGTGATGATTTTAATGTTTACAGGGCTTTACGTTCTATAAACCCTTCGCCATATTTATTTTATTTTGATTACGGAAGTTTTAAGCTAATGGGATCTTCACCAGAAGCACAAATTAAAATTGATGAGGAAAAAGCAATTATCAATCCAATTGCAGGAACCTTTAGAAGAACTGGTGATATGGCAAAAGATATTTTGTTGGGCGAAAAACTTTCAAACGATCAAAAGGAAACTGCTGAACACGTGATGTTAGTAGATTTAGCACGTAACGATTTAAGCAAGCATGCTAGCAATGTAAATGTAGAGGTTTTTAAAGAAGTGCAGTATTTTAGCCATGTAATTCATTTGGTTTCAACCGTACAAGGAAAACCTAAAGGGAATGCCATTGAAATTGTTGGTGATACATTTCCTGCAGGAACTTTAAGTGGTGCGCCAAAATTCAAGGCTATGGAATTAATAGATACCTATGAAAATCAAACTCGTGGGTTTTATGGTGGAGCAGTTGGTTTTATTGGGTTAGATAACAGTGTGAATTTGGCAATTGCCATTCGTTCATTTGTAAGTAAAAATAATACATTATTTAGTCAGGCAGGGGCAGGAATTGTAATGAAATCTTCGGAAGAAGGTGAATTGCAAGAAGTAAATAACAAATTAGTAGCTTTGAAAAAGGCTTTAATCTTAGCAGAAAATATTTAGAAGATGAAGATTTTAATAATAGATAACTACGATTCATTTACATATAATCTAGTTCATATGGTTGAAGATATTACAGGTGAATATCCGGCTGTATTTAGAAATGACGAAATTGAAATTTCAGAGATAAATGCTTACGATTTAATTATTTTATCCCCAGGTCCTGGGATTCCTGATGAAGCAGGAATTTTAAAGGAAACTATTAAAACCTATGCCGGTAAAAAACCAATTTTTGGAGTTTGTTTAGGTTTGCAAGCAATTACTGAAGTTTTTGGTGGAAGTATAGAAAATATGGATAAAGTATTCCACGGAGTTGCAACAACTATGAATATTACTAGTAGTGAAGCTATAATTTATAAAGATTTCCCTGCAGAATTTGAGGCTGCTCGTTACCATTCATGGATTGCTTCAAAAAACGATTTTCCAAATGAATTAGAAATCACTTCTATTGATGAATCTGGAGATATAATGAGTTTACAACATAAAGAATATAACATTAGTGCGGTACAGTTTCACCCTGAATCTATTTTAACACCAACAGGAGAAAAAATGGTACGTAATTTTATAGAAGCTAATAAATAATGAAAGTAATACTAAACAAATTATTTGAACAACAACGCTTGTCTAAAGAAGAAGCCAAAGCAATATTGATTGAAATTGCCTCTGAAAAATTTAATAATTCTCAAATTGCTTCATTTTTAACAGTGTTTTTAATGCGTCCTGTTACTGTTGATGAGTTATCAGGATTTAGAGATGCTTTATTGGAATTGTCTGTAAAAGTTGATTTATCAGATTATAATACTATTGATTTATGTGGTACCGGAGGCGATGGAAAAGATACTTTTAATATCTCAACTTTAACATCTTTTATTGTTGCGGGAACAGGAAATAAAGTTGCTAAACACGGTAATTACAGTGCATCTTCAGTAAGTGGTTCATCAAATATGTTGGAGTTTTTAGGATATAAATTTACAAATGACGAGGACACTTTAAAAGGTCAAATAGATAAATCAAACATTTGTTTTTTACATGCCCCATTATTTCATCCGGCAATGAAAGCTGTTGGACCTGTTCGTAGAGAATTGGCAATGAAAACATTTTTTAATATGTTAGGTCCATTGGTAAATCCAAGTAATCCACAAAATCAAATGGTAGGTGTTTTTAATTTAGAAGTTGCAAGAGTTTATAATTATCTATTACAAGAAACTACTCAAAATTATGGAATTGTGCATAGTTTAGATGGTTATGATGAAATTTCGTTAACAAGTGGTTTTAAATTGTTTACAAAAAATAATGAGCAAATTGTTACACCTGAGAGTTTAGGGTTGAGAAGATTAAGGCAATCTGAAATTTTTGGAGGTAATTCAGTTAAAGAAGCTGCCAAAATATTTGTTTCAATAATAGAAGGAAAAGGAACAGAAGCACAAAATAATGCTGTGTTAGCAAATGCGGCATTTGCATTAAAAATATTGGATGATAATAAATCTTTTGAAACCGCTTTTGAAGAAGCAAAAGATTCGTTATTTGGATTAAAAGCAAAAGACAGTTTATCAAAATTAGTAAAATAGGTAATGAATATTTTAGATAAAATAATAGCATACAAAAAGCAAGAAGTTGTACAATTAAGAAAAGAGGTACAAATTGAAAAATTAGTAAAAAGTCCAAATTTTCAACGTACACCTCTGTCTTTAAAAAAGAGTTTGTTAAGTGTTGATTCAACAGGTATAATAGCTGAATTTAAACGGCAATCTCCTTCAAAAGGAATTATTAATGATACGGTTGATATTGAGGATGTTACCAATGGGTATTTAAATGCAAAAGTAGCGGCACAATCTATTTTAACAGATTCTCACTTTTTTGGAGGAAATATTGTTGATGTTATGAAAGCACGTTCAATTCAAGATACTACACCAATTCTAAGAAAAGATTTTATAGTTGATGGTTTTCAAATTGTAGAAGCTAAAGCAATTGGTGCTGATGCAATTTTGTTAATAGCTGCTTGTTTAACGAAAGAAGAGTTGAAAAATTATGGAAAATTAGCAGAAGATTTAGGGTTAGATGTGTTGTATGAAGTTCATAATCAGGAAGAATTAGACAAGATTGAATTAGAAAATAAAATTATTGGAATTAATAACAGAAATTTGAAAACATTTAAAGTTGATTTGGAACATTCAATGGAATTGGCAAGTCAAATACCAAATTCTTGTATTAAAGTTTCAGAAAGTGGATTAAATGATCCAAGAGTAATAACAGGTTTAAAAGAATATGGGTTTCAAGGATTTTTAATAGGTGAAAACTTTATGAAAACTGAAAACCCTGGTCAAGCTTGTAAAGAATTTATTGATCAAATAGGATAAGAGAATGAAAATTAAAGTGTGTGGAATGCGAGATGCCGAGAATATTTCGGAATTGGTGAAATTGAAACCAGATTATATGGGGTTTATATTTTACGGTAAATCGAAGCGTTTTGTAACTGCTTTTCCCAAAGCTAAAATTCCTTCTGAAATAAAAAAAGTGGGTGTTTTTGTAAATGAAACTTTGGAGAGTATTATTAAAATTACAAAAAAAAATGAGTTGGATGCTATTCAGTTACATGGTAATGAAACTTTTGAATATTGCAAAAAATTAAAGGCTTTATTAACCCATAAGGTTGAAATTTTTAAAGCTTTTTCAGTTGACGATGATTTTGACTTTTATAAAACAAAAGCTTATCAAAAAATATGTGATTTTTTATTATTTGATACAAAAGGTAAGGATTATGGTGGTAATGGAGTTAAGTTTAATTGGCAGGTTTTAGAAAACTATAAAGGTGATACTCCATTTTTATTAAGTGGTGGAATATCAAAATCAGATGTTGAAGATATTAAGAAAATTTCACATAAAGCTTTTGCTGGAGTTGATATAAATAGCGGTTTTGAAATTGAGCCAGCATTAAAGAATATTGAAGATATTAAAGAATTTAAACAAAATTTAGTATGAGTTATTTTGTAGATGAAAATGGATATTATGGCCAGTTTGGTGGCGCTTACATTCCGGAAATGCTGTATCCTAATGTAGAAGAATTACGTCAGAATTATTTAAAAATAATGCAGTCAGCTAATTTTAAAAAAGAATTTGACGAGTTACTAAAAGAATATGTTGGAAGACCAACACCCTTGTATTTTGCAAAACGATTATCGGAAAAATACAATACAAAAATTTATCTTAAACGTGAAGATTTGTGTCATACCGGGGCACACAAAGTAAACAATACCATTGGACAAATTTTAATGGCAAAGCGTTTGAAAAAAAAACGAATTATTGCTGAAACAGGTGCGGGTCAACATGGGGTTGCAACTGCTACTGTTTGTGCTTTAATGGGATTAGAGTGTATTGTTTATATGGGAGAAATTGATATTGCTAGGCAAGCTCCAAATGTGGCTCGTATGAAAATGTTAGGAGCAACAGTTGTACCCGCATTATCTGGAAGCAGAACGTTAAAAGATGCTACCAACGAGGCAATTAGAGATTGGATTAATAACCCTGTAGATACACATTATATTATTGGTTCTGTGGTTGGTCCTCATCCATATCCAGATATGGTAGCCCGTTTTCAATCGGTAATTTCAGAAGAAATTAAATGGCAGTTAAAGGAAAAGGAAGGAAAAGAGAATCCAGATTATGTTATTGCTTGTGTTGGCGGTGGAAGTAATGCTGCAGGAGCTTTTTATCATTACTTGGATGAAGAAGATGTAAAATTAATTGCAGTTGAAGCAGCTGGTTTAGGCATTGATTCAGGTGAAAGTGCCGCAACAAGTATTTTAGGAAATGAGGGTATTATTCATGGAAGTAAAACCTTATTAATGCAAACAAAAGACGGACAAATTGTAGAGCCTTATTCAATTTCTGCTGGTTTAGATTATCCAGGAGTTGGACCTTTACATGCACATTTATGTGAAAGTAAAAGAGCTGAATTTATTTCAATAACAGACGATGAAGCAATGCAGGCTGGTTTAAAATTGTGTGAATTAGAAGGTATTATTCCAGCCATTGAAAGTTCACATGCATTGGCAGTTTTCAATACCAAAGAATTTAGAAAAGATGATATTGTGGTGTTGAATTTGTCGGGGCGTGGAGATAAAGATTTAAATACATATATAAAATATTTTAAGTTGTAAAAGATGAACAGAATAAATCAAAAATTAAAAGAAGATAAAAAGCTGTTATCTATTTATTTTACTGCTGGTTTTCCACAATTAAATGATACCGTTAAAATTATTGAAAATCTTGAAAAAAGCGGTGTTGATTTTATTGAAATTGGATTACCTTTTAGCGATCCTTTGGCTGATGGACCAACAATTCAGGCTAGTTCTACAGCGGCGTTAGATAATGGTATGACTTCAGAAGTGCTGTTCAATCAAATAAAAGATATTAGAAAAACAGTTTCAATTCCACTAATTATTATGGGCTACTTTAATCCTATGATGCAATTTGGAGTGGAGGCTTTTTGTAAAAAATGTGCTCAAATTGGCATAGATGGTTTGATAATACCTGATTTACCTGTACAAGATTATAATGAAAAGTATAAAGATATTTTTGAAAAACACGGTTTGATAAATGTGTTTTTGATTACGCCACAAACATCAGATGAACGGATTCGATTTATTGACGAAATTTCAGAAGGATTTATTTATATGGTTAGTTCAGCAAGTGTCACTGGAACTAAAAATACTTTTGGAAAAACACAGAATAAGTATTTTGAACGAATTGCAACTATGAATTTAAAATCAGCTCAAATTGTTGGTTTTGGAATTTCCAATGCTGAAACATTTCAGCAAGCAACATCAAAAGCTAAAGGTGCTATTATTGGTTCAGCGTTTGTTAAACATCTCACAAAATATGGAGTAAATTCAATAGATAAATTTGTTAAAAATATTTTAGATTGAGAGCTTTAGTGATTAAAGCTTAGTAAATAGAATACAGTTGCCTGAGCAAATTAGAGAGAATTCATTAGTAGTTTTATTAAAACATGGGTAAAAATATGTTTTCAAACTTAAAACGATATTTTAAAAGCACTTATTTTTTAAAAGCAATTGTTATGGCTATTGCAATGGTGCTACCTATATTATTTTCTAATTTTATTTTAAATGATTTAAGTTTTGGTTTTAGCATTGCATTGGGAGTGTTATTTTCTTCTCCAGCTGATGTTCAAGGTAGTTTACGTCATAAATATTTTGGAATTTTAAGCGCTATTGTAGTTTCATTTATAGTAACGCTGTTGATAGGAACTTTTTCAGAACGGACCTATTTAGTACTACCTTTACTTTTTATATTGGTTTTTACCATTTCTTATATTTCAGTTTTTGGTTTTAGGGCATCATTAATTTCATTTGCGGGATTATTGGCTGTAGTTTTAAGTTTTGCAATTGATAATCGGGAAATATCAGTATTTTCACATGCATTATTAGTTGCCTTGGGAGGAAGTTGGTTTTTAGTATTAACTATGTTGACATCTATATTGTTTCCTAAAATTCAAACCGATCAATTATTTGTTGAAGCATTTGAAAATACAGCTGAATTTTTAAAAATACGTGGAAATCTTTTAGTTAATAGGGAAGATAGAGCTTCGCTTTATAATAGTATGTTTCTATTACAAACTAAAATAAATGAAAATCACGAATCAATTAGAGAAGTTATTTTAAGTAAGCGCTTAAATTCGGGATTTTCAAATAGAACAAGACGGCAGCAATTACTGTTTTCAAAATTGATTGAAATATTTGAATTGGCAATTTCTAATCCTGTTGAATATGAAAAGTTCGATCTTATTTTTGAAAAACATTCCGAAAAATTAGCAGAGTTTAAAAATCTCATTTTTGAAATTTCAAATCAATTAACACATATTTCTAAAGTTATTTTAAAGGAAGAAAAATTACAGGTTAATGAATGCATTCCTAGATTATTAAAGAAAATTAAAACCCAAATTGATTATTATAGAGATTTAGTTGGTTTACCTGAATCGAGGGAAGGAACTATCTTATTGTTAAATTTAAAAACATATCAGGAAAAACAAATACAAAATATTATAGATATAGAGCGTGTATTGAATAATTATACTCATAATAACAAAATAGCAGGAATAAAAGATGCCGAGCGGTTTATCACAACTCAAGATTATGATTTAAAAAAACTCAAGGATAACTTTAGTTTTAAATCTCCTATTTTTAAGCATTCATTGCGTTTGTCTATATTAATGGTTATTGGTTTTTTAATTGGAAACATACTTTCAATGCAAAATCCGTATTGGATTTTATTGACCCTCGTTGTAATTATGCGGCCAAGTTATGGTTTAACAAAACAACGTTCAAAGCACCGAGTTATTGGTACATTAATAGGAGCGGCTATTGCTACAGCAGTTGTTTTAATAACACAAAATACCACGGTTTATGGCATTATAGCAATAATATCTTTGCCAATTGCTTTTTCATTAGTGCAATTGAATTATAGAAATGCAGCAGTATTTATTACTTTAAATGTAATTTTTGTTTATGCAATATTAGACCCTAACATACTTTCTGTTGTAAAATTTAGAGTATTGGATACTATTATTGGTGCAACATTAGCATTTTCTGCCAGTTATTTTTTATGGCCTGCCTGGCAAGTTCAAAATATTCGAGAATTTTTTATTAAATCAATAAATGCTAATTTGAATTTTTTAAAAGAAATTGATGAGTTGTATTATAAAAAAGGAGAAGTTTCAACAGAATATTTGCTGGCACGTAAAGATGCTTTTATCCAAGTAGGAAATTTGAATGCGGCTTATCAAAGAATGAATCAGGAACCAAAATCTAAGCAAACTAATTTGTCAATAATTTATGAGATGGTTGCTGTTAGTAATACATTTTTGTCGTCACTTTCATCATTAGGAATGTTTATTAGAACAAATAAAACAACTAAAGTACCAAAGCAGTTTGAGACTTATATTTTACATATTAAGAATAATTTAGAAATTACTTTAAAATTACTAAAATCTGAAAGTTTAGAGGTTAGTTTGGTAGCTAATGAAATTGAAAAAGCTAGTAAAATTTATGATGATTATTTTGAAAAATTATCAGTTCAACGTGATAAAGAAATCGATGAAGGAATTCCAATTACCAATGAACTGAAAATACAATTAAGAGAAACCAAGCTTGTTTCAGAACAAGTAAAGTGGTTAGGTAATTTATCGGAAAGTTTAATTAAATCCGTAAAGCTTATTTAATATACTCTTTCTCCAGAAACAAATGTTCCTTCAACTTTCAAATATGGAATTTTTGAAGTTTCAACTTTCATAATATCTTCATTAAGTATTATGAAATCAGCGATTTTACCAACTTCAATACTTCCTTTTTCATTTTCTTCAAAATTTGAATAGGCTGCCCAAATA
>ERZ1046740.1808-NODE-1808-length-14671-cov-4.328886_pt1 | contig 14671 bp, 16 predicted proteins | sample MGYA00383093_ERZ1046740 | MGnify/ENA primary metagenome ERZ1046740 (study PRJEB29581, sample SAMEA5548363) | metagenome | biome: marine; feature: coastal; material: water | depth 25 m | study: Short-term variability in the microbial, nano- and picoplankton... | reverse complement strand
GCAATCACCGCCCCGGACCCGCCCTTTGGATGATTTGGATCGAAAAATATTAGGTGCCTTGGCCCAAGACTCGACGCGCTCTTATGCCGATTTAGGCCGCGAGGTTGGGCTTTCGGCACCTGCAGTCCACGAGCGTGTCAAACGATTGCGTGCCACGGGCGTGATCAAACGTACGAGCGCCGATCTGCACGGGCCCTCCTTAGGTAAAGATTTTCTGGCCTTTGTACATGTCGAAGCCGCAGGCTGGGGCAAAACCGAAGGCGTGTTGGAACTGACTGACCTTCCTGAGGTCGAAGAGGTGCACGCGGTCACCGGGGATACCGGTTTGATCCTCAAAGTGCGGATGGATTGCCCCGAAGCTATGGAAGGTTTCCTATGGCGGATTTATGATATGCCCGGCGTGCGTGGGACACGTACCTATGTGGTGTTGTCAACGCATCTGGAACGCGGTGTTCAGGCAGGCATTACACCGGAATTGTCGCAAGGTGATAACGTCAAATAACGCCTCACCAGTGGCTTTATCCGGTGCGAAAATGCTTGGACAATTTGAGGCCCTGGCCTTGATAATTAGATGCGATTCCAGTGCCATAGAGCTGATCTGGCACATCAGCCATACGTTCATAAACCAAACGCCCAACCACTTGTTCATGTGCCAACACAAAAGGCGCCTCGTGACAGCGCACTTCCAACACGCCGCGTGATCCTGTGCCACCAGCTGCGTCATGGCCAAATCCGGGGTCAAAGAAACCTGCGTAATGCACGCGAAATTCCCCAACCATGGCCAGATACGGCGCCATTTCGGCCGCATAAGATGGCGGAATATGAACCGCCTCGCGGCTGACAAGAATATAGAACGCGCCCGGATCAAGAATAATCTGGCCATTCGAGGAATGCAGTTCTTCCCAATATTCTGCCGGATCATAATAGCCGATGTTTTCAAGGTCGATCACACCAGTATGAGGTTTGGCGCGATAGCCAACCAACGTGCCACTTTCAGGTTTCAGATCAACTGAAAATCCCAACCCATCATCAATAACGGCTTCGCCGTCGACAAGTGGTGAACGTTCGTGCAAGACAGACAAGTCAGCGTCGCTCAGGATGCTTTGTCCTTGGCGAAAGCGAATTTGGTTCAGTCGCATGCCGGGCCGCACCAAAACCGAGAACGATCGCGGACAAATTTCAGCATAAAGCGGACCTTTGTATCCCGGCTGAATGCGATCAAATTCAGTGCCGCCATCTGTGATCGTGCGGGTCAAAAGATCAAGCCGTCCGGTCGAGCTTTTGGCGTTGGCCACCGCTTGGATGTCTTGCGGCAGGTCAAGGCTTTCCATCAAGGGCACAACATAAACACAGCCCTTTTCCAGCACGGCGCTGTCAGTCAGGTCAATGCGGTGCATCTCAAACTCTTCAAGCCGCTCGGCTACGCTGCGATCCCGTCCCGAAAGAAACGACGCGCGTACACGATACGCGACCTTGCCCAGTCGCAAATCAAGGCTTGCGGGTTGAACCTGACCTTCAATTGCAGGTGGATCTGCCACAATCTGACCAGAGATCAGCATGTTTTCAATGGCTTGGCTGGGTAATACACCCGTCATCGTCATTCCCCCAGATACACAAAACGCTCGGGCCTTGCGGCACACGAGCGGTTTTGATTGGTCGGGCTAGCAGGACTCGAACCTGCGACCTTCCGTCCCCCAGACGGACGCGCTACCAGGCTGCGCCATAGCCCGACGATGGGCTGTTCATAGCGACTTTGGGGGCAGGGGCAAGTCAAAAATCACAAACTTCTTTAGGCATTTTCGTGATCGGCAATCCGCGTACACAGGGCCTGCAGTTTTTGAATTAAGTCTTTGGCTGGTGCGCGGTTTTCTTTGGCAATGCCGATTGTGCGCGATAGCTGAGGAAGCAATGAACTTTCGGGTTCCATGGACAATTCTACGGTCTCTTTTTTAGGGACATCTTCCGCGTTAGGGGCTGTGGTTTTATCCACGACGGGTTTCGCGGGCGGAACGAGTTCGGCGTCTGTTACGGTATCTTCGGCCACCGTATTATCTGCCACCGTATCTTCTGTCACCGTCTCGGCGTCAAGAACATCTGACGCGATATCTTCCTTGGTCGGCGTATCCTCTGCAGGTAGATCGGCCTTTGTTTCGTCGCTCTTGCTTTGGATCGACCGTTGCACAAAGGCAGGGACTTCTTCCGTTGGTGGAATGATCTCTTCTTCGATCTCTACGGGTTCATCCACAACCTGCTTAATAAGCGTGTTTTCATCGATCCCCATTGGACTTTCCGCCATGTCTGACAGGTCTTCGTCGGTCAATGGTTCAGGCGTGGTGGGTTTGGCAAACTCAAGAACGGCAGCAGTTTCAACCGTTTCAGTGGCTTTCTTAACGGGTTTGCTGCGAAGCTCGTCCGTCAGTTCTTCTTCCAGCGGCTGAGACAGCGCCGATACATGCTTCACACCTTTTTCGCGGAGCAATTTTTGCGCGCCCTTAATGGTCATGCCATCGTCGTGCAGCAATTTCTTGATACCGCCCAAAAGCATCATGTCGGCAGGGCGGTAATACCGTCTGCCACCTGCGCGTTTGACAGGTTTGACTTGCGAGAATTTGCTTTCCCAAAAGCGCAGCACATGCGCTTGGGTGTCCAGCCACTCGGCGACTTCGCTGATCGTTCGAAAGGCGTCTTTGGATTTGCCCATCGCGCGAACCCCGCTTTAGCTTTTGTTACCGGTTGCGACGCGATCTTTCATAAGATGCGACGGACGGAACGTCAGCACACGACGTGGGCTGATCGGAACTTCCTCACCGGTTTTTGGATTGCGGCCAACGCGTGCAGCTTTGTCACGTACGTTGAAGGTCCCAAAAGACGAAATCTTAACTTGCTCGCCATCTACAAGCGCATCCGACATATGTGCCAGAACACTTTCGACCAGCTGAGCCGAGTCATTTCGCGAAAGTCCGACCTCGCGGAAAACAGCTTCGCTTAGATCCATACGGGTCAAAGTCTTTTCGCTCATCAATCAATCCCCCAGGTTGTTTGGACCAACTGTAGTGGGAAGCAAAATTGCGAGTCAACAAGAACCGCGTGGAAACAGCAGTTTAGCGTGCGATTCTCATGGTCTGAATGCAAAGAACGCGGTTTTACCAGCGTAAAACCACCGAACCCCATGCCAGTCCGCCACCAATCGCTTCGGTCACCAACAGGTTCCCACGTTTGATTTTGCCCTCTTGAACACCCACCGACAGGGCAAGAGGGATCGACGCCGCAGAAGTGTTTCCGTGGTCTTGGACGGTCACAATCACGCGGTCCATCGGCACACCCATCTTCTTGGCGGTGCCTTTGATGATGCGAATGTTGGCCTGATGGGGGACGATCCAATCAACAGCATCATCCGTCAGGCCAATTTTGCTCAGGGATGCGTGTGCGGTCGAGGTCAGCTTTTCGACCGCTTGGCGGAACAAAGCATTGCCCTGCATGCGTAATTTACCGGCCTCACCGTTGGTCGAAACACCGCCATCGACATACAACATGTCCTTGTAACGTCCGTCCGAATTGAGATCAGCTGACAAAATGCCCCGATCGTCATTATTGCCATTGCCAACTTCGGCTTGCAAAATAAGGGCCCCGGCGCCGTCGCCGAACAACACGCAAGTGCCCCGGTCTTCCCAATCCATAATGCGGCTAAAGGTTTCCGCACCGACTACCAGCACCGTTTTGCATTGGCCTGACAGGATCAGCGCGTTGGCATTGGTCATGGCATAGATAAACCCAGCACAGACCGCCTGAACATCAAACCCAAAGCCCCGGGTCATACCCAGTTTGCTTTGCAGCATGGTGGCCACGGACGGAAATGTCAGATCAGGGGTCGATGTGGCTACAACAATGGCATCAATGTCATCCGCTTGCAGACCCGCATTTTCCAAAGCCGCGCGCGAGGCTTCATACCCCAAGTCTGAAGTTGTCTGACCTTCGGCGGCAAAACGGCGGCGTTCTATGCCTGATCGAGAGCGAATCCACTCATCCGTTGTGTCGAGTGTCTTTTCAAATTCAGAATTTGGGACAATTCGCTCGGGCAAGTAATGCCCAACGCCTTTGACCACGGCGCGTAGTGTCATGATGGGGTTCCGCTATTGTCCTGTGACGTTGCGGTATCTTGAGGCAGGGACACGGCGGATGCAACCCGCGCAGCCAGTTTTTCAGAGAAGCCGGACTGTGACAGTTTGCAAGCCAGCTTGACGGCTGCCGAAACACCCGTGGCGTCCGCAGATCCATGAGATTTCACCACAGTGCCATTCAAACCCAAAAACACGCCGCCATTCACTTTGCGAGGATCAATCTTTTGGTTCAAACGGCGCAAAGATGGATACGCCAGCAAGGCCGCCAGACGGGACAGGGGGGTGTACTTAAAGGCTTCGCGCAGCTGCGCGCCAATCATGCTGGCAATGCCTTCGCCAGTCTTCAAGGCCACATTGCCGGTAAAACCATCTGTCACAATGACATCTGCCACATTGCCCGGCAAATCACGTCCCTCGACAAAGCCAACAAACTCAAAATTCGCCAGTTCAGCATTCTGCGAGATCAATTCATGTGCCAGTTTGAGTTCCGGATGGCCTTTGTGTTCTTCGGTTCCGACGTTCAGCAATCCGATACGTGGACGCTCAAGCTCAATCCCGTTTCGCGCATAAGACGCCCCCATGAGGGCATATTGCAGCAAATCGTTTTCATCGGCGCGAATGTCCGCGCCTGCATCCAACATGATGTTAAAGCCTTGCGGATTGCTGGACGGCCACATCACCGCGATCGCGGGGCGGTTCACACCCGGCAGTTTGCGCAGCCGCACCACAGACAGCATCATCAATGCGCCGGTGTTGCCACAAGACACACAGACATCCGCATCGCCATCGCGCACGCATTCTATGGCCGACCACATGGATGTGTTCTTGCCGTTGCGCATCACCTGACTGGGTTTGTCTTCCATCGACACCACATCTTCGGCATCGCGGATTTCCACGCGTCCCATCAGCGGCTTTTTCTTTGCCACCAGCTTTTCGAGCTTGGATTTGGGGCCATGCAAAATGAAGCCAATATCTGGGTTTATCTTGGCCGACAGCGAAACGCCGGCAACAACAGCTGCCGGCCCGCGATCGCCACCCATGGCGTCAATAGAAATTATGGTGCGTCCGGCACCCGCTTGACTGGTATTTGTATTCGCGGTCATGCGGGCGCTTTCCTAAACGCTTAGGCCGCGTCTTCGTCCAGATCGACGTCTTCAACCATCGATACGACTTCGCGGTCGTCATAGTGGCCACACGACGCACATACGTGATGCGGACGCTTTAGCTCGCCACAGTTTGGGCATTCATTTGGGTTTGCTGCAACCAATGCGTCGTGTGCACGACGGTTATTGCGGCGCGATTTAGAAACTTTATTCTGCTGGACAGCCATGTCGCAACCTTCGATTATCTGGGGGCACGGTGCCCGATTTCCTGAGTTTCCCGAGGCATTACGCGGTCTGCGCGCCCAAGTCCAACTCTAAATTCCACTGAGCGCGCGAAAATACTGTGAATCTCGCTATGCACAAGCCCTATTTTTCATCGTCTCCAACAAGCTTATCACGTAGGCCCGCCAGACCAGCAAAAGGCCGCGCATCTTCATCTGTCATAGGGGTCTTGCCGGGTTCCGTAAAGGCCGACTCATTTAGTTCTGCATCATTTGTCCGCGGATAAAGGGGCAAATTCAATGCTAGCGACTCGGTCATGACCTGTGTCACGTCAATATGACTGCCCAGCAGGTCGGCGTTTTCGTCGTCTGGCATTTCAATTTCTTCTTCGTCGCTATCAGACCCCGGCACATCAATTTGCGCCACAAAGAGCCTTTCAACAGAAACATCGATTCTGGACGTGACAGGTGCAAGCGTCACAACACAAGGCTGCACAACGGTGGCTCCCAGTTTTGCTGTGAGCTCCCAATCGGATTTCCCAGCACCTCGGATTTCCCCAACAAAGCTGAGTTTTCGCAGTGCAATTAGGCCTAATTCGGCCTTCAGAACATCGCAAAAGGCGCTGCTCGGGCGCAGATCAAACGGCGTTGTCTTGTTCTGAGACAGGCCTGCCACGCGAAAATTCACGGTATCGTCGGTAAAATCATTCATCAAACAGAGGCTTCCATTACTTGAACCAAAGGCATTCCTTCTGTAATCGGGATACGAGGCGCCACAAGCCAAGGCAAGAGGGCAGTTATGACGGTTGGAACAAAACGCTTAAAAATGGCGATGCTAGGAGCATGTGTGCTTTTGGTAACGGCTTGTACAACCCTGTACCGAAATCACGGTTATGTCCCGCTGCCAGAAGATCTCCAAAAAATCAAAGTTGGGTCTGACACACGCGAAAGCGTCGCCGAGGCGGTTGGCACACCTTCTGCCTCCGGGGTTTTGGATGACAGCGGCTATTACTACGTGCGCACGCAGGTCAAACACTACGGCGCCCGTAAGCCCGAAGTTGTAGATCGTCGCATGGTGGCAATTACCTTTGATTCTCGTGGGCTTGTGCGCAATGTCGCCGAGTATTCGCTGGAACATGGCAAAGTGGTTCCACTGACCCGGCGCATTACAGACAATGGCATCGAAGATGCTAACATTCTGAAAAAACTCACCCAGAACATCGGTGGATCAAGCCTGCTTCCGTAAGGCGCTTTGAATTTGTCGGTACTTTGTCTCTGGAACTGATCTATATTGGTTAGGCAAAACCGGAGCCATTTTTGATGAATGCTTTGTCCAGAGGGCGCTATGTGGCGCGAATGGCCGCTCATGCGCAGGACTTGCGCGCTGTAGAGGAATTGCGTCGCCTTGCGTTTGTTGGTGCGACAGAGGGCACATTGAACCAGGACGCATTTGATCCTTTGTGTGTTCATTTTCTGGTGGAAGATCGCGACACAGGTCAGCTTTTGTGCTGTTTCCGGGCCTTGCCACTGTCTGGTGGGGCCGAGATTGAGGGCTGCTACTCCGCCCAATTTTATGAACTGAGCGCGCTACGCACTTTTGAGGGGGCAATGGTTGAAGTGGGGCGCTTCTGCATGCATCCAGACACATCTGACCCGGATATTTTGCGCGTGGCTTGGGGCGCGCTGACCTCGTATGTCGATGAAAACAAGATCGAGATGCTTTTTGGCTGTTCGTCGTTTTCAGGCACGGACACAACGGAATACGTCGATGCATTTGCGATGCTGCGTGAGGCACACCTTGCGCCAAAACACTGGCTGCCAAAGGTGAAGGCGCCCAACGTGTTCCGATTTGCGGCCCGTTTGCGCCGCAAGCCTGACCACAAACGCGCCCTTTTGCATATGCCGCCGTTGCTGCGCACCTATCTCTTGATGGGCGGTTGGGTGAGCGATCATGCTGTGGTCGACCGACAAATGAACACATTGCACGTCTTTACAGGTCTTGAAATTCAAGCGATTCCACCTGCGCGCAAGCGTCTGCTACGCGCAATTGCCAGTTAACGCCGACGTATTGCTGAAAAGGTGGCCCGCACCTGTTGACCCTGTGCAGACAGAGCGATAGCCCCACACCATGGCACGTGTACCTTTATTACAGATGAACGGAATTTCCCTGACCTTTGGTGGGGATCCGATTTTTGACGGGATGGACCTTGTGGTGCAGCCCGGTGACCGCGTCGCGCTTGTCGGGCGTAACGGGTCGGGTAAATCCACCTTGATGAAGGTGATGGCCGGCTTGGTCGAAGCCGACCGGGGTGACATCGTGGTGCCACCCGGTGTGGCGGTTGGCTACATGGAGCAAGACCCTGATATGTCGGGGTTTTCAACACTGGGTGACTTTGCCTCGGCCGGATTGCAACCCGGTGAGATGTATAAGGTAGAGCGTGCAGGAGAAGGGCTCAAATTTGATCCTGATCGCCCGGTTGAAACCGCTTCAGGCGGCGAAAAACGCCGTGCGGCACTGGCCCGTCTGATGGCCGAAGCGCCCGAATTGATGTTGCTGGACGAGCCGACAAACCACTTGGACATCGAAGCGATTGCCTGGCTCGAAGGTGAGCTGGCCACAACGCGTGCGGCCTTTGTTTTGATCTCTCACGATCGCGCATTCTTAAGGGCTCTGACTCGCGCCACACTTTGGATTGATCGGGGACGGGTGCGACGTCAGGAACGGGGCTTTGAAGCGTTTGAGGAATGGCGTGACAAAGTCTGGGAAGACGAAGACATGCAGCGCCACAAGCTGAACCGCAAGATCAAGTCAGAGGCCCGCTGGGCTGTCGAAGGCATCAGCGCAAGGCGCAAGCGCAACCAAGGTCGGGTACGCGCGCTCAAGGATTTGCGGTCCGAGCGGTCCTCGATGATTAAACGCCAAGGTTCAGCAGCGTTCGAATTGTCTGCAGGACCAAAGTCCGGCAAAAAAGTGATTGATGCCAAAGAGATATCGAAAACTTTTGATGCAAACCAAATCGTTCGCGATTTCTCACTGACGGTTCAACGCGGCGATCGCGTGGCCTTTGTAGGCCCCAATGGTGTGGGCAAAACCACTGTCATAAAGATGCTCATGGGCCAAGAATCACCCGACACCGGAACGGTGACGTTGGGCACCAATTTGGTGCCTGCAATTTTTGACCAAAGCCGCTCGCAACTTGATCCCGACATGAGCCTTTGGGACAGTTTGACGGGCGATCCCGACATGCGGGTTTCGGGCAAGGCTGATCAGGTCATGGTGCGGGGCAATCCCAAGCACGTTTTTGGGTATCTCAAAGAATTCCTGTTCGACGAACGTCAAGCCCGCGCGCCTGTAAGGTCTCTCTCTGGGGGCGAAAAGGCGCGTTTGTTACTGGCCAAACTGATGGCGCGTGAAAGCAACATTCTGGTGCTTGATGAGCCGACCAATGATCTGGACGTAGAGACGCTGGATTTGTTGCAGGAAATTCTCGACGACTATGATGGCACCGTTCTGCTGGTCAGCCACGACCGGGATTTTCTGGACCGTGTGGCCACCACAACCATCGCGATGGAAGGCAATGGCCGCGCGGTGGTCTATGCTGGTGGCTGGACGGATTATCGCACGCAACGTGGCGAAGATTTCAAAGAAAGTGCTGATAAAGCAAAGGCTAAGGGCGCAAAGATAAAGCAAGAAAAAGCCGAGATTGTGGGCCTCAGCTTTACGGAAAAGCACCGCTTAGAAGAATTGCCCGGTGTGATGGATCGCTTGAATGCCGAGATTGCCAAGCTTGAAGAATTCCTGATGGACCCGGATTTGTTCACCGAACAGCCGCTCAAGTTTCAAAAGGCAACCGACGCACTTGTCGAACGTCACGCGGCCCTGTCAGACGCCGAAGAAGAATGGATGATGTTAGAAGAAAAGGCCGAACAGTCCTAGGCGCGCGATCCTTGAAGAAGAGATCGGTCGATCTGCAGCGCAAAGCCGTTTTTCAACGCAAGCAGACTGGGTTCCGGCGTTAACACCGTGACCAAACCCATTGGCAGGCGCGTCGCAACTCCATATCCCGAAGGCGAAAAGGGCCGCAGAGCCTCCTGCCAGATCAACGCCGGAATGCCATCCTCATCCAGAATAAAGGCCCCATCGGGGAGGTCTGACGCCACGGCCTGATGGTGACGTTGCCCAAATATCCGCGGAATGGCGCGCGCTGCGTGCAAAACCTTGTCAAATTCAATGACTTTCCCACGATGCTCGGCCGCGCCAAGATAGGCATTGAAATCAGGACGACGGCACTCTCCACACGGGCGATGACCTGCGGCCAGGGCCACGGCTTCGTCATGAAAAAACAATTCCGTATAGTGACCGGGGGCCATCAACGTGCGTTTGCGCCCCTTAAACTTGGTCACGCAGCACACCCACGCCTTATGCCGCCACCGCGCCTTACTCAGTTGCCCGTGATTGTCATGCAGAATGCCACGATTGCCCATGAATTGCCCCCGCGCAGGATGCGCAAGGATATCTCCGGTGGGCTGAACGCGGTTCTGACGGGGCATAGGTGCAGTGTGGTGTGAAAGGATCCCTGAGACAAGGGTGGGACATCTGCGTCAAAAGACGCAAGTTTCTACTTTAAAACTGGGCGTCATTGATTGCAAATGCAGAGAATGCAGACAATGCGGACAAGGCGCTCATTAAGTGTTATGTGCAAGGTTGCGAATTAAAACCCGGAGATACCAAAATGAACCTCGAAAACCTTGTTAACCGAGTCACAAAAGAAATGAATACAGCCCTTTCCGATCTTCCAGAGGCGGAACGGAACGCCATTCTGAGTATAGTTAAGCAAGCGATGCTTGACTCAGCGACCCGGACACATCGGGACATGAAGGAAACTGCTGTTATCTGCTGCGGCCCAGAAGCTGATCTGGTCCATAAGATCCAAGAGCAAATGGATAATAAGCGTGACATGCTTATCGCAAACTTGATGGCGATGCGGTGAAAACCGTCCAGTTTAGGCTCATGGCAGACACCGAAAAAAGCACGAGTTTGCTTTCGCCGAGCAATACATGCTCCCGAACTAAAAAGCCCTCGGTCGGTGAGCCGAGGGCTTAATGAAGCTCAGAGGCGTCGGATTATTGCATCCGCAAAGCACCGTCCAAACGGATCACTTCACCATTTAAGTAGCCGCATTCGACGATGAATTCAGCCAAACGGGCGTATTCGCTGGGATCACCCAGACGTTTTGGGCAGGTGACGTCTGTCGCCAGTTGGTCTTGTACCTCTTGTGGCAGGCCCATCAGCATCGGTGTCAGGAAAATGCCGGGCGCAATGGCCATGACCCGGATGCCGGACCGCGCCAAATCGCGTGCCATCGGCAACGAAAGCCCCACAATGCCGCCTTTTGAGGCCGCATAAGCCGCCTGACCCCGTTGACCATCCATTGCCGCAACGGACGCCGTGTTAATGATCACACCGCGTGCACCATCATCTTCTGGGTCGTTCTGTGCCATCACTTCGGCCGCAAGACGCGATACATTAAAGCTACCGACAAGGTTGATGTTGATGGTCTGCTTAAATGTATGCAGTGGGTGCGGTCCGTTTTTGCCAATTGTGGTCGCAGCAGGGGCAATCCCGGCGCAGTTCACCATGGCGTTGATGCCTCCCATGGCCTCGCGAGCCGCATTGATGCTGGCCTGAACGGATGCCTCGTCTGTGACGTCTGTTTTGTGAAAAGTTCCGCCTAGTTCTGCAGCAATTTTTTCGCCGGCCTCAGCATTCAGATCAAACAAAGCGACCTTGGCGCCTCCAGCTGCAAACTGACGTGCGGTGGCTTCTCCTAGTCCCGAAGCGCCCCCTGTGATGACGGCGCAGGTTGTTGCGATTTTCATGAAGTCAGTCTCCAGCGGTTATAAATGAACATGCGTTCAGATAACCGCAGAAGCGGGTTCGTGTCCAGTGCGACGCGGCGGCGTTTTGACGAGATCATGGCCCGGAAATGCAAAATGACCGTTTTGTACAAAACGGTCATTTCGTCTTTCAAAAGTGTACAGATTGTACAAACCCGCTGTTTCGGGCGGTTTTACCCGCGTAATGTTCAGCCTTCCAACTGCACCAACGCATGCCGCTTTTTGCCTGCGCTGAGTTTGATTGGAGAGGCCAACGAAGCCGCATCAATCATCAACCCCGCATTTGTCAAAGGGGCGTCATCCAACTTGGCGCCGTTCTCAGAAATCAAGCGTTTCGCCTCTTTCCCGGTTTTGGCAAGGCCAGATTTGACGATCAACTGCACAATCGAAATACCGTCCCCAACGTCGTCAGATGACAAGGTAAGCGTTGGCAAATCCCCACCTACGCCGCCCTTTTCAAAGACTTCACGAGACGTGGATTCGGCAGCTACAGCGGCGTCTGCTCCATGGCATAAGGTTGTGACTTCATTGGCTAAAATGATCTTGGCATCATTTATTTCTTGGCCTTCCAAGGCGCCCAGACGATTGCATTCATCGACGGGCAACTCGGTATAAAGTTTTAGGAAACGGCCCACGTCGGCATCGGTTGTATTGCGCCAGAATTGCCAGAACTCATAAGGGCTGCGCATATCCGCATTCAGCCAAACTGCTCCGTCCGCCGATTTCCCCATCTTCTTGCCGTCAGATGTGGTCAGCAACGGGGATGTCAGGCCAAATATTTGGTTGTCGATGACACGACGTGTGAGATCGATACCATTGATGATATTGCCCCATTGATCTGACCCACCAAACTGCACAAGGCAGCCATAGCGACGGTTCAGCTCAAGGAAGTCGTAAGCCTGCAAAATCATATAGTTAAACTCAAGAAACGATAGGGATTGTTCCCGGTCTAGGCGCGATTTTACGGACTCAAATGACAACATCCGGTTGACCGAAAAATGCTTACCAATGTCTCGCAGAAAATCGAGATAGTTCAGATCATCCAACCATTCGGCATTGTTCAACATCAACGCGCCATTCGAGCTATCGTCATAGCTGATATATTTCGCGAAAACCTGTTTGATGCCGGCGATATTGTCGTCGATCTGATCCGGTGTCAGCAGGGGCCGCTCATCTGCGCGAAACGAAGGGTCACCCACCTTAGTGGTACCGCCACCCATCAACGTTATGGGCTTATGGCCTGTCTTTTGCAGCCAACGCAGCATCATAATCTGAATCAGCGAACCGACGTGCAGTGACTTTGCCGTCGCGTCAAAGCCGATATATCCCGGTACCACACCCTTGGCCAAAGCCTCATCAAGGCCCTGGTAATCGGTGCAGTCCGCCAGAAAGCCGCGTTCGATCATCACTGACATGAAGTCAGATTTGGGGTGGTAGGTCATGGTATTGGTCCCGTACACTATTTGCAGCTGTGTATAGGCGGCGTATGGGCAAAGGAAAAGGCCATGTTGAAGGCCAAAACAGGCAAAACCAGTTGGCGTGCTCTTGGGGCTATGTCGGGCACGTCGTTAGATGGCGTGGATGCGGCGGTCGTCGAAACCGATGGGTTGCGAATTATTGCGCTTGGGGAAACGGCCTACCGTGCCTATTCGTCTGAAGAACGTGCGGTTTTGTCGGCGGCTTTGGGGCATTGGGCTGGCGAAAAACCTGAAGCTGCGACCAAGGTGGTAGAGGCCGCGCATAGCGATGTTTTAAGGGGGTTTGAAGACATTGATCTGGTTGGATTTCATGGCCAAACCTTGGCGCATGATCCACGCGGTCGCGGAACCTATCAAGTTGGGGATGGCCAGGTGTTGGCCGAAGAATTACAAACGCCCGTTGTGTGGGATTTCCGCTCGGCTGATGTGAGGTTAGGCGGCGAGGGCGCGCCTTTGGCCCCGTTTTTTCATTTTGCATGCGCCAAGTGGATCAAGGCCGATGCGCCTTTGTGCTTTTTAAATCTCGGTGGTGTTGGAAACATCACATGGATAGATCCCACTAAATCTGCAACCGAAGACGACGGAGCCTTGCTTGCGTTTGATACTGGGCCAGCGAACGCGCCGGTCAATGATTTAATGCGTGAACGGCTGGGCTTGGATTGTGATTTGGATGGTGCTGTGGCGATGGACGGAGAGGTGGAAACAGGGGCCTTGGAGTTGTTCTTAGCAGAGCCATATTTCTCCAGAATACCTCCTAAATCATTGGATCGTAATGATTTTGACGAAATGATCGAACTGGTTCGAGAGTTGTCTGACGCGGATGCCGCTGCCACTTTGACGGCGATGTGTGCCGCGGGTGTGGCCACAGCAATGCAGCATTTACCGGACCCACCTAGCCAAGTTTTAGTCACAGGTGGCGGGCGTAAAAATCCGGTTTTGATGGAGATGCTACAAGTCAGTTTAAACTGCCCGGTCTTGCCTGTGGAAGACGTTGGGTTGGATGGCGATATGTTGGAAGCGCAGGCCTTTGCCTATCTCGCGGTGCGCGTGGCGCGTGGTTTGCCAACGTCGGCTCCTTCGACCACGGGTGTTGGAGCTCTGGTCGGGGGCGGTGTAGTCAGTCGCCCCAGTTGACGCATTTTGTCCGGATCAGGAAATGTCAAAGCCGGGTTCGGCTAACGTAAATCCTTGGAATTGAAAGGCTGGTGACACGGTACAGCCCACAAGTGTCCAGTCTCCGGTCGTTGCGGCGGCCTGCCAATGCTGGGTTGGAACGACGAGTTGAGGCGACTGGCCTGCGGCGAGATCGGGGCCAAGGATGTGGTCCTGTTTTGGGCCCTGATCGGTGTCCGACATCGAAAGAATCAACGGAGCACCTGCGTAAAAGTGCCAAATCTCTGCGGCATCAACCCTGTGCCAATGGCTGTTTTCAGAAGCCTTTAACAAAAAGTAGATGGCCGTTCCTGCAGGGCGTTCGCCATTGGGGGCATCGGCTATCCAAGTTTGGCGGAAATGACCACCCTCAGGATGCGGGGCAAGGTTTAAGTGGGCAATGATGTCATCTGCAGTCATGGGGGTATTTGTGGCTGAACACGAAGATCAGAGCAAGCCATCCAAAGCACTAAGAACGGCATCGGCTGCGTCTTTTGGTGCTTCGAGGGGCATTAAGTGTCCATTTTCAACGAATTGAGAGAAACCAATGTCCGGTCGACGGGCCCGCAGCTTTGTGAGGACTGCGGGTGACACAAAGAAACTGGGCTTGGTCGCGATGATGTGGCTTGGAACTGATAGGCGTGCCAATTCCGGTAAATTATGCCCAGCAGTGAAATAGTTATGGTTTTCCCAAAGCGGCG
>ERZ1046740.1806-NODE-1806-length-14677-cov-7.078854_pt1 | contig 14677 bp, 16 predicted proteins | sample MGYA00383093_ERZ1046740 | MGnify/ENA primary metagenome ERZ1046740 (study PRJEB29581, sample SAMEA5548363) | metagenome | biome: marine; feature: coastal; material: water | depth 25 m | study: Short-term variability in the microbial, nano- and picoplankton... | reverse complement strand
AGCCTTAAAAATGAAGGTGTTAGTCATATTTTTGGCTATCCAGGTGGTGCTGTACTACATATTTATGATGCGCTAGATGCTTGTGATGAGATTAAACATATTTTAGTTCGTCATGAACAGGGCGCAGCCCATGGTGCGGATGGTTATGCTCGTGCTAGCGGAAAGTGTGGTGTGACGCTAGTAACAAGCGGCCCCGGTATTACCAATGCAGTAACTGGTATTGCTACTGCCTACATGGATTCAATTCCAATGGTTATTATATCGGGCCAAGTGCCTTCAGCCTTAATTGGTAATGATGCTTTTCAAGAGGTTGATGCAGTTGGTATTACACGCTCATGTGTTAAGCACAACTTTTTAATTAAAGACATTAATCAGATTGCTGGCACAATTAAAAAAGCTTTTCATATTGCCACAACCGGTAGACCAGGTCCAGTTTTAATTGATATTCCAAAAGACGTTACTATTGCTCTTGCTGAAGATCAGCCTTATCCAGAATCGGTTGAAATGCGTTCGTATCAAGTGGCTGGACGTGCTAATGCTGACCAAATTACAATAGCGGCAGATATCATAGCCAAGGCTAACAATCCAATCATTTATGCTGGTGGTGGCTGTGTTATTGGTAATGCTGATCAAGAGTTAAGAGAATTTACGCGTAGTTCAGGTTTTCCAATCACTCAAACATTAATGGGTTTAGGTGCTTATCCAGCGACTGATAAACAATCATTAGGCATGTTGGGTATGCACGGAACTTATGAAGCAAACATGGCTATGCACGACTCTGACTGTGTTATTGCTGTAGGTGCAAGATTTGATGATCGAGTAACAGCTAATATTGATAAATTTTGCCCAACTGCTAAAATTATCCATATTGATATTGACCCAACCTCTATTTCAAAAAATGTTGCAGTTGATGTTCCAATTGTGGGCGATGTTAAATCAGTTTTAATTGATTTAATTGCAGCGATGAAATCTAGGTCCGCTCAAAATATCGATTCTTGGTGGAAACAAATTGACAAGTGGCGTAGTATTGATTCAATGGCGTACGCTAACAAAGAGGGTGTTATTAAGCCACAGCGTGTGATTGAAGCCCTATACGAGGTAACTAAAGGTCAGGCAATTGTCACTTCAGATGTAGGTCAGCACCAAATGTGGGCGGCTCAATACTACCCATTTGATGAGCCACGTCGCTGGATTAATTCTGGCGGACTTGGCACGATGGGGTTTGGCCTTCCAGCTGCTATGGGTGCTAAACTGGCATGCCCTGATTTAGATGTAGCCTGTGTAACAGGCGAGGGTAGTATTCAAATGATGACTCAAGAGTTGTCAACTATGTTGCAGTATGCGACACCTGTTAAAATTGTTAATTTGAATAATGGCTATCTAGGCATGGTGAGACAGTGGCAGGAGTTCTTTTATGAGAAGCGTTATTCAATGTCATATTTAGAAGCTTTGCCTGACTTTGTTAAATTAGCAGAAAGCTATGGACATATCGGCATTAAAGTTGAAAAGGAAGCTGACTTGATCCCTGCTTTAGTAGAGGCTTTTAAGCAAAAAAATAGAACAGTATTTTTAGATATTATTACTGATCCAACCGAAAATGTATTCCCAATGATTCCATCTGGTGCAGGACATAACGAAATGTTATTGGCCGGTAGAGATGAGATGGCATCAACTAATGATGCAGGATTAAACCTAGTATAACAATGAGACATATAATTTCAGTACAATTAGAAAACGAAGCAGGTGCACTTTCAAGAGTAGCTGGCTTATTTTCAGCACGCGGTTTTAATATTGAATCTTTAACAGTTGCTGCAACTAACGACCCAACCTTATCAAGAATGACGATTGTTAGTGTGGGTAATGACGGCATTATTGAACAAATTGTTAAACAGCTCAACAAGCTGGTTGATGTAGTTAAGGTGACAGATTTAACTGCAACCGAGCATATTGAGCGTGAGCTTTTATTGATTAAAGTAAGTGTTGATAGCGATACTCAGTCTGAGGTTGATGCCCAGCTTGACAGTTTTAGTGCAAAAATTATCGATGCTTCAGAAGAAGCTTATACGATTGAATTGGCAGGAAAGAGTCAAAAAATTAATGATTTTATCAATGCATTTGATGTTGATAAAATCTTAGAGGTTTCTAGAACGGGCGTTACCGGCGTTTGTCAGAAAGTATAAAGTTAAATAAATAAGCGTTATTAACGTTTTAAACAGAGGAAAAAAAATGAATAGATATTACGATAAAGATGCAGATTTAAACATCATTAAATCAATGAAAGTTGCTGTTGTGGGTTATGGTTCACAAGGTCATGCACATGCAAACAACTTACAAGATTCAGGTGTTGAGGTAGTTGTAGCTTTAAGAGAAGGTTCAGCGTCAGCAGCTAAGGCGAGTGCTTCAGGTTTAAATGTTAAATCTATTGAAGATGCAACGGCATGGGCTGATTTGGTTATGATTCTAGCGCCGGATGAGTTCCAGGGTAGTATCTATGCTGAAAACATTGAGCCAAATCTTAAACAAGGTGCAACAGTTGCATTTGCTCATGGTTTTAATATTCATTATGGTCAAATTAAGCCACGTTCAGATCTTGATGTGATCATGGTTGCGCCAAAAGCACCAGGCCATACAGTTCGTTCAGAATTTGTAAAAGGCAAAAGCAACAGCTTTATCATATGCTTCAGCAATTGGTGGTGGCCGTACAGGTGTTTTAGAAACAACTTTTAAAGATGAGACTGAAACAGATTTATTTGGTGAGCAAGTAGTTTTATGTGGTGGTACAACATCTTTAGTGCAAGCTGGTTTTGAAACACTAGTTGAAGCAGGTTATGAGCCGGAAATGGCTTATTTTGAGTGTCTGCATGAATTAAAGCTAATTGTTGACTTGATGTATGAAGGCGGTATTGCTAATATGCGTTATTCAATCTCAAACACAGCAGAATATGGCGATGTTACTCGTGGTCCACGTATTGTAACTAGCGAAACAAAAGCTGAAATGAAGAAAATATTAACAGAAATTCAAGATGGTACATTTGCTAAAGAATTTGTAGAAAATGTGGGCGATCTTCCGGCACGTCGCGAAGTTCAGCGTCAGCATCAAATTGAGCAAGTGGGCGAGTCGTTACGTTCGATGATGCCATGGATCAACAAGAACAAAATTGTTGATCAAGCCAAGAATTAATCATTCTTAAATAAACGCCCAACTAAGTTGGGCGTTTTTATTTCTAAGTTGTTATAATCAAGCTATGAATACAAAGAAAGTAAAAAGAGGCGTCTACCTACTACCAAATATATTGACAACTTTTGGATTGTTTGCAGGATTCTTTGCCATTATTCTAGCAACCAAAGGCCAATATGCAGAGGCAGCAATGGCTATCTTTGTTGCTATGTTGTGGGATGGGCTAGATGGTCGAGTTGCACGTTTAACTAATACTCAGAGTGCTTTTGGTGAGCAATATGATTCAATGGCAGATATGGTGTCGTTTGGTGTGGCACCAGCACTCTTGATGTATTTCTATTTATTTGAGGGCTTAGGAAAAATAGGCTGGATTGGTGCGTTTATTTATGTTGCAGCAGGCGCTTTGCGTTTGGCTCGATTTAACACTCAAATTGGTATTGAAGATAAGCGTTATTTCCAAGGGCTACCTTCACCAGCTGCCGCTGCCTTAATTGCCGGTATGGTGTGGACTAAAGAAATAATTGGCCCTAGTGCTTATGACGAGCAATATTTAGTGGTTGGCGCCTGGATTATTTTAGTATCGGCAGGAATTTTAATGGTGAGTAATGTTCGTTATTATAGTTTTAAAGAAATTAACCTTAAGGGCAGATCTTCTTTTAAATTACTACTGTTGGCGACATTAATTTTAATTGTAGTGTCATTGTGGCCAAGTGCTATTTTGTTTATCTTCTTTTTTGCCTATGCAACATCAGGATTGGTGCTAACCATAATTGAACTTCGTAAAAAACGCGCGATAAAAAAACAAGCAAAGAAAAGTTTAAAATAATTTATAATTATTAGCATGAATAAATATATTATTTTTTCTTTTCAAAGCTTATTCTTAGGCTTAAAACGATTACTGCCATAAGGCAGATATTAACTCGTATAGCTGAAAAGCTCAGTACCACAATTAAGAATTAGAAAAAAAACATGAAAAAAAGGAGACTTAAATGTCTGACAAATTAATTATTTTTGACACAACATTGCGTGATGGAGAGCAGTCTCCAGGCGCATCAATGACTAAAGACGAAAAAGTGCGCATTGCTAAAGTGTTAGAAAAAATGCGTGTAGATGTTATTGAGGCGGGTTTTGCTATTGCATCACCGGGTGATTTTGAGGCAGTTCAAGCGGTAGCTAACGTAGTTAAAGATTCTACTATTTGTTCTTTGGCTAGGGCGCTGGATAAAGATATTGATCGCGCTGGTGAAGCGCTTAAAGGTGCTAATTCTTCTCGTATTCATACTTTTATTGCAACTAGCGATATTCATATGAAAATGAAACTGCAAATGACACCCGATCAAGTGGTTGAGCAAGCTATTAGATCAGTTAAACGTGCAAGGCAATATACTGATAACGTTGAATTTTCTCCAGAAGATGCCGGTCGTTCAGATGAAGATTTCTTGTGTCGTGTGATTGAGGCAGCAATTTCAGCGGGCGCAACAACTATTAATATTCCTGATACCGTAGGTTACAACTTGCCGCATCAGTTTGGTGCTACGGTTAAGTCATTGATAGAGCGTGTTCCAAATTCTGATCAGGCTATTTTTTCAGCGCATTGTCATAACGATTTAGGTTTGGCAGTAGCTAATTCACTGTCTGCCGTGCTGAATGGTGCTAGACAGGTAGAGTGCACGATTAATGGCTTGGGAGAGCGTGCGGGCAATACTGCTTTGGAAGAGGTGGTGATGGCTGTACGTACACGTCAAGATGAATTTAGCTGTGACACAGGTATTGATACAACACATATTTTGGCTGCCTCACGTCTAGTTTCTTCAGTGACTGGATTCATTGTTCAACCAAATAAAGCAATTGTAGGTGCCAATGCATTTGCACACGAAGCAGGTATTCATCAAGATGGCGTATTAAAACATCGTGAAACATATGAAATTATGCGTGCTGAGGACGTTGGCTGGAATGCTAATCAGTTAGTTTTAGGAAAACACTCAGGCCGTAATGCGTTTAAGGCAAGGTTGCTTGAATTGGGCGTTGAATTTGACTCAGAAGAAAGTTTAAATGATGCTTTCAGACGCTTCAAAGAATTGGCTGATAAGAAGCATGAGATTTTTGACGAAGATCTACAAGCTTTGGTTTCTGAAGCTCAAGTAGTTGAAAGTGAAAGCATCAAGCTTGTATCGTTAAAAGTTTGTAGTGAAACAGGTGAGCAGAATCAGGCTACTGTTGTATTATCAGTTAATGGTGAAGAGCGCAGCATGTCAGCACAAACATCAGGATCAGTTGATGCAACTTTTAGTGCTATTAATAAGTTACTAAATATGCAGGTGAATTTGCAACTGTACTCAGTCTCTAATGTCACCCAAGGTACAGATGCTTTGGGCGAAGTAAATGTTAGATTAGAGAATGATGGGCGAATTATTAACGGTCAAGGTGCTGATACTGATATCGTTATCGCTAGTGCCAAGGCTTATATTCATGCGCTTAATAAAGTTCTGGCTGCTACTGATAGGGCGCACCCTCAGGTTTAATGTTGTCGCTTAGGTCGCAATATTTAAATGCTCTCAATATTCCTGAGTATTTGCATGTAACTAAGGATAAATCAGGTCCAAGTGCCAGGCTTATTGATATTAAGTGTTTGGTGGTAGAGGCTGAAAGCAGCAGCTCCGTTTGTCATTCAGGAGCTGCACAAGTATTTTTGTACAAAATGTTGTCTGCTATCGGATTACATGAGAAAGAGGTGATTTGCATTCAGGCAAATGCCGATAATTTTTTGCAGAAAGTTTCTAAGTATAGCGCTCAAGTTACCTTACTAACAGATGCTCAATTTAAGCCTACCACAGGCGAGGCTTTTAATATTCACCATCCAAGTGATATTCTAAAACATGAGGCACTTAAGCGTGAGGCATGGGAAGTGTTAAAGCAGGTTCAAGCATGTCTAAAGTAGATTATAGTTTGGCGGCTTATGATCGCCCAACGTTAAAAACACCAAATGGTGAAAAAAAACTATTAATGCATTCTTGTTGTGCACCTTGTTCTGGTGAGATTATGGAAGCATTGGCCGCTTCAAACATTGATACCACTATCTTTTTTTACAATCCAAACATTCACCCTAAAGAGGAATATGAATTGCGCAAAGAGGAGAATATTCGCTTTGCTCAAAAATTAGGTATGGATTTTGTAGATGCTGATTATGATAAAGATAATTGGTTTGATCGTGTTGCAGGGCAAGAGAATGAGCCTGAGCGTGGCGCTAGGTGTGCTACCTGTTTTGATATGAGATTTGAAGTAACTGCCCAGTATGCCAAAGACCATGATTTTGATTTAATTTCATCTACTTTAGGCATTTCCCGATGGAAAGATATGAATCAAATCAATGGCTGTGGTGCGCGCGCAGTTGATGCTTATAAAGGGATTTCTTATTGGGATTTTAATTGGAGAAAGCAGGGTGGCTCGTCTAGAATGCTAGAATTATCTAAACGAGAGAGTTTCTACCAGCAAGAATATTGCGGCTGTGTTTATTCATTAAGAGACACCAATCGTTGGCGAGTGTCTAAAGGTCGGGAAAAGATTGAGCGTGGTGTGAAGTTCTATCAACAGGCCATGGAAAGCCTTAAAGGTTAGCAGGTCTTTAATTTAGACGCAACTACCTCATAGCTTTCATCATATTCCCAATATGCGACACGACCATGTGTCAGTTTAACTAATAGGTATTCTTGACTGACAGACTCAATTCTTCGGATAGCAATTAATTTGTTTATGAACTGTTTTTCACCAATAGACTCTATGATTAATTGGTTGTCATTGTCATATCCATGAATCACCGAGTGTACTCTTACAGGAAGCTCAATGTAGTTGTTCATGTATTTAGCTTAACAAGTATAGAAGTAAAGATTTCTGTGCATGCAGACGATTTTCTGCTTCATCCCAAACTAGGCTTTGTTGGCCATCAATAACCTCGGCAGAGACTTCCTCGCCACGATGAGCTGGCAAGCAGTGCATAAAGGCAGCATTGGTGTTGGCATTATTCATTAACGCTTCATCAACCTGAAATTCTTTAAAGGCTAATTCGCGTTTTGCTTGCTCTTGCTCTTGACCCATAGAGGCCCAAACGTCAGTAACTACTAAATCAGCTTGATGACAAGCCTCTTCTGCATTGTTAAAAAGTGCAACATAATCGGCATACTTTTCAATGAAATCCGAATCTGGTTCGTAGCCTTCAGGAGTAGCAATGTTCAACTTAAAGTTGAACGCTTTTGCCGCCTGCATATAAGTATGACACATGTTATTACCATCACCAATCCAAGCGACAGTCTTACCTTGAATTGAGCCTTTGTGCTCTTTATAGGTCATCATGTCGGCTAGTAATTGACACGGATGAGATTCGTCACTAAGCGCGTTAATAATAGGCACTGAGCCGTTTGATGCAAAGGTATTAATATCCTTATGAGAAGAAACACGCATCATGATAGCGTCTACCATAGAGCTGATAACGATACTACTATCAACAATTGGTTCGCCACGACCAAGCTGGATATCACGATCAGATAAAAATAAAGCGTGGCCGCCTAGTTGGGTCATACCAGTTTCGAAAGAAACACGGGTGCGCGTTGAAGATTTGTCAAAAATCATAGCCAGTGTTTTATTTTTAAGCGTTTCGTTAATTTCGCCAGCTTTGTGCTGTTTTTTTAAAACAATAGCATCATCAATGATTTTGTTTAATACATCGGTTGATAAGTCATCTAAGTTAATAAAGTGCTTCATGGTCATTCTCCTCAGTTTATAAAGCGTTAATTAGATTGCAAATTGTATCAATCATAACATCTGCCTGCTCTTTATTGATAATAAGCGGCGGTAGTAGGCGAATTGACTGCCCAGTAATGTTAATGAGTAATTTATTGTCTAATGCTTGTTGTAATAACTGGGTACACTCTTGGTCAAGCTCAATGGCAATCATTAGGCCTTTAGTGCGAACTTCTTTTACTGTACTAACATCTTTTAATTTTTCAGAAAAGCTTGAGCTGATATAAGCGCTCATGTTAGTAACGTTATCCAAAATATTGTCTTTTTTAATAACTTCTAGAACGCTTAGAGCGGTGCGACAAACCAATGGATTTCCGCCAAAAGTAGAGCCGTGTGTACCAGGTGTTAGTAATTTTGCTGCATTACCTTTGGCAAGGCAGGCGCCTATTGGTACGCCGTTACCTAGGCCTTTTGCAAGCGTTAATACATCTGGTGTAATACCGTTATATTGGTGTGCAAACATTTTTCCCGTACGTCCAATACCTGTTTGAACCTCATCAAGAATCAGTAGCCAATTGTTCTTCTGGCAAATTTCCTGAACTTGATTTAGATATGTATCGTCAGGTATGATTACACCGCTTTCACCTTGGATTGGTTCCAGCATAACGGCAACAATATCTTTATTTTCTGCATGTGCTTTAATAGCTTCAATATTATTAAAATCAACATAAATAAAGTTACTAACTAAAGGTGAAAAGCCGGCTTGAACTTTAGGATTTCCTGTTGCTGATAGCGTAGCCATAGTACGACCATGAAAACTTTGGTTTGCCGTTAAGATGGTTGGAGTGTCAATATTATTGGCATGCCCATGTAGGCGTGCAATTTTAATGGCAGCTTCATTGGCCTCGGCACCTGAGTTACCAAAAAAGGCTTTGTCCATATTGGCTAAAATACATAATTCTTCAGCCAAAACTTCCTGGTGTTGAATATGGTACCAATTGCTGGTGTGTAAGAGTTGCTGTGCTTGCAATTGAATAGCTTTAGAGATTTCAGGATGGGAATGTCCCAGTCCAGTAACACCAACACCGCACAGTGCGTCTAGATACTGATTGCCATTATTATCCGTTAGATAGCAGCCACTACCTTTTGTGAAGGTAACTCCTAGTGGTGCATAATTTGACATTAAGTAAGACATTATATTTTTTTTGGCTTTAAAACAAAAAAGCCCCTAACGGGGCTTTTATACCAATTAAGAACTTAAATTATGATTGGTAATGTAGCGGTGGAGACATTTCGTTATCAACTTCAGCTAAGTCTTTTTTGTAGCTTTCGTAGAAAGATCCAGCTGCTGGATTGATCCACTCTTCGTATGAAAAACCATTTTCAGCTGTGTGAAGTTTAAAAGTCTCTTGTAGAGCAATTTTCTTTGCACTTAATTCATTATCTTTTTGACTTGTTGCGTCCATTTTGATCTCCTGAATATTTAAATAAGTTAAAGTTAATATTATATACATAAATGTGCTTTTGTGAAGCTTTTTATTTGTTTAAGAAACTCATAAATACACCTGCATTACAAAGAAAGTTGTGTCACAATATGCTTGCATTTTATAAACAACAAAGGAGCGTACATGCAATTAAATATTTCTGGCCATCATCTTGATATTACCGATGCAATCAAGCGACATTCTGAAGAAAAGTTAGCTAAAATTAAGCATCATTTTGATCATGTTATTAATATTAATATGATTTTAGGAATTGAAAAGGATACTCAAATTGCGGAAGCAACCCTTCATGTAAGCGGTGCTGATTTGTTTGCCAAGGCAGAAAGTAATGATATGTACACATCTATTGATCAAATGGTTAACAAGCTAGATGCTCAAATTAGAAAGCATAAAGAAAAGTTAAACGATCATAGAAAAAACTAAGTATTTTTAGCTTTAGATTTATTGTTTAGAGCTTAATTAATAAGGAATAAAAAATAATGTCAGAAGTTGAAAACACTTCTTTCGAAGAGCGCCTTCAGAGATTAATGACATCTTTGGAGGCTTCTTTGTATGAAGAAGCTACCTCTCAACTTGCCGATTTACACTCGGCTGAAATTGCTTGCCTGTTGGAAAGTGTGCCGCCAAAAGACAGAATAAAGCTTTGGCTTGATATTGATAGCGCCACTCAGGGTGACATTCTTAAAGATTTAAATGAGGATGTTTTATCCCAGCTTTTAAGCGAGATGAGTGTGACCGACATTGTTAAAGCAACCGAAAGTTTGGATATGGACGATTTGGCAGATATTGTGCCAGAATTGCCGGAATCTGCACTGCATAACTTGCTACTGACTTTGGACCATAAGCATCGAGATCGCTTAAAACAAGTGTTGTCTTATCCGGAGGATTCGGCTGGCGGACTCATGAATATTGACATGATTACTGTTCGTGACGATGTGCACGTTCGAACGGTTATTCGTTATCTGAGATTACTTAAAGAAATGCCGATTGATACTGATCAGGTGTTTGTTGTAGATCGTTCTTTCCAGTACATTGGCGCTATTTATATTTCTACTTTACTCACGAATGAGGCTGAACAAAGTATCAAGCCGCTAATTAATAGTGAATTAAAGCCTGTTTTAGCCAAAACCTCAGAAGCAGAAGTAGCTAGCCTATTTGAACAAAGAGATTTGATTTCTGCACCTGTAGTAGATGAAAACAATCAGCTTATTGGTCGAATTACTATTGACGATGTGGTTGATGTTATACGTGATGAGGCTGAGCATTCAGTTATGTCGATGGCAGGACTAGATGAAGAAGATGATGTTTTTGCGCCAGTCATACAAAGTACAAAAAGTCGCAGTATTTGGCTAGGGGTTAACTTGGTTACTGTATTTGTTGCTGTATTTTTTATTGGATTGTTTGAGGCGACTTTGCAAGAGAAGATTGCTCTTGCTGTGTTGATGCCTGTCGTGGCATCCATGGGTGGCATTGCTGGCACACAAACACTTATTTTGGTAACCCGCGGCATTGCCACAGGCAGAGTAACGCACTCTAATTTAAAAGTTCTAATGAGTAAAGAGGTGGCTATTGGCTTTTTAAATGGCGTCCTTTGGTCTGTTGTTATTGGTTTGGCAACTTACGTATGGTTTGCAGATTTAATCTTAAGTTTTGTGATCGCTTTAGCAATTGTGGTTAATTTAATTTTTGCGGCTTTTTCAGGTGCTTTCCTTCCTTCTTTGTTGATTAGATTTAAAATTGATCCTGCATTAGCTGGCGGTGTTATCCTAACAACAATTACTGATGTAATAGGCTTCGTGGCTTTTTTAGGTTTAGCTTCCTTGGTTATTTAGGCTTGATTAGTACACTTTAAAGCAGGCGCATAAAATGCCGTTCATACTTAAAAAATATAAAACCATTCATGGTGAAAAAATTCAGGCATTTCTCGTTAATAAAGCAGGGCTATCAGCCTCGAAATCTCAAAAACTACTGTCTAAAAATAGAGTATTTGACGATCAAGATAATTGCCTAAAAAATGGCGATATATTAAATTGTGAATATATTCAAGTGGCAGTATTTGAAGGCTCTACAAGAGGGTTAAAGCCTATATTTGAGGTTGATGATTTTGCCATATTTGATAAGCCATCTGGCATTATGGTACACCCAACTCGAAAGACCACAGAATACTGCCTACTGGATGAAGTAAGATATCATTTTGGTGATGAGGCAAGTTTGGCGCATCGAATTGACGCAGAAACCTCCGGTTTGGTTTTAGTGGGTAAAAATAAGCAAAGCAGTACCCAGCTAAAAACCATGTTTGAGCATAAGCAATACGCTAAAGAGTATTTAGCTGTGGTCAGGGGAGGAGTGGTGAGTGATATAACCATTGATAAGCCTATTGCAAAGGCTGATAGTAGTATTAGGGTGAAGATGACTTGCAAGACTGAAAGTGGTAAAGAGTCAACAACGCATGTTCAACCTCTGAAGTTTAATAAGGAAGGCAATACAACTTTAGTAAAAGCTATACCAATTACTGGTAGACAACATCAAATAAGGGTACATCTTGATTCGATCGGTCATAGTATTTTGGGCGATCCAATTTACGGCGTTAGTGAGGCGACGGCTAACGATTATTTATCTAAAATCTTGTCAGCAGAGCGGCGACTTGATTTTACTGGTGCAGCGCGGTTAATGTTGCATGCAAATCGATTGTCTTTCACTTATAAAGACATTGAATATGATGTTGTTTCAAAACAAGCTGAATCGGTGTTTAGTCAATTTTTAGCATAACAATTACTAGAAATCTTGAGTGGAAATATTGTTAGCCTCTAGCCAAGTTCTAAATTTCTCTTGAATTTCTGTTAAAGTTTTTTGGTTGTCCGCTTCAAATCTTAGTACCAAACACGGCGTTGTATTAGAGGGTCGAACCAACCCCCAGCCATTAGGGTAATCCACTCTTACACCATCAATAGTAGTGATTTGCGCACCTTTAAAGCTTACGTTTTTAGCAAGCTTATCCATTGCTTCAAATTGTTGACCTTGTTCATTAAAATGGATATTAATTTCTGGTGTATTAATACTATTTGGTAAATCAGCAAACACCTGTTCACAAGTTTTATTAGTTTTTGAAATGATTTCTAATAGCCTTGCTCCTGTATAAAGTGCATCGTCAAAACCATACCAGCGCTCTTTAAAGAAGATGTGGCCACTCATCTCACCACCAAGTGCGGCGCCAGTTTCTTTTAGTTTAGCTTTAATAAAACTATGACCCGTGCGTGACATAATTGCTTCACCACCATGCTCAGTAATGTCTTTTGGCAACAGTGAAGAACACTTAACATCAAAAACAATTTTGGCGCCAGCATTGCGTTCAAGAATGTCACGTGAGTATAGAATCATTTGCCTGTCTGCCCAAATAACATTTCCTTTGTTGTCAATTAAGCCTAACCGGTCACCATCACCATCAAAAGCAAAGCCCATGTCTGCGCCGGTATCAAGCACCTCTTTAATAATATCTTCAAGATTGTGGAGTTTAGAGGGGTCTGGATGATGGTTTGGAAAGTTGCCATCAACTAGGCAAAATAATTTACTAACATTGACACCAAGTTGTTCAAATAGCTTAGGTGCGATATTACCTGCAACGCCATTGCCACAGTCTACAACTATATTTAAAGGTTTATCGAGTTTAATATCGGATTTAACTCGATCAATGTAGTCTTGTTCAATATCTACTTTGGTTGAGGTTCCGTGTCCAGAGTTAAAGTTATTATTTTGAATGCGTTGATATAATTCTTGAATGCGCTCACCCGAGAGAGTTTCACCAGCAATCATAATTTTAAAGCCGTTGTATTCTGGCGGGTTGTGTGATCCGGTGATCATTACGCCACTGCTAGCTGCCTTGGTATACGTGGCAAAATATACTAGTGGTGTTGGCACCATGCCAATATCAACTACATGACAACCACTAGATTTTAACCCCTTTTTTAGTGCATCCATTAAATCAGGTCCACTAAGGCGTCCGTCACGACCAACTACCACGCCACGCTCACCTTTATCGATCGATTCACTACCAATGGCAAGACCAATGAGTTTAACGGCTTCTGGTGTTAACTCTTGTTCAACAATACCACGAATATCGTAAGCTTTAAAGATTGATTGAGAGATGCTCATAAGTTGCTAAAATGTAGTGATATAAATGGTTTATTTTAAGCATAATGAAAGAGCAATTTGAAGTAATCGAAATTGAAAGTCAAACAATGATTTTAAAAGTTAATCGATCTGGTGGTTGTAATAGCTGCTCTGCGAGCGGTGGCTGTGGCACAGGTGTTTTAGCTAACTATTTTGATCATTATTCTATCTTTAATAAGCCGTTGCAAGCAGGCGTATCAGTTGGTGATATGGTGACCTTGGAGATATCTTCAGAAGAATTATTTTGGCGCGCTTTTCAATTATACATTTTTCCACTTTTGGCATTATTTACAGGTGCTAGCTTTGGAGCTAGTTACTTTCCAGAGAATGAATTCTGGCAAATTATGCTGGGTTTTGCGGGATTTTTTAGTGCACTGATAGCTGTAAAATATTTTATAAAGTAGCGCTATAAAGAGGCGTATTTTTGGGATAATTGATGCATTTCTATATATTAAATATTCTATATTATGCCAGGTCAAGACATAGATCCCTTAGAAACCCAAGAATGGTTAGAAGCCTTTAAATCTGTTGCTCGTGTTGAGGGTGATGATCGTGCTAAGTTTTTGCTTAATCAGCTAATGGATATAGCGCACCAAGAGGGCATGGATTTGCCAACAGGTGTTAATACCGCTTATTTAAACTCAATTGCCAAAGAAAAAGAAATAGCAACCGATATTAGAGAAGATATTGAGGCAAGAATTTCAGCTATTATCCGTTGGAATGCTATGGTGATGGTAGTTAAGGCAAATCAGTTGCCATATGAATTGGGCGGACATATTGCTTCTTTTGCATCATCTGCAACTTTATACGAAGTAGGTTTTAATCATTTTTATCGTGGTCCTGATGCCGACCAAGGTGCTGATTTAATTTTCTTCCAAGGGCATATCTCTCCTGGTATTTACTCTCGTGCTTATTTAGAAGGTCGTATTACTGAAGATCAAATGCTTAGATTCCGTCAAGAAGTAGGTGAAGGAGGATTGAGCTCATACCCACACCCTTGGTTAATGCCTGATTTTTGGCAATTCCCGACAGTGTCAATGGGTCTTGGTCCAATCATGGCGATTTATCAAGCTCGCTTCATGAAGTATCTTCATCA
>ERZ1046740.1803-NODE-1803-length-14691-cov-14.450328_pt1 | contig 14691 bp, 18 predicted proteins | sample MGYA00383093_ERZ1046740 | MGnify/ENA primary metagenome ERZ1046740 (study PRJEB29581, sample SAMEA5548363) | metagenome | biome: marine; feature: coastal; material: water | depth 25 m | study: Short-term variability in the microbial, nano- and picoplankton... | reverse complement strand
TAGCTCTAAGAATTTAAATCGCTTTCACTCACTGACTCGCAATTTTCTCCAGCTTTATCACACTCTTTCTCTGCCTCTTCTTTTGCAACATAAATACAACCTGTAGCAAGTAAAGCTAAAACCAACATAACTAATAACTTTTTCATCTATCTTTCCTATTTTTTATAAATTTAAAATATTGGAACATCCTATCTGAATAATTATATTAAACAAGTCTAAAAGGTATAAGGATACTTATTCACAAAATCTGTGGGTAAAGGTGAGGTCAGATATTAACTTCTTAATGATTGAATAGTTGCTATCAAAATGCTTAATTTATATACAAATGTTTGATAGTGATATGTCGCTACATATCAAAAAAAGAGCCGTTGAAGGTATGGTTAGTAATTGCCGTTGTAATTACATTTGTTATTATATATGCTAATTTTTAGTGTTATGATTAAGCTAACTTGCAGTGTTTATAAGGGATGTAGAGAAGATAAGTGGCGTCCCCAAGGGGATTCGAACCCCTGTTGCCGCCGTGAAAGGGCAGTGTCCTAGGCCTCTAGACGATGGGGACATCCAGAAGGCGTAATTCTACTATATTTTATTAATAAATAAAGAAAATTTCATATAAAAATTCTTATAAAAAAATTAAATCTTGTTTAGCTGAGAATTTTTAATTACTGTAATCTAAACAATGATTTTTATAAAAGGGTAACAAATAAAAAAGGGAGCTTAATAAATGTCATCTGAAATTAAAAAACTTAAAGATGAGGTAAGTAAATTAAAAGCATTACTAGAATCTCAAAAAATCTCATTAGAAGATAAAGTATCTATAGATAGAAATAAAATACCAGCTGAAGGCTGTAGTGCAGAGCAGGTGAAAACTTTCATTGAGGACGAGATACTTTTAGATGTTGCTCCCGCACTAAATACATCATCTTATGTAAATGTCCGCTTGGAAGCACAAGAGCAAGAACTTGCACTAAAGGGCTTGGAAGTTAATATTGCAGATCAAACGGTTTACCCTCAATCTTTTAAAATACACGACACATGCGTCAACATGATTGCCAAGTTATGGCATTGCCCTGAGCCTCATGATTTTGATGATTATGGTTGTTACCCTGGTGCCTGCACTGTGGGTTCAACTGAAGCATGTCTTCTAGCAGGATTGGCACTAAAATTTAGGTGGCGAAAGTGGTACGCAAAGTCAAATAATCTGAGTGAAAAAGAGGTCCTCGGGGAGAGACCGAACATAGTAATTTCGACCTGTTTTCAGGCTGCCTGGGAAAAGTTAATTAAGTACATGGATATTGATGCAAAATTTATTCAGCCCTCCTACAAGGACTTTAAACTAAATACTGATGAGATTAGCGCCGCTATTGATGATCACACCATTGGCGTCGTTGCAATTATGGGAAATCATTATGGGGGGCAATACGATCCGGTCTGGGAGATCAATGATGTCGTTGAACAAGTAAATAAAGACCGAGGTTTTCAAGTAGGAATTCATGTTGATGCAGCGTCTGGTGGTTTTATCGCTCCATTTCAAAAAGATCTCCCTGATTGGGACTTTAGGCTTAAAAATGTATTATCCATCTCAGCAAGCGGGCATAAATTTGGTGAATCCTGCATTGGGACAGGTTGGGTGGTATGGCGTCAGCGTGAGAATTTAAGTGATCATGTAGCGATATCAGTGAGCTACTTAGGTGGGATGGGCGAATCTTATAACTTGAATTTTTCTAGACCGGCAAGTGGGATTTATGTCCAATACTATAAGTTTTTAAGATATGGCATTTCGGGCTATCAAAAAATTTGTGAGCATATGATGGCCCACGCTCAAAAAATCCGAGAGGGGTTAGAAGGAATGAAATTTGAGGGTAAGCCCAGATTTGTCATTCTCGATGATGGAGACAAGGATTGCTTGCCAGTTGTGACTGCCATGCTTAATCCCGAATGTAATTTTGAATATGACGATATTGACTTACAGCATGCTATTTCAGAGCATAATTGGTATGTCAGTGGTTATAGGATGAATTTTGAGGATCCAGTTACAAAGCAAGACAAACCTATTTTTACGGATCAAGATGGCTCAAAAACAATGTTTAGAATTGTGGTCAAAAGTAATATAAATTCTGTCATGGTCGACAATCTTATAGACTCTTTTGGTAAGACATTGGAAATGCTTGATTCAATCGAGTTTAAAAATAAGACCAATGGCGCCTTTAAGGGAATGCACAGAAAAAAGAATTTATTCTCAAAACACTGTTAATCAAATACTAATTCTTTATAAAGTCTTTATCATCTAAAAATAGCCAACTTTTTGTTGGCTTTTTTTATCAAAATTAAAATATTTGGCTTCACTAAATAGGGTAATCCCGTGTATTATTTAGTAAAGATTTAATATTAATTTGTGAGGTAATTATGCATACAGAAGAACATACCGCAATGCTTATTGAAATTGCAACGCTCCTTGATGTGGAGTTAGAAGAAGTAAAAAAATTCGTTGAATTAATGATTGATGGATACAACTTTGAAGATGGTGTAAATGGTTGCCATTTAACCACAGGAGAATGTAAACTCGTCCTTGATGAAATTCAAAAAAGGAAGCCTAACGCTTCCTAAGTATCCTTATTGAGCTAGCTTTTCTTGCATCTTCCCGTAGGATGGGGCGGTAACCTTTCCTTATAACCTTCATTAAGAACACCCAAATATGAAAAAATTATTCTTATTTTTACTTCTGCCAAGCCTTTTATGTGCAGAACCTCTCAGCGTTGACCTGATTTGTGAGGGAGAGTTAACTTTATTTTGTGAGGATGGAACACCATGTGTAAAGGAGCCTGCCATTGAAAAAATTAAAATATCAGGTAGTACGCTCATACATAAACTCCATGGCAATCATTTCTTGAATGTTGATAAGAGCTCAGTCAGCTTGGAAGAGTTAGATACAGATGGGTCAATAGGCTTTTCTTTCTTTATTGATCGAAAAACGGGTCAAATTAAGATTATCAGCGGGTGGCAAAAGCCTTATGAATATAATGGTGTTTGTCAGGTAGAACCATTACCTGATCAACTTAATATTGATTAAATATATTTTATAAAAAATTGTTATATATTAACAATTTATAATACTTTATTTAAGTAATTTGTATTAAATTACAAACGCTTTTTTTATCTTTTTTCCTCCTTACACTTATCAGAAAATTAACAAAAATATGAATCTTTTTATAGAAACTTTTGCTGATTTAAATTGCCTATTTAGGAATTCTATTTTAACAATTAAGGGCAAATTATGAAATTCTTAACTACGCTATTAGGTCTTTGTTTATCCCTATTGGTTATAGCTGAAGACCATGATATCAAGACGCAAAAAGAATACTTCGATAATGGAAAGCCTAAGTTCGAAGTAACATACAAGAATGGAAAAAAAAATGGTAAAGAAATTTTTTGGTATGAGAATGGTAATAAAATGATGGAAAGCTTTTTCGTAGACAATCAGGAGGAGGGTCTTTGGCAGCAGTGGTATCCAAATGGGCAAAAAAAGATTGAAGTTAATTACATCAAGGGTAAGTTCAACGGTCTATGGAAGCAGTGGTATAAAGACGGTCAGGTGAAAAAAAATGTTAAATTTATTGATGGAAAAAAAAGTGGCAAAGAGATAACTTGGAAAAAAGACGGCAATATCAAATCTGAGGTAATTTACGAGGATGGAAAAATTATTAAAAGGCTATAAATGATTAAGCGTTATAGAATTATAGCTCCGAGGTTAATCAAAAGATAGATGATGCCAATGGCACTTCCCAGCAGGATAAAAAATATGGTGCTTAGCTTTAAAAGGTACTTTTTCCGAAAGGCTTTATCGTAAATTAGGGAATATATTGCGGTAACAAGGAATAAAATTCCAATGACAAGAAAAAACCCTGCAGCACCAAGAATAAGAGTGTTTAACCCCGTTATCCAATTTATTATCTGATCAATGGTCATATTAAATTGACTATACCAAATGTTTTTAAAAATATAATTTTTTTAATTTTCTAGGGTAAAATTTTAATTTTACATAACACATATAGGCTCAAATCATGAACAAACTAATACCTTTCATTGTAGGAATTTTATTAATGTTTTCTCAAGCCGGCTTCGCCGCATCCAAAGCAGAAATAGACGCAGAAATCAAAGCCGCCTTAAATAATTTATATAAAACATCTCCTGCCGCAAAAGAGCTTGCCTCTAAAGCTAAAGGAATACTCGTTTTTCCAAGTATTGTAAAAGCTGGTCTTGGTATAGGCGGATCATTTGGTGAAGGGGCATTAATTATTGGAGGTAATAAGGTTCAGTATTACAACAATATCGCTGGATCAATTGGTTTTCAAATAGGTGTTGAAAAACGCTCTGAAGTTTATATGTTCCTTAAAGCAGATGCACTTAAAGAGTTCAGGAATGCGAGTGGATGGAGTGGCGGTGGAGATGCGAGTGTGGCTGTGGCGGTATGGGGTGCAGGTGGTGTTGCTAACGTAGAATCGATTAAAGAGCCTGTTGTTGCATTTGTATTTTCTCCAAAAGGCCTGATGTATAACCTCACACTAGAGGGAAGTAAAATAAATAAAATTGATAAATAGTTTAAGACACTACTTTTTAAAAGAGTTTTTCTAAAGATGCTGGTAAGAGATAGTGACTTACCAGTGCAATAATCAGAATACCAATCAAATTTAGAATAAATCCGGCCTTAATCATATTACCAATCGTAATCTTGCCTGAGCCATAAACAATGGCGTTGGGTGGTGTCGCCACAGGTAACATAAATGCTAAGCTTGATGCCAAAACGAGTGGGATGGCAATCGATACAGGGGCAACTGAAATTGCAACAGCAATCGATGTGGCGATTGGCAGAAAAGTGGACGTGGTTGCTGTATTTGAAGTTAGCTCAGTAAGGAAAACAATGAAGGTCGTGATTAATAGAACGATCAACCAAGGCTTGAGTTCCACTAACAAACTAAATGAAGTCCCTAACCACTGACCTAATCCTGAGCTGCTAATAGAGCTTGCTAAAGAGAGACCACCGCCAAATAAAAGCAAAAGTCCCCAAGGTAATTTTTTTGTTTCATCCCATTCTAAAAGATTACTTTTCTTGTTGTCAGACGGCAGGATAAATAAAAGAATAGCCGCTAAAATGGCAATGCCTGCATCAGTTAGTCCTAACAGGATTTCATGATATTTCAAGTACGGCCTGCCTATCCATAAGCTTGCCGTAATCAAAAATATAATAAAAACTTTTTTTTCATCTCGGCTTATGCCTCCTAATTTTTTTAAGGCCTGATTTATCTTGCTTTTGGTCGCAGTATTAATTTCAAACGTGGATGGAAAAATAATTTTTGTAAGTGTGATGAAGGAAGCTACCAGCATCATTAATCCGATAGGTAATGCAATTTTCATCCAGTCCAGAAATGAAATATCGATATTGAAATTTTCTTGAATAAAGCCTGCGAAGACAATATTGGGCGCTGTGCCAATCAAGCTTGACATGCCACCAATTGAAGAGGCATATGCAATGCCTAAGAATAGGGAAATTTCAAAGTTTTTGGTCTGTTTATTTGATACCTCTGGCAACGCTTCTTTTATATTGACGCAGATAGCCAAGCAGATAGGTAGAAGCATTAAAGTCGTTGAGGTGTTCATTACCCACATGCTGATAAAAAATGAGATACACATGAAAGCACCTACAATACTCACAGCCGATGCATTCACTTTCGAAACCACTGATAAGGCGAGTCTTTTGTGCAGACCTGATCTTTGAATAGCCAATGCCAATATAAAACCTCCTAGAAATAAAAAAATGTGAGGATTTGCATAAGATGTAGCCGTCTCTTTAAGCGATGAAATTTGAAGTAGAGGAAAGGCAGCAAGCGGAACTAGGGCTGTGACAGGCAAGGGGACTGCCTCTGTTCCCCACCAAGCAGCCATCAGGAGTGCAACAGCGGCAACGTGCCAGCCTTCAATAGACAATGATTCTGGGGTTGGATTTAAAATAACAGAAAAGAATAAAAGCAAACCAATCCAAAAACCTAATTTTCTATAAGACTGATTATGCAAAACGATTCCTTACTCGGCTTTTTTTAGCAAGGATTTAATAAGTTTCAGGCTGGTGAATTTGAAGAAGCAGGGAAATATTGCATGGATGATAGAGGTGATGCCTGCATATAGAAGAATAAAGCCAGCAACAAAAGCAAACTTAAAGTGACTCCAATAACTTTTTCCGGCTTCATCTAAATGTTTCTTAAACATTCTCTTAATTCCCCCATCGAAGATTTGATGTAAGAACAGATGAATCCCAATGTTTTTTTATTTCTTCATCAAGTAAGCACATAGTAATTGAAGCACCGGCCATATCTAAAGCCGTCGTGTAATTCCCAACGAGGGAGCGAGAGATATGAATTTCTTTCTCTTCAAGTTTCTCTGTTATGGCTTGATAAATTAAATATAGCTCTGATAAAGGGGTTCCTGAAAAACCATTCACTAAAAGAATTATCCCATTAGGCACCTTAAGGTCTAACGATTTCTCATCAAAGTCATTTAATATAGCCGAAACCATATCCTCCACAATATGACTTGCCATTTTAATTTTTTCTCGCTTTCTACCAGGTTCGCCATGAATGCCAACACCAAATTCAATTTCGTCAACACCAATATCAAAGGTTGGCTTCCCTGCAGCAGGAATAGTGCAACTGGATAGTGCCACACCAATGCTTGAGCAATGATGATTAACCTTATCTCCAAGCTTCTTGCAGGCTGATAAATCTCCACCTGCCTCAGCCAGGCTGCCGACAACCTTCTCAACAATCAATGTTCCAGCAACACCTCTTCGGCCTGTTGTATAACTCGAATTGATGACAGCGGCATCATCATTCGTTAAAACAGTTTGATGTTCAAATTCGATCATTTCAGATGCCATTTCAAAATTCATAACATCACCAGAATAATTCTTTACGATGAATAGAATGCCCGACTTTGGCTGACATTTTTCAACCGCAGCAATCACTTGGTCTGGTGTAGGCGAGGTAAAGACATGGCCAGGACAAGCCACATCTAGCATTCCTTTTCCAATAAAGCCTGTGTGAAGTGGCTCATGTCCCGATCCACCGCCGGAAACTAATAGGACTTTGTTCGGATTAATCTCCTTTCTTGTCAAAAAAATAGGATCAAGGTTGAGCGTAACCAAGTCATCGTGCGCTTTAGCAAAACCCTTTAAGCTATCAACGATGAAGTCGTCTGTTTTGTTTATAAATTTCTTCATATCACATTAACTTTAACTTTATTCAATTTAATTTAAGTTCATTGCAAACAGTACTGATAATAAGTTGGCATGTTTTAGCACCTGGATCAATATGACCAATGGCTCTTTCTGCTAAGCCAGCTGACCTTCCTTTTGATGGCATCATATCCTTTGTTGCAATCACACCTGCCATTGCAATCGAATCAATTTCTTTTATTAATTCTTGTTTCTCACATCCTTCGTTGGCCAATAATTGAAGCTTTTCTGAAACAGGAATCAATACATCAAGCATTGTTTTATCACCTAATTTTGATTTACCTCTATTCATAATTGATTTTACGCCAGAAGTAAAACCTTTACTAAATTGTTGAAGATTAGTTTCACTTTTAATCTCCTTAGCTAGGGCTAAAAAGAAACTGGCAAATAAAGGGCCTGATGCACCCCCCACAGAAGTCATTAGAGTCATACCTATCTTTTTGAAAGCTTGATCGGGTGGAAGGCTAGTAAGCTCTGATTCGATTGACTGAACAGCCATGCTACCTCTTTTTATATTGATATAGTGATCACCATCACCGATAGCTCTGTCTAAGGATTCTATCTCCTCCTCGGAATTAAGGATTGTTTGAACGACGCTATGAATACATTTAATAATAAAACCGTTGACCATAAATCAAACTCAATTAGATAAAAATCTTAGTATAAAATGAATCTTTTAACTTGAATATAGTCTTTTAAAATTAGAGTTGATTAGGACGAATTACTATGGATGTTAAAAATAAAAAAGAAGAATGCCCTGCACACAAATGCAAGCCCTTTATGTTGATGTCATATCTTGCTGCTGTATTCTTGATCTTAGGTATCTGCGCATTTGCAAAGTATCTCTTTTTTTAAAATTTAATTTAATTTTTGAACCCCAACAAATCTTTTAAATTTTTCAAGGTAAACCTTATCTTCGGCTGATATATCGTTCGGTTTAAAGTATTGGGCAAACTTTGAGCTATTTCTTCTGATATATGTCACTGTTTTTCCATAGCTAATAGATTGTATTTCAGCTTCTTCAACAAATACTTCTTGCCTTAATTCTATCGCTTCAAAGGGGCTCTTGTTAGTAAAATTGGTGACCAGTTGCAATTGCTGATTTTTCCCTGCAACGAGACTCGTCCTTGAATAACTATTGGCATCGTATTCTTTTAATAGATAGCTAAATAAGTCTTTTTCTAAGGCCCTATTAATCCCGATCCCATTATTAAATTGCTGAAACATAGTGAGATTAAATAAATAATGATTTTCCCCAGAGCAAAAGGAAAAAATCTTGGGAATCGAGTTCGTCTTTTCGACAATTTTTTTATAAAGCGGAGGAAATTCTTTTTTAAGGTAGTCGTAATTGCACAATTTTTGGGCAAATAAAGTATTTGGAGTTATCAATATTAGAATGATGAGGATTTTGTTCATTGGGTTATGCGTACTAATTATTTAAATTTTTTCCACGTACCGCCATATTGATAGGTACTTTCATATTTGGATTTAATATCAAGCAAGCATTGCTGACATAAGAAAACCCAATCATTTTGTTCGTATTTACAACGATAAAGAATTCTGTGCTCAGAATTACAGCTAAAGCATAACTTTGATCTAACTCTCACAATTATACTTCATGAAAAGGTTAAAAAAATTTAAGCCTTTTAAGTTAATTACTTCGGTAGGTATAGATAAGCAGCCACAACCACGACTGCTATCACTGCAATTATAAGGATTTTCTTTGAGCCACCCCCTGATTTACCAAGTAATCCATTTTTCCATTGTTCAAGCTCTTTTTGATCGTATGCAGCCATAAAAAATCCACCTTAAAATATAAACATAATTATATATAATCATTATTTGAGGTAAAAAACAATGACAAAAGTAATTTATTTAAAGGCAGGAGGAGGATACGATAACGTATTCTTAGGCGATCAAGAGGTTGCTGAGCCAAGCTTAGGCGAGGTCCAAATCCGCTTACACGCAAACTCACTAAATTATCATGATTACGCTGTTGTATCTGGTGTTTGGGGACCTTCTGAACAACGTATTCCGATGGCAGATGGGGCAGGCGAGGTTATTAAAGTTGGTAGGGCTGTAAAAGACTTTAAAGTGGGCGATCATGTTTGTACCACATTTTTCCCAGGCTGGCTGGATGGTTCGCCGAATATACAGGGTTTTGAGACAGTACCAGGTGATGGTATCGATGGATACGCACGAGAAATTGTCAACCTTACGACTAGCTCATTAACATTGGCACCTAATCAATGGACACACGAGCAATCAGCAACCTTAACTACCGCCGGACTCACAGCATGGCGAGCCTTATTTGAAGACTTTACCCTTTTAAAAAAGCATACAGTCTTAATACAAGGAACGGGAGGGGTATCGATATTTGCACTGCAGTTTGCAAAGTCGATAGGGGCCAAAGTAATCGCGACATCTTCATCAGATGAGAAAATTAAAAAGCTCAAAACTTTAGGGGCTGATTATTGCATTAACTATAAACAAAATTCGAAGTGGTCGGAGGAGGTTTTAAGTTTCACAAAAGGACAGGGCGTAGACCATATAATTGAAGTGGGTGGTCCGGAAACACTTAGTGAGTCTATTAATTCAGTTAAGGTTGCTGGACATATTTCAGTCATCGGAATTTTATCAGGCTTGCAGGGAAATCTAGATTTCGTTAACGCATTATTAAAGCAAGTGAAGATGCAGGGTGTTTTGGTTGGCAGTAGGGCTCAGCAGGAGAGGATGATTGCCTATATTAACCAAGTAAAACTCTTTCCAATCATTGATCGCGTATTTGATTTAGAGGATATTGTATCCGCCTTTCAGTATCAAGAAAGCAAACAGCATTTCGGTAAAATATGTTTAAAAATATAATTAAAACAATATATTATATGATTAATGTAAAGTAATTATTGAATATATAATACTTGGTATAAACTGAAAAGGTTAGTTATTTAACGAGTAGTTGTTAATGACCTTTTCGATGTCTTTGTCATTGACCAAATCACCATTAATATGTTGATCTGCCATCATAAAGAGCTTACTCCAAAGCGGCTCAGCATTTTGAGGTGGCCTTAGTTTAAAGGTTGATGAATTATCTAACTTGTTATTTATAACATTCCTTACACGCTCCCAGTAATCGCTTGTTTCTGCCCAGTAATCAAAGCCAACCTGCCAATCAAATTCCTTTATTCTTTCGTACCTTGCGATGCCAATTTCCTTGGCAAGGACAGCTTGATTTGCTGTGGTCACTTTTTTATTATTTTGTTCATGGACCCAACCTGTAGGAGTAATAGTCTGTATGTTAGTCCCGATCATTACGTCATAATCGTTCCTGGTTGAGTACTCTCTTCGTGGCAGTGGTCGCCAAGTCTCATTACTTTCCCAGGAAGAAAAACTAGGTAGATGAACCCAATTACCGTAGCCTTGATATCGGGGTGTATCATCAACTTGATAGACAGATTGTGACCAACTGCCTGCTTTTTTATTTGAAGGAATTCTGTTGTATACCCATGTATTATTTCCAGCGTAAGTATTGATGACGCTGTCCTCGTATTTCCAATCCTGTCTCCAGTGTTTCATCACCATTGGCTCAGAAGTTTCACCATCAGCTTGCTTAAAATACATGACCGTAATGTGTTGCAAGCTAATAAAATCTTTTTCATCCTCAATTACTTTGACATATTCAGTAGCCCAGGATTGATAAGGCTGGGTTGGGACATAATCTTCTACGAACCCCATGGTCTCCATAAAATCAAAATAAACTCTATATCTACCCTCCATTGAAAGAATAGCTAGCCTATCTTTTTCAAATTTGGTTAACTCTGGGTTTTGTAGTTTTCCCCATAAGTCATTAGGCTCTTTATCAAGTGTGACTTTCTCACCAACGGTTGTTCCACCCCTGGGTTTTTTTAAATCAGCATCATTTAGTTGAGTCCATCCGAAAACATAGTTTGACTCATTACCAAATGAAGAAAGGCTTACAAAAAGAAATGTTATAAACGTTAAAATTTTCATTTATTAAAGACTTGCTAAGCTTTAAAAAGTTTCTAAAAACCCAATCGTATAAATGACATTGTATAATATTTGTTAAAGACAATGAGAAGGAGAAGGTATGCCATTTGTAACAATAAATGTTCTAGAAGGTAAGGGTAGGGATTACATAAAAAAAGTTTCTGACAGTGTAAATGAGGCGGTAATAGAAACAATGGCCTTTCCAGATGATGATCGATATCAGGTCGTAAATCAACTATCAGAGGATTGTATGCAATACCAAGGTAGGCAAGAGGAAAGAATTATGATGCACCTTGTCATGCGCTCAGGACGACCAAATAAAGCAAAGCAAGCTTTCTATAAAAAAGTTGTTGAGTACTTACATGAAAGGGTAGGCATTAAACCAGAAAATGTTTTTATTACCATCACTGAAAATCATGATGTTGATTTTTCATTCAAAGATGGTATTGCTCAGTTTGTTGTTTAGTAAAGATTAACTTTTAGATATGAAAGAAAATATAATTATAGCCGGCTCATCGGGTGCTATTGGTGGAGAGTTTAAAGAGCTTTATGCTAATAACCAGAATGTAGAAAAAATTATTGCGCTATCTAGGAAGCCAATTAATACCGACCACAATAGAATTCAATCAGTTGAAATTGACTATAACAATGAAGCAACATTTAAAAACCTTGATGAAATATCACAACTAGACTCAATTAGTAAAATCATCATCGCAACAGGTATTCTTCATACAGACCAAGTAAAACCAGAGAAATCATTCGATGGCATTGATGCAGAAAACATGAAGAAGGTGTTCCAAGTGAATGTATTTGGACCGATCTTATTGGTCAAGAAACTTCTGCCCCTGATAAAGAATTCAAAAGGGGTGAAAATTGTCTTCTTAACTGCAAGAGTTGGGAGTATCTCTGATAATGAGCTGGGTGGCTGGCATAGTTATCGTAGTTCAAAATCTGCACTCAACATGATGATTAAAAATCTCTCTATAGAATTAAAAAGGCTAAACAAGGAACATTGTGTGATTGGGATTCACCCCGGCACAGTCAAAAGTCATCTATCAGAACCTTTCCTGAGACATGTCAAACATGATGTATTTAGCCCAAAGGAAAGTGTTGGATTTATGAGTAAAGTAATTAATGAAATTACCCATAAGGATTCAGGGAAGTGTTTTGATTTTTCAGGGAAGGTAATAGAACCCTAAGAGTAAAGCAAAAAAGTATGGCCTTAAGCATTAAATAATTTAAACAAAAGGAGAGTGTGATGATTGCGAGAGTGATATCTGGAGTGATTGGTTTGTTTATGTTGAGTTCGGCTTTTCGTTGGATCTTAGATCCTGAAACTGCCGCAGCGGGTCTAGCGATGGCATTAGTTGAAGGTCCAGGGGATACGACTATGGGCATGAACACGCAAGTAGGAGATTTCACAGCTTTCTTTTTTACCGCAGGCTTAATGGCTTGCATAGGTGCCTTTAAAAATCAGCATGTTTGGCTATATACAACATTAAGTTTATTAGGCTCTGCTGCCATTTTTAGGATTTATGCTGGGTTAGTTCACGGGGCAGACTTTCTAGTTAAGGCAATAGCTATTGAAATTGTTCTTTCCATGCTATTAGGCTTAAGTATTTACCTAATGAAGAAGTCAGATTCCTATTAAATATATTAAAATAATATGAGTTATGAAGTAATTATAAGTACATTATGAATTTAACTATTTTTATTGATGACGCACTTAAAACCATACAACGAGGAACTGTGGACCGAAAGTCTCCATTTAAGCTTCCCGTTTTGTCTTCTTGTGATGATAATATGGTTTTTCAAAGAATTGTGGTTGCACGAAGATACAACGAGCGTGATCACTCACTGATAATATATACCGATCATGAAAGTAAAAAATATCATCAATTAAAAACTAATCCTTCCTGTTCCTTACTTTTTTGGGACACAAAAAAAAGGCTACAAGTCCAGGTGACCGGGGAAGCATCTTTCTTAGTCAATAAAATTGATTACTGGGATAAGTTAAGCGATACTCAGAAAAAAGACTATGCAATTAATCCATTTCCTGGGACAGAAATTTCTGCTGCTGATGACTATAATTATGATAGTGCGAAGAGTAGGTTTGAAGTAATATCCATTCAATTTAAAACTCTCGATATTCTTGAACTAACCCCAAGTGGACATAAGCGAGCTAAAAGCATTTTAAATAAAAATGAGCGAGAAGATTTTTGGTTAACGCCCTGATATTTATGACCATCAAAAGGACCTCATATCAGCTATATTAAAAAAATATCATTTATAAACAATACGTTAGACTATTGATGAATTTTAAATATTGCTATATACTTAATTTAAGACTGTTCACATAACATTATCCATTGTTAACTACGGTCAATGTAATTCATGACCAAAAGTCTTCAAAAAACAAATCACGACCAAAAGTCTTCTTGTTTTAAAACCTGATAATTAAATCACGATCAATCAAATATAAGATTTGACGTTATTTAACTTTAATTATCACTTTTTATTTAAACAATTTAAGGGAAAGATTATGAGCGTATTAGAAAGTTTTAAACAGTTAAAAGCAGAAGGAACAAAAATTGTAGTTGTTACTTCGCATGAGTACTGGAGTGCCAAGATTCTTAACGACACAGACATTAACGGAATTTTAATTGGTGATGATTTAAACATGGTTGTTCATGGACATGAAGATACTTTGAGCTGTGATGTGGAAACTATTGCAATGCATACCAGAGCGGTAAAAAAGGGAGCTAAAGATAAATTCCTAATCGCTGGTATGCCCTTCATGGCAAATAGAAAGGGATTAAAGGAGTCATTGGATAACGTTGAAATCTTAATCAAGGCTGGGGCAAATGCTCTTAAAATAGAGGGTGTTGATGGAAACGAAGAGCTTTATGCTCATCTATCCCAATCCGGTATTCCAGCAATTGGACATATTGGCCTTACACCATCTCACCACAATGCAATCGGTGGATTTAAAGCCCAAGGTAAAACTAAAGAAAGTGCGCTTAGTATCGTTGAAGAAGCCAAAAAACTTGATCAACTTGGGTGTATAGCCATCGTTTTGGAAGCTGTTCCACAGCATGTAGGTGCGGCAGTTAGTAAAGCAGTTTCTATCCCAGTTGTAGGTGTTGGGGCAGGTCTTGATGTTGATGGGCAAGCATTGGTTCTTCCAGATATGCTGGGCTTCTCTACGGACTTCAAACCTAAGTTTGTCAGGACATATATGAATGGAGCCGATCTGATTAAGGATGCCGTAAACCAGTTCGCAGCCGATGTTCATTCAAAAGCATTCCCTGGGGCAGCAGAAACTTACGCACCGGGTAAGGATCAACTGAAATAAGAATATTGTATTTTGTATAAGTAGTTACAGAGGGTTATAAGGAATG
>ERZ1046740.1802-NODE-1802-length-14695-cov-50.969057_pt1 | contig 14695 bp, 10 predicted proteins | sample MGYA00383093_ERZ1046740 | MGnify/ENA primary metagenome ERZ1046740 (study PRJEB29581, sample SAMEA5548363) | metagenome | biome: marine; feature: coastal; material: water | depth 25 m | study: Short-term variability in the microbial, nano- and picoplankton... | reverse complement strand
CCAATTTAGGCGGCATATCTCGCAACCTTAATAGTAATTTCTCAAATGTCCGAGATTTACTAAGTGAGTATAACACAGGGATGAACACACAGTTCGATACCGTGAATACCAATGTAGGAAATAATGCTACATCTTTAGCAGAAAACAACCAGGCTCTTGGTAATATCCAAACGGATGTAACTGGCGGTTTTAATGAGGTTGGTACACGTTTTGACACCGTCGATACTGCTAACACAAATCTACAGGGTAGTGTAGACCAGGGTTTTGTGGATCAACAACAGGGTTTTGCTGATGCTCAGATAGACCGCACCACCCAATTTGATGCGGCTAATTCGGCTATGAATCAGGGATTTGATACAACTGGAAATGCGTTAAATACGGGTTTTGATAATGCTTCTGCACAACTTGCCGCCACGCAAACAAATGTCCTAGACGGGCAGGGCCAACTACAAACAAATCTAGACACTATGTCTGACACTGCTGATGTATACGCCACGCAATCTTTGAATAACCAGGCAAACATCCAGCAAACACAAGATGGATTTGTTTCAAACTTCGATAATTACACAGACCGCTATGGTGAAGATCAGGAACTGGCACAGCAGTCACGGGCTGATCTTGCTACCGCACAAAGTAACCAAACGGATCGCCTTCGTTCCGATATGGGTGACTTTGCTCAAGCAGCGGCGACGGGGCAGCGAAACATTTCTGACGAAATTAACACAGTGGCAACAGACTTGGGAAGTGCGGTTGAGGGGGGCTTTGCTAGTGCTAATAACTCAATGTCCAATAATACAGAATTACTTATGGATAGTCTGGATTCTGGTCAGGTTGTAGCTGCACGGGATATGGCTAAAATTGCCAGTATGCAGACCAACCTTGATGCAGATATGCGGCAAGAGTTTCATCACCTTGGCACTTCGTTTGATGACAACGGTAAACTTATTTCGACAAGTATAGATGAGCAAGGCAACTCATTAGTTCGTACCTTGGATGATCAAGGTAATCTGTTGCTTAACGCTTTTGATATTTCTGGACGTAAAATTGGTAACAAAATGATTAATGTACAATCCTCGCTGCAAAGATTGCGAGATATACAACTGCAAGCGGGAGCAAATGTAGCTACGGGAAATACTACCCCGGCGATGTCTGGTGATATGAACCAGAACGGGTTCGCTACACCTTACACAGTCACAGGATAAGATATGCACCCAGACACAATTTCCAACGACGGTATTAAACTGATTAAACAGTTTGAAGGTCTTCACAAAGTACAACCAGACGGCAGTATATCTGCGTATCGGTGTGCCGCAGGAGTTTGGACGATTGGCTGGGGCAGCACCAAGGGTGTTCGATCAGGTCAAAAGATCACTGTAGAAGAAGCAGAAGAGAAGCTTCGAGATGATCTGAAAACGGCAGAGAGTGCGGTTAAACAACATGTCTCTGTCCCATTGTCACAGGGCCAGTATGACGCCCTAGTGTCGTTTATATTTAATCTTGGCGCAGGTAGCTTCCGTAGCAGCACCTTACTAAAACGCTTAAACTGTGGCCTGTACGATGACGTACCAGAGCAGTTGATGCGCTGGAATAAAGCACGGGTGGATGGCAAGTTAACGGTCCTGCGAGGCCTTACCCGCCGACGTGCTGCCGAGGCTGCTATCTTCAGCCGGGACGCAAAACTTCCTGCGGATTTTGGTGGCCCCAAGTCCGTTCAAAAGATCAGCAAATCAGCGACTAAACCTCTTAGTAAATCCAAAACTTTGGCTGGTGCGGGTGTTGCGGGGGTTGCCACGGCTCTCACCGAGATTACCCCCCAAATTCAGGCTTTGGTGCCTTATTCTGACAGTATTAAAACTGTTTTTTTAATCTGCGCACTCGCCGGGATCGCCCTAGTGACTTACTCCAGATTTAAAGATCACAGAGAAGGCAATCGATAGTGTTTATTATCGGCAAGATTAAAACTTTTATCATTGCTGGCTTGGCTCTACTACTCCCCATTCTCTACGTCTTAGGCCGTAGGGATGGCAAGAAAAAGATACAAAACAACGTGCTGACGGACGAACTAGTTGCAACAAAAAAAGTTGCAGAGTTTTATAAAAAAATAGCAGAAAATGAAGAAGATTTTACCTTACATAATCGTGATGACCTCACTGATCGGCTGCGCCGAGACGGTTTATAAAACTAAATTCGAGGTCTATTGCCCATCAAGTGTAGATTATACTGCTGAGTATAACGCCATTCTTGCCAATGAAATTGACGCACTGCCCGGGCATTATTCAGCACTCCCGCAAGCCATTACTGATTACGCACACCTCCGTGATAAAATCGCAGTGTGTGAACGAGAAAAAAGGAACCTTTAAGCAATGGGCCTATTTGGATTTGACAGCGTCGGTGACATGTTCGACGGCGGCGGTGCTGGAGGAAAAGGCGACACATTCAGCACAGAAGGTAGTGTTTTTGACAAAGATAACACTAACGATTACGTAGCTAATGGCGGCACGGGCGCACAACCCAGTAACGCAGGGAAGGTTAAAGGAACACGTCCGACAGGCTTAAAAACCTATACCTCGGTGGGTACAGTGGGCCGGGTTATGGGCTGGGCGAATGGCAATAAAAAAACGGATGTAGCTAAAGAAGTAGATGGTCGGCAAGTTTACACAAATGACGATGGTAAACAGTATTCTTACAACGGACTAGGTCTACCTTACGAAGTCTCTATAGAAAACGGCAAGGTAGTTGATACTCTATCTATTCGTGGAGAGGACGGCCTCAACGGATATGAAAGAAGTATTGCCGCTGCGAAATCACAAGGAGATGATGCCGCAGTTGAGGAACTAGAGAAAGCCCAAGCAGCTAATGGGGAAGATGACGGCGAGGCGTACTTGGGTTCCGAAACCATATTAAAAATGGCAGCGGATGCTGGTTTGATTAAAAGTAATGAGCAAATACAGGCTATTATTAATGATCCTGCTGGTTTTTTAAAACGCCACGGTGCATTGCTGCAAGAAAAAACACCAACCATTAATCCCAACACTACGGGAACGCTTCTAGACGGTACAAATCCGAATTATTTATTAGGTGAAAGTCCTTCAGTAGATATAGCTACCGCCGATGAAACCGCTGCGGCAGCGGATATAATTAATCCAGGTGCTGTAACGTATGAGGCAAGTACCGCCGCAAATCTTTTGGGTACAGATGAAAATACGGCTAATGCCGCTACGAGCGAAATCCGAGAGGAAAACCTGGTTGATGCGGCACAGATTGATATGGAAGGGGCAGCTACTGGGCGTAATGCTGATGGTACTGTCAGTGTAGTAGGTGAGGCGTTAAACAACTTTGCTACGCAAGATATAAGTAAGATTATTGATACTTCTACGGTAGCAGGGAAGTTGTTGGCCCAAAAGCTAGGTGAAGGTAATTATACTGATAGCAAAGCTACCGTTCTTGGTCAGATGGAGATTATCTCAGGTGAATTTAAAGACGCAAATAATAATCCAGTTGTCCCGCCCTGGGCGCAAGCGTTAGCCCGTGATACAGCAAAAACTATTGCCTTTTCTGGTGTGTCTGGCACAGCGCAAACCGCTGCTATGTCTAATGCGATTATGGAAGCTACTTTAGGTATTGCAGAAAAAGAAGCGACGTTTTTTCAGACGCTCACCAATAAAAATTTGGATAATCGACAACAAGCGATAATTAATAAGGCTAGTGTATTATCTCAGTTTGAAGTTGCAAATTTAAATGCCCGTCAGGCCGCTGCGGTACAGAATGCTAAATCCTTTTTGGAAATGGATATGGCAAATTTAACTAATGAGCAACAGGCTGAAATTGTGAATACTCAGGCAATGGTTGATGCCCTATTTAATGATCAGTCTGCTATTAACGCAGCCCGTTTGTTTAGCGCAGAGTCAACTAATGAAATGCAGAAGTATTATGACAATATAAATGCACAAGTCTCAATGCATAACTCTGAGCAAATTAACCAGATGAATAGGTTTAACACTGGGGAAATTAATGATGGTCAAGAGTTTAACTCCAAACTCGAACAGTCCCGACAAGAATTTTATGCAAGTATGCAATATAGCTTGGATGTAGCAAATGCCAAATGGCGTCAGGAGGTTACACTTGCTAATACTGAAATGGAATTTGAAGCAGCAACATTAGATGTAACGAATACGTTAGACCTCACCACAGAGTCTATGACCCGAATGTGGGACAGAGTTGATAGTGTACTCGACTATATCTTTACTGGCTGGGACTCAGAGTCAGATCGTGACGCCATGATCTTGGCGGCAGAAATTCAGGCACAGTCAAATCAAAGTTCTGGCGGCGGTGGGTTTTTGGATGGTTTGTTTACGCTTGGTGCTGCTTACATCACCGCTAAGTCAGATAAACGACTTAAAGAAAATATTGAATACTTTGATACCTTTAATGGCATTAAATTTTACACTTGGGATTGGAATTTTGAAGGCAAAAAGGTAGGTGCCAATAAATTCCCTGGTTTTGGTGTAATAGCCCAACAAGTTCAACTGAAGCATCCGAAAGCGGTATCGGTTGGTGATGATGGTTACTTAGTTGTTAACTATGGAGAAATCCTATGAAATTTCAAGACGCCATTAAAAAGTCAATCAAGTCATTTATGAATGGTAAAACCCCAGAAGCCGTAGGTGAAGTTGAAGACGAAGGCTTGTATCACACCCCTGAATATTTTGATGAAATGGAAAAAGATATTTTGGGGGATTTAAAAGACAAGGAGAGCGTAGATGAAGATGTTTAACGCCCCCGTAGCGGGTGCTAACTACGCTGCCGACACAAAGAACTACGCTTGGCATAGGCCTCCAGACATAGTAAATTATGACGAGGCTGTAGATTATTTAATCAACAAATTGAAAGAGCCAGAGCAGCTTGAATTAGTATTCTCTCTTTTGAAAATTGATACACAAATCTCTACGGTTGTTTCCTCTATTTTAATGCAATCAATTAGCCGTGGGAAGTTTAGTATAGACTTGGGAATCCTTATTGCGGGGCCGCTGGCACGTTACATTAGTATAATCGCTGATGAGCAAGATATTAAATATGACATGGGTGTGAGTGATAAAGATCGGATCAGCATTACTCCTACAACGCTAAAGATGGCGCTGGGCTTTATAGATAATGATAAAGAAAGTCCTTCGCTAGAACAGCCTGTTGAGACACCTCTTGTAAGTCCAGAGAGTGGCCTCATGGGTGCGCCAATAGAAAATGGTGAAGCCAGTATGGATGAGCAAGCAAAAATGTTGGGTATGATAGAAGAGGAGGAGCCTGAAAATGGGTTGGCGTGATGCAAGAGCAAAAGTAAACGCAGGTTTTTTTGCAAAAAAAGAAAATGCGTTTGAATCAGGATTTACTAATGCTGCCGACATCATAGCTAAAAGCTGGCTGCAAGACGCTGCGGATGCTAAAAAGGAAAAAAAAGAAAACCAGTTAGAGGACAAACGTCTTCGTGATCAATCTAATGTACGTATTCAAAGGCAAAACGAACTTGATAAAAAACATAAAAATACAGCTATTGCTGCACTTAAACAGTTCGATTTACCACTAGATTCAAATTCAAATATATATAAAACTGCTTACGCAATGGCTCAAGGCGGGGCTACTTTGCCTTCTATTGGACAATATTTTAGAGAAGGCATTAATAGTGGTAGTATCACGATCAACTACAAAGGTGAGTACGGTCCCGGCTATCCAAGGCAGCGTTTAAGCGTCGATACGCTTACCGACGTTGAAAGCGGTAGGGGGGGTGCTAATGCCCTGTTAAATCAAGCACAAGAAGGGGCTTTTGCTGGTACAAACGTGTCTGAGATGTCAGTAGGCGACATTATGGCTTTTCAGCAAAAACGTGGCCCAGGTTCGTACCATGAGTACTCAAAAAATAACATGCCAACAAATACAATCGCATATGAAAAGGGGTTAGGTTCTACTCCAGTTGGCAAGTATCAGTTCGTTGGAAACACAATGAAATACCTCAAGAAAAGGGGTGTGTTAGACGAATTAAATATTACCGACGATACCATATTTACTGAAGACGTGCAGGATAAGTTATTTTTACGCTATGCCCAGGACGTTATTGGTAATTTTAACAGCGACCAAGGTAAAATAGGCGCTATGCGAAGTGCTTGGGAAGGCTTAAAAAATAAAAATACTGTGCCTGATGCAAAAGTTTTAGAGATAATAAAGCAAATTGAAACTGGTGTATTTTCTGGCGAGGTTTTTGAAGATCGTTCTCTGCTGAAACCACCATCGATGACATTTAAACCACTAGAGGAAAGTTTTAAAGAAATTGATTTAAGTAATATTACAGACTACGACAGTTGGACTTCTCTGAGGACAAGTTTGACCGCAAATGCAACCAAATTAAGCCCCCAGTTTGAAAAAACATTTAGAGTTTTAGGCCATACACTAAAAGAAATGAAGAATGCAAAAACTGCTAACGAAAAGCTTGATAAGTTATTTAGTATTGATAAGTTGTTAGCCGAAAACATAACAAAAGATGAAATTAATGCTCGTATAAGCATAGCTGAATCACAAAACTTAAAAGTTCCATCATATATTTTAGAGACTATAGTACCATTGATTGAGGGAAAAAAGGAGTACACTGAAAAAGAACTTATAGAAATGCCTTTGAGCGAAAGACTTTTAGTTGAAAAACATAGCCAAAACCCTGAAACAGTCAGGCTGGCAACAGAAATGAATTTGACTGCAAGCAAGGTGGTTTATACAGACCAACAAATTGCAAAAATGTCAGTTAGTGAGCGTCAATTACTAATAAACATTTCTTCTGATGATGAAGTAGTAAAAAGATTACAAGACGCAAATAAAAGTGATTCTCGCCGTTTTTCATGGATAAAAGAGATGACAACTGTAGACCAAGCAAAAGCACAAGTTGACTTTTTTATTAATGCTGGAAACGTAGAAATGTACTCTATTGCTGAAGGTATACTACAAAGCTTACGACTGAAAGAGGCTCCATATTTACAACTAATTGCACCTGCTAATCTTGTAGGAAAAACATCTTCAGAACTTAATCAGATTTTTAGACTTGCTGAAATGCAAGGTGCTTCTAAAGAACAACTAGAACCAGTACGCAAGGAAGCAGTTCATGTTGAGAATTTAGAGAAAATTCAGGGTAACAATGACTATTTTGCAGAAGCCACTACTCACGATAGAACTCAAGCACAAATAACTCTGGCTATAATGAACAATGCCCCACAAGAGGTTATAAAACATTTAGAAAATATAGCTTTTAAACAAAGTAAATACGGAGAAAAACTTAGTGGAATTAAATATAACGGTACTGGGACGCAAGCCGTAGACGCTATTATTAACATTGGTGGTGTACTACAGGTACGGGTTTTATATCAAAAACCAGGTTTAGGTAACCTTGTTACGGCAACAGGTGAAGAAGTACCGGGCGCATTGTTGATGTCTGAAATTCAAACTGATCAGTACAATACTGTTAGGACAGAAACACAACAATTAGTCTTAGATATCTCTAAAAAATCAGCGGCTATAGCTGGTGCTATGCGAACTGCTGCTTTGGCAATTGAACTAGTAGATGAGGATAGTCGTGTAAGAGAAGGGGGCGGTTCTGCCGCCAAGCTTATACGAAATATTACTTCGAATACTGAGGGAGTATTATCAGTCACTGCCGAATTGTTTGAAAAGCAAGAGGAAGTTTCTATTCAAGACCTGAAAAAGGCGGGTTTTAGCGCAGATTTCCTAGATGCGGTTGTTTCTGGTAATGTACAAAACTTAGCTACGAAGTCTGCAATTTTTGAGGCTACAATATTATCTCTGGTATTCCAAGCGGGTCGAATGGAAGGCACATTTGGGGCGTCCATGTCTAACCAAGACTTTAAACAGCTTATGACAATTATTAATACTGAGGGGAGCGAGAAAGCCTTTAGGGAAAATCTAATTTTTTACATGAATAGTAAGGTAAAGGCCTATGATGATGACGTTTTTGGTTTGATGAATAATACTCCGAGTATTAAACAATTCAAAGATGATTATGATTTTTATCCGATTCCAGAACCACTTAGTATGAAAGATTTTGTTTCTCAAAGAAATGAAAGCAGCCTCACCTCTGCATATGAAATGATAACTGGACAGGTAGTAAAAGAAAAGACAACGGCTTCATCATCCCAAACAGTAGACAGTTACGACATGGAAGAAGTAAATAAATTTTTATTAGAAAATCCTACATCTCAAAATATAATTGATTATAATCTGGCATTTGGAGAGGGTACAGCCCAGAAAGTATTAGAACAAGGCAGGGGCAAGTAAAAATGGCAAACATTTTTGATCAATTTAAAATAGAGAAAACACCCCCTGAAACAAATGTATTTGACCAATTTAAAATTGAAAATACTGACTCCCCTAAAATTGACCCTGAGTTAATTGAATACCGTGACTTTTTAATTCAGGACATGGGAAGTTATACTGAAGATGATTTAGAAGCTGCGGGTTTTTCGAAAAAAGACATAGAGGCACTAGCAAAGTCTCCTCCAACAGATGATACGTTTAAAGAAACTTCTACGAACAGTGAAAGTGGGCTTTATCCACTACCACCTAGTAACGACATGTACGACGGTTTATACCTCGGAAATGAAGGCGACACTTATAAAAATACAGAAAAAACGGAAATAAGCGCATTTGAAGTGTATAACGCCTACACAGATGATCCTAATTCCGTAGTAGACCCAATAACCGGGCGAATTTATTATCATGACCCTGTTTCAGACAACACTTTTATTTTAAGGCGTCCCACACAATCAGGGGCTGCTGTTCCCGTAGTATCAGAATTATGGGATAGTTTTTTAAGAACGGTTGCACCGGATTATTTAGCAAAACAACCTGCGGGTGTTAACGAAGGTAGTACGATCCTGCAAGGCATAGTAGATTCAGCTACAAATACGATAGAAGTAGCGGCTGCTTTAGGAGATTTTGCGGCTAGTAAATTTGATATAAACACTCCTTTCGTGGAGTGGACAAAACAAATTCCAAGACAAAGTTCTGGTTCTAGCAAACCAGACGCTGTTCTTGCTGAAGGTGCAGGTTTAGCCGTTTCTTTTTTTACGGGGAAGCTACTTGGTGACATTGCAATTGAAGGGTCAGAGCAGCTTGTAAAGAGGTTTATGAAACCAGTGTCAGGCACATCTACCTGGTTAAAGGTAGGTCAACCAGCGGTTGATGCAGTGTACCCTACTTTTAAAAAACTACTTCGCTTTGCTTCTCCAGAGGCAGGAATTGCGTTAGGGGCAGGGACTAATACCTCAACCTTAATTACCCCTTTTAATGTTGACCCAAAAGACACTGACGCAGAACAAATTCTAGCTGCAAGGCTGAATATATTTGTTGATAGTGTACTAGGGTCGGGCATTTTAGAGCAAGGCATTAAAAGTGGGCTAAAACTTGCTGATTTTATTAATGGAGCGTCGTTTGGAGCAATAGTTCGTACATTGTCCGAAGGACCAGATGCAAAAACACGAAGTGCTATAATGAATATTATAGATGATCTAGCGTCCGTTGAAGCTGAAGCTACTGCGGTCACAATGGATGAAGCCCGAAATAAAATCATATTTGCATTGCGACAAAACTCTGAATTAATTATTGCGGAAACAGCAGCCATTAAAACTGATCCAATATTTTTGGATGTGTTTACGGCCATACAAGCGGGTGATGTAGCACCAAATACTATTCAACGAGCGCAAACGCTCAGTGAAGGGATTATAACAAGTGGTAAAAATAAGGGGAAGCTTCTAGTTGCTCAAGGGCGAGTAAATAGCGAAACTGATCGCCTGTTAATGGAAGCAGAAAATAGTGCTTTACCCAATGATGCCACAATGGATGACGTTTTAGGTGATATTGTAGAGACAAATCAGATTCGATTAACAAAACAACAGCAGCTAATTAATGATGCACAAGTGGCATTAAAAAATGAAAGCGAAGAAGCTTTAAATTCTATCCTCAGTGATCCTAGTATAGCTTCAGCATTAAAAAACTTACAAAATGTATCATCTTCAGAGGTAAGTGCTTTATCAGCAGCAAAAAAGAAAGAAATTGCCACGGCGCTGATCTATGAAGCTAAAAATATGACTAAAAATAAAAATGATTTATTTGAGGCTATTCCAGATGGTGCAAAGTTTAATTATGAAGCGTTTGGTCAATTAATTGAAGATATAGGTAAAGCTACTGACCAATTTGATATTGAGGGTTCAGAATTTTTAAATCGCCGTCTCATTGCTACAATTAGAGAAGCCTATAAAAAGGGAGAAAATGCAAGGACGCCTACTACAGGTTCTGTCTTAGATCAGTATGGCAATCCTATGATGTCGGACGCTGGTCAAACGGATACCCTAGCAGACGAACTTTTTGCCGAGGGTGTAGATTTTAAGCTTTTGTTTCAAAAAATTCGCCCAGAAGTAGCTGCCTTGGCAGAAGAGGCATACAGAAATGGTAAAAACGGTGTTGGTAAAAAACTTAAAGAAGTAGTCCGTTTTATTGATGATCAAGTTGAGTTTGTCGTAAGTAATAATCCTGAAGCAGCAAAAGCGGCACAAAAGGCAATGGATTATTATAAGAATAAATTTATTCCACTTTGGGGGGATACCCCACTTGATGGCGTCTACGATGTGTTTAAAAAAACTAGCCAAAGAGGTATTCGCCCAGTTAAGGAAACTACTGAAGTACAACAGCAAGTTGAAAACATGGTCGTGGGCAATAATAGCACACCAGAAGGTTTGGAACAGCTAATCAAGCTTTTAGATGAGTCCGACGCAGCCGTAGACCCAAGTACTGTACAGGAATATATGGTCGCAAAAATATTTGAAGACCTTTACAACGATGTAATTAACAACGGTATTACAAATATAGACCCCGTTTTGCTTAGTAACACTATTAAACAATACTCTACCCAGATGCGTGGGAATTTTGATATTCTTGCCTCTGAGTTGGATACTTTAGAAAGTAAACTAAGAGCAGCATCAAACAATAAAGAATCTGTAGTACAAGTATTACAAGAATATGAAAAACAATTTGAATTAATGCAAAATGATGCGTTTTCAAAATTAGTAAAACCTCTTATCAACTTGCATAATCCAAATCAAATTTCCCAAACCGCCACTGCAAAACTTACGGATATTATCGCCAGTAAAAATGGTGCGGATGATGTTAGGGCTATCCTTGAAGCAAGCAATTATAACCCTGTTATTTTGGCAGGTTTGAAAAAGTTATATTTGTCAGAATTACGCCGAAAAGCCTTTACCGTAGGTCAGGATGCCGCTGGTGCGCCTGTTTTGAGTGTTGTGCAAGTACGCAATATTTTGAAACAGGAGGACGCAGCGGGTTTAGCAGCATCTGGTAAAGTAATATTGGAGCATGATCCAATGCTGTACGAAGTTTTGCAATCAGTCTTGCGTAGTGCTGCCAAGCAACAGACACGACGTAATGCCAGAACACTGCCAGGTAAGTCTAACACAGCAGAAACACAAAAGTATCAAGATGCAGTTAATACAATGGTAAACGTCATTGTAGGGCCATTAAATCGAATTGGCACACAAGCACGTACCGCTGCCCGTATTGTTGGAAAGGCACTTATAGGAGATGTATACCATATTGCTATGGATGCAATTGTTGCCGATAGTCAAACAGCTTTGAAAATAATTAGTGAGATTGAGGCTCACAGAATGACTAAAGGTGTGGGGCCGTTTAGATTGCCTAAAGAACTCTACGAAGACGTTTTTTCACTAGGTATACGAATTGGTAAATATGCAGAGGCCGACAGACAAGATGTGTATTTAGGCTGGGACGAGAACTTGGTTAACACTGCGGGTACAGTGGATAAGGCTTGGTCTTCAGCTAAAGGGGCTGTAACTGACTCCAAAGAATTAATTAAAAGAACTTTTAGGCCATTTTTACCTAAATAAAAAACCCCCAGATCGTAATCTGAGGGCTTCTCTACTAGCTAAACGAGGGACCAACCTCGTTAACGTCAATATATTATTTAGCAGCCCTTGGGTCAATAGCCCTTGGGCTTTTATATTTCTATAGGAACAAAAAACAGTTCCTTTTTTGGTACATCAAAAAACTTTTCTCCAAACGCAACCTTCCGATTTGGCACCTCAACCAATGGAGATTTTAGCAGTTGTTTTCGACCTACTATTGCGGCTCTGGTCAGGCTATTATTAAATACCATAAACTGGGTTGGCTTGTTTAAAAATTTAGCTTTACGTGCAGGGATGTGAAGCGTTTCGTACATAAATTCCAGACCATGCCATACTGCTTTAACTTCAACTTCACAGTAAAAACGTACATCATCTTTTTCTACAACCAAATCTACACCAAATTCATCTTCGTGGTCTACACAAGTGTACCCCTGTGAAACCCAAAAGCTGCTGGCTTTTTGCCTTGCTGGAGCGTCATACCTGTTGAAGGCACTCGGCTGGAATACTTTGTACATGTGTATCCTTGTTGAAAAAAAAGGCGGCGTTGAATCCTCTGTGCCATTCTCTATGGTAATGAGAGTGAAGCCGATATTGGCATGTAAAATTACCTTCAAAGAAAGCTTTATAACCCTCTTCAAATGGATTTCTTTTTTCGTGAGAACTGCTCATAGTCTATACACCACACGACCCGCCTGAACCTGAAATGTCGCAAATATCGTGCGTTTCGATGTGTTCATCGAACTCTTCGCCTAACTTTTCAACAGCCTCGGCATACGGTACGGAAGTGAGAGGCTGACCACCACGACTACCATCAGGATAGCAAGTGAAGCCACGAAGTCTTGGTGCGTACTTAGCCAACGTATTAGCGAAGTCTTCAACCGTACCCTCGTTGTTCAGCTTAGTACCCCAAGCGGGAAGGTTAATGGTGGATGAGATGGACATATCAACGTAGTCTTGAACATCCGCTTGAAATGCAATTCGACGTTCATAGTCATTTGCTAAATCAAGTGCGCTTTCAATTTTATCAGGCTGTGCGTTATATCTGTCGATCAATTCTTGTGCAGCAGAATCAACAACATACTGGTATACCCATCTGTTGCCCTTGAGGTATCGACGCTTGTAGGCCACTGCAAAAATAGGCTCAACACCTGTAGAAGTGCCAGCAAGAATGCCAATGGACCCCGTTGGTGCGATTGCACGGTTGGCAACAGGACGTGTAATGCTCAGTTTATCCGCTGTGTCTCGGCTTGCGGTGTCCGATGCTCCTCTGTATACGGACAGCCATTGATGTAGTTCAGGCGTAACCTCGTATTTATAATTTCGCTGGATAAGCCACTCATGCATACCCATCAGGCCAAGGCCCAAACGGCGGTTTTTATTTCTAGTAGAGTAGACTTTTTTATAAGGCAAATGACTTGACATTGTACCGCATAGTAAAAATTTCGTACCTAGCTCGACAATACTTTCAAACTCTGAAAGGTTATCCACTCTTCCCAGATTTATGCTTGCCAGATTACACACATCTGAATCATCAAAACTTGTAACTTCCGCACAAGCGTTCCTGAGAGTTTCATTTTCCTTATCGAAAAAGTTAAACGAGAATCCCGGCTCGGCAGACTGCATAGCCTGACGCACGTTCTTCATGAACACATCTCCTACCCGACCTGTGTTGTAATAGTTGAGCAGCCATTCAGTGTCGTAGTTGACGCTGATGTTTGTCATGTCGAGTGGGGCAGGGAAGTTAAAGTCTTCCTGTTTGATATCCCAAAGTGTCTTACCAGTTGAACCAACAGGCATGTTAGCCCAATCTTTTGCTCCGAGAAACTCATGGATGTCTCCGTGTTTCCAATTCAAACTGGCGTATATAGCACTACGGCGTGATCCACCCTGCATTACCCGGCGACCAATCTCATTCAGCATATTCATCTTAGGGATAGGGCCGCTTGCCTGACCACCTGTACGAGCGATTGGCGTACCTGCGCTGCGATATACAGAATAGTCTACGCCAATGCCGCCACCCGTCATTAGTGCGCTTTCGGCTTTCCACGACAGGTTAGCCCAATCTTCACGGGTATCCTCTTCTGCTTTCAGAAGGTAACAGTTGTTAAAAAACTTGTTTGGACGCCCTGCATAATACAAGTAACGTCCCGCAGGAATAAACTTCATTTCTTGGATGTAACGAACCAGTTGCTGCCGCTCGTCTTTTGAAAGACTGATGCCGCAAACATCGTCTACAAGAGTTTGCGCTAACTGATCCCAAGTTTCAGCACTTTCGTGCTTGTACTTTTGATTGAAAATGTCTTCAGAAAACTTACTACGGAATGCGGGGTTCAGGTTACTTTTAAAACTCATACGAAATTAATCTTTCTACTGGTTATTCTTTTTGTGTATTCTTTCGCCAATCCAGCGCATCACAGGCACGGCCATAGAGTTTCCCATTGCCTTGTATCGTGGGCCTATTGGGCAGTCCTCTGAGGCCTTGTTGCGCCAAGGGATTTGCGTGTAGTTGTCAGGGAAGCCTTGCAGGCGCTCACATTCTATTGGAGTTAGGTGTCTAATCCCGCCGCAGACCTCAATGACATATCCTTCCTCTTCTCTGAGGCTTCCTGGTCCTCCTCTCGTAAGGCAAGGAAATACCCTGCTAGATACCTCTGACGCCTCTCTGCTCGGCGCAGGATGCCCTGACAGGCTTTCTGGCTCAAAAAGAACTTCTG
>ERZ1046740.1801-NODE-1801-length-14714-cov-4.727403_pt1 | contig 14714 bp, 15 predicted proteins | sample MGYA00383093_ERZ1046740 | MGnify/ENA primary metagenome ERZ1046740 (study PRJEB29581, sample SAMEA5548363) | metagenome | biome: marine; feature: coastal; material: water | depth 25 m | study: Short-term variability in the microbial, nano- and picoplankton... | reverse complement strand
ACCCAAAGTATCTACCATCTTTGTATCACCTCCGTTTTGGCCAATCATAACCCCTAGCTCCCCCATAATAAAGTCACGTGCGTTTTTTATCGTCTCTTCCTGCAATGCATGCGGCTTCATCAACAAGGCCAACATGGCACTTGAAGTATCTATAAGACGCCTTGAATGGTCGGTGTATATGCCTCCATTTTTCTGGATACATAAATTTAAATACCGATAGCCTTTTTCAATGACAGGCCTTTTTATTCTGGCATGAAATTCCTCAGGATCACGCTGCAGCGCCATCAATGCATTGGCGGTAGTGGAGAGCTGATCAGCACTTACCCAGAATCCGGAAGCATCCTGATGTTCAAGCAACCACTGATTACCACGATCAATACTGCGGGCAACCTCACGTCGAAGAGAGTGATCCACTGCTTTTCCGGAAGCTGAGAAGGGTAGATTTTGAGACACCACTCGCGAATGGAACCCCATACAAAGAACCAGGGACAATTGGGGAATTAACCTGAGAATCAAAGTGATCATTTCCTTACCTATTCCAGAGGATCGAAAAGAGCGTAGGCGTTAGTAAACGCCCGGGCTTCCTTCTCTATAACAGCCCAGTCGCTCGCTTGCACCGCACCCGCCGGAAATAATGAGGAACCCAACCCAAAAGCGTCTGCCCCCGCTTCCAAATAAGCGCGCATCCGGTCAGCGCTCACCCCTCCGGTGGGGGCAATCTTTACATTGGGTAAGGGAGCCTTGATCGCATTGACGTATTTCGGTCCAAGCGTCTCTGCTGGAAAAATTTTGGCGGCCAGTGCTCCTGATTCATGAGCTTGATAGATTTCGGTGGGAGTGAATGCGCCGGGTATAAACGGAATTTCTGCATCTTGACATAATTGAATAACAGCTGGGTTTAGATTAGGCGTCACAACGAAGCTGGCACCCGCTTCCAGGGCTTTTTCCAAGCGCTTTTTACTGGTCACAGTACCAGCACCAATCTGCATACCACTTCCTCTGGCCGCGTCAGTAGCGCGTCGAATCTGGTCCTCTGCACCAGGCGTATTCATTGTGATTTCTAAGATACGTAATCCCCCCCTGCCAATTGCCTCAACGATGGGGGCCACGGATTCAAGGGAGAAACCACGCATGATAGCGATAAGTGGCATCTGCCAGAATAAGGAAGTATTGAATGGTGAAATTTTACACACGTGAGAAGAAAAGTTTATACTGGTAAATCCGCGCGTGATGGCAACAGTAATCGATGCCCCAGCGACGAAGCTAAATCCATGTCCTCCGCCAACACACGACTGACTCTCTCCTCGATACCAAGAGTTTCGGCTGCTTTTGAATATAACTCACCAAAACGACTTCCCGCCGCAACAAGGACGGGCAGGTTTGATGAACGCCGTTTGATGAGTTGACACCATTCTTCTCCAATCAACAGCCCCATCAGGAACCAGATGGTATCCGTATTTGAGGCATTTTTTAAGACGCCTCGGGTTCGGGTCTGGAAAAGACTGCCCAGAAGTCCCGATTGCCTCACGGCTGTTACGCCTGAAGTGAATGCATCATTCTGGGATTCAGTGACCATTTTGAATTTTTGATCAAATACAGTTTTCAGATCGGCAGTTGCCTGAAGGATACTATGACGTCCAAGCAAATCCAATAATTCACCTGTCATGAAGGTCTCGATGGATACAATTTCCCCTCTTGCAATCAGAACATGTTTGGAATGTGTCCCGGGAACGATGGCCACGCATTCACTTAACAAGCCTCTGTATTTTTCCAGGGAGAAGACTCCCATCAACTCAGTTTCTTCACCGCGCATCATTTCAGTCCCGGTTTGAATACCAGAGATCAACTGACATTGAATACGTCTACCCGTCGTACTTCTTATTTCTCTCCCCAGTATCACCGACTGGGCTCCATTCAGAGGAAAGGGAACACGCGCATAGGGGACTTCAACCCAGCCGATTGATGAGGTCGTCATACCTGAAAGCATCATCGTTATCGTATCATCTGAAAAGCCCGCTTCATCAAGCAGTTGGTTACACTGAGTATCCAGGAAAGATTCAAAGAATGTGTCGCGAGAGCCTTGATCAGATGAATGGCACTGAAGAAATACAGATTTCACTCCTATGTCCTGCTTTGTTTCGCAAATCACCTTATTTGATCGAGCATCCATCAACCTCAGGCGAAACGAAGAAGTTCCCCAATCACAGCTGAGGAAACAATAAGACTGTTGAAGTGGTTGAGATGAAGCGTTCATTTAATAATCCACATGACAAGCGGCAAGAGGCTTTTAACAAAATCGCATTGCCACGACCTTGGCCCTTGGATACTGTTGTCAGCGTATTTCCAATGAAAGCAAAAAACATGCCCCTTATCGGACTACCCCATAAACACGCATCCTGCTTCTTCGGTGGGGTTCTTTCTATTACATTTCTTTTAAGCCTACATGGTTTATGTGCTCAGATCATGCTTTCGGGCAATGAGAATAAGATAGATTTGAACCCTGGCGCTGCTGTCGTGGTGACCGATGCGCAACCTGATTCAATTTCAAAACTGGATTTCAGGACGTTTCCGCCCACGATCGAGCATGTCATGAATATCCCAAACTCAGTCATCGGGCCACCCTCCAATATCGCAATAACGCCGAATGGCAAGTTGGCTCTGATTGCCAATTCACTGAAAATTGATCCGCAAAATAAAAGCGAGTGGATTCCAGAGTCGTATATCCACCTGATGGACTTGACTACCCCGAAGCCGAAGATCATTGGAAGAGTATCGACTGAGGCTCAGCCTTCAGGTATTTCAATTACGCCCGATGGAGGGATAGCCCTCGTTGCAAACCGAGCCGCCGGCAGCATTACTTCCATCAAACTTATTTCAAACGATTCTACGAAAAGGGCAGTGGTCATCGAGCATGTGAAGGTTTGTGAATCCGAACTAAGCCTTTCAGATGTGGCTATCGGGCCTGAGGGCTCAACTGTTTTGGCAACTGTTCAAAAAGGAGGATACCTGGCTCAACTTGAGCTGAAGGATGGAACACTGACTTCCACTGGACGCAAATTCTCGGTTTATGGGCAACCCTATCGCGTCGTGATTTCCCCTGATGGCAGATTTGGTATTACTGCAGGAGCGGGCTCTGGTGACCCAATCGATCCTGACGCTCTGACCATCATAGACCTTCAGGCCAACCCACCGTCAGTCACTGATCATATCACTATTGATCCCGTCACTGAATCTCTTGAAATCAGCCCAGATGGCAGACTCATCGCCGCCGTGTGTATGTCAGGTTCAAATTTATCAGCTCATGATCCCCATCGGACGGAATTTGGAAGCATGGTCATCCTCAAACGCACCAGGGAAGGATACAGGGTAAGTCAGCGGTTACCAACAGGACGGATTCCAGAGGGCGTTGCATTCACCTCGGACGGAAAATACCTGGCAGTTCAATGCCATCCAGCCAGAGAAATCTGGGTGTATAAAGTCCGAGGGACAAAAGTCAGTGACACAGGGCACCGAATCAAAACCCCGGGGTTCCCTTCTTCATTACGCGCCTCAAGTCCTTGATCAAAAAGATAAGTCTACAGCTTGAGATAAAAGATCAATCAAGGCCAAGCGTCAGGCGACGCCTCTTTGACTCGCACGCATGAACTTCGCAAGCAGGCAGACTTCTGGGCAGTCCACGAAGTCCCTCTCTAGTTGTTCAATGGCATTTCCGGTCGACAAACCGGATCGGAAAAGTATTTTGTAAGCCTTCTTCAGAGCCTGCTGTGCATCGTCTGAAAAACCATTTCGTTCGAGACCTATTTTATTGACGGTCTTGCTTCGTGCAGGGTTGCCATCTGCCAACATAAAGGGGGGAACATCCTGGACGACTTTGGAGCAACCCCCGATAATGGCAAACCGGCCTATACGACAAAATTGGTGAACGGCCGCAAGTCCACTGATGACGACATTGTCCCCCACCTCCACATGACCTGCCAGAGTGGCGACGTTCGACATGATGATATGACTACCAAGGGTAACATCATGCGCAATATGAACGTATGACAACAGACTATTGTCCGAACCAATTACAGTTGCGTCACCATCCCCCGTTGCACTGTGGATAGTAACATTTTCACGAATGGTATTGCGGTCTCCGATATGAGTCCAAGTGGTGCCACCTTTCCATTTCAAATCCTGAGTCCGCGTTCCAACAGCCGTGAATGGAAAGATCTCATTTTCTTCTCCAATCGTGGTGTGTCCGTCAATCACAACATGTGAGTGCAATCGATTTCGAGGTCCCATTTTCACGTGCTCACCTATCACACAAAAAGCACCGATCTCACAGTCGGCATCGATTTCGGCAGCAGGATGAATGATGGCAGAAGAATGAATCATGAATAGTTCTAATGCTCGGGATCAGGCTTTAGCCATCATGAATGTGACAACACCCTCGCTTACCGTGTCGCCATTCACCGAACAAACACCTTTTGCTTTACCGATTTTCCCACGACTCTTCATTACCACCACATCAATGACCAACATGTCCCCGGGCATGACAGGCTTGCGCCATTTCACAGATTCAGCCGCCATAAAATAGGCGATCTTGCCCCAGTTCTCAGGTTTGTTCAGTGTCAGGATACCGGCAACCTGCGCAATCGCTTCAAGCTGTAAAACACCGGGCATGATTGGGTGCCCTGGAAAATGGCCCTCAAAGTAAGGTTCATTGATTGTAACATTTTTGATGGCTTGTATTTTGTTCTCTTCCATCTTCGTCACACGATCCACCATCAGAAAAGGATACCGATGCGGTAGAATCTTTATGATTTCATTGATATCCAAAGAGGTAGCATCCGCAGGAATAGGAGGGGGTAATTCTTTTTCGGGTTCAACGATAGCCTTGGTTTCCATAGCGGGAGGAGTGAATGTTTTGGTGGGGACTTTGGGTTTCTTTGCAATGGCTGACAATTGTCTTGCAAGCTCACAGTTCACTTTGTGACTTGGCCTTATAGCAATGATGTGAGCCTGAATAGGACGTCCAATCAGGTAGAGATCGCCAATGATGTCCAGAATTTTATGCCTGACAAATTCATCGCTGTAGCGCAACGGTTCATTTGTAAGGACGACGTCATCACGAATGATGACAGCATTCTCCAGGCTTCCACCCTTGATCAAGCCATTCTTGATCAAGAATTCGATCTCTTCATAAAAGCAAAATGTGCGTGCTTTTGATATCTCGGTTTCCCAGGTTTCCGGGTTGACATCGGTAGAATAATATTGAGTGAACTGACCTTTGGAATCCGAGCTGGTACAACTGATTTTAAATCCATCATAGGGGAATACCGACAGGATCGAATCACCAACCTGCACTCCCATGGGTTCGGTGATTTTTAATGGCTCCCTATTTTCCGCTTGAAGGGAAAGTCCGGCTTTATTCACCATCGCACAAAAATCGTGTGCGCTCCCATCTCCGATGGGAGGCTCGTTCGCATTAAGCTCCACAACAGCATTATCGACACCCATCCCAGAAAAAGTGGAGAGCATATGCTCAACGGTGTGAAGCTTGATATTCCCCTTGGACAGCGTCGTGGAACGGGTAGTGTCACTGACGTTGTCGATATTCGCCTCTATTTCAGGATTACCCTCCAGATCAACGCGGCGGAAACGTATCCCCGAATTTGCAGGAGCTGGAAGAATACTGGCGGTCACTTTGTTGCCGCTGTGAAGACCCGTTCCACTGAACTCAACGGATTCACTAAGTGTTTGTTGTTGATGCACGTCTTTCATTTAACAATTCAGAAATATATAAGGCAAGCTACCTTCGGTCTAACGAATCTGGATATGTAAAAGGCGGACCCGAAGGCCCGCCAGCATGAATGTTTTGGGAACTCGCATTGAGCAGCCCTGAATGCTTCAATCCTCCGATTCAGAGGATGCTTCAGGGGATGTTTCAGGGGATTCAGCGTCAGGCTGGCTATCTTTTTCCATTTCCTTGTCGCGATCTTCCATGGCAGCCTTACGGGATAGCTTGACACGACCTTTGTCATCGATACCAAGAACTTTCACCCAAATTTCATCGCCCATCTTGACGATATCATCGGTCCGTTTGACTCGGAAGTTGGCTAATTCACTAATGTGACAGAGACCATCTTGCCCAGGAAGCACTTCAACAAATGCCCCGAAATCCTTGATAGAAACGACTTTACCTCGATAGGTCTTACCTACTTCAATTTCAGCGGTGATGCCATCGATCTCGGACATTGCAATATTTAAGCCTTCTTCCGATACGGAATAAACTTTGACGGAACCATCATCCTCGATGTTGATTTCACATCCTGATTCTTCAACGATACGCTTGATGTTCTTGCCACCGGGACCAATAAGAGCACCAATCTTGTCAGAATTGATACGGATGGTCGTAATGCGAGGAGCATACTTGCTGAATTCCTTGCGGGGCTCGGCCAGTGTTTTGGCCATTACATCAAGGACAGCACTACGAGCTTCCTTGGCTTTCCCGAGGGCTTCTTCCATGATGCTCAGTGGCAATCCGCGCAGTTTGAGATCAAGCTGAAAACCCGTGATTCCCGCTTCGCTACCGGCAATTTTGCAATCCATATCACAAAATGCATCTTCCCAACCAATGATGTCAGTCAGGATCTGATAGCGATCAATATTATCCGATGCGTCCGTTTCGGTGCAAATACCGATACTGATACCCGCCGCAGGACTTCTAAGAGGAACACCTGCATCCATCAAGGCCAGGGAAGCACCACAGACCGTTGCCATGGAAGATGAGCCATTGGACTCAGTCACTTCACTAGTGATACGAACCGCATATGGAAACTCTTCTTTGGGAAACAATGGTTCAATGGAACGCTCAGCTAGAGCGCCATGACCTATTTCTCGACGACCAGGACCAGAAATACGACCCGTTTCTCCCACTGAGAAATTAGGGAAGTTGTAATGTAACAGGAATTGTTTCTCCTCTTGACCGCCAGCGTAGGCATCAAAGGTTTGAGAATCATCCAGCGTTCCAAGAGTCGCTGAAGCCAGAGCCTGAGTTTCTCCGCGAGTGAAGAGGGCAGAGCCGTGGGCCCGGGGCAGAAGGCCCACTTCGGAATCGATAGGGCGGATGTCATAAAAACTACGGCCATCTAAACGCTTGGAATCGTCCAGAATCAATTTGCGAACAGCCTCTTTTTGGATTTTGTAGAAAACGTCCGAGAGGACAGGGCCTGTCACAACATCATCACCAAATTTTTCTTTGAGCTTGGCACCCGCTTCGCTGGTAATTGATTTCCAGCCTGCCTCACGTTCTTTTTTGGCAGCAATGGTCAGTGTTGGAATCACTTTGTCGCCAATCAGATTGCGGGCTTCGGCAGTGACTTCCTCGGGAACCGACATGGTAACGATTTCTCGCTTGGGTTTGCCAATGGATTCACGCCAGGCTGTTTGTGCTTCTATCATGGGCTGGCAGGATTCCTGTCCAAACCTCAGGGCTGCCATGAAATCGGCTTCAGTGATTTCATCGGCGCTTCCTTCGAACATCACAACGTCCGTTGCGTTTCCAACATAAATCAGGTCAAGATCGCTTTCTTCGCGCTCTGTGTGAGTGGGATTGGCAACAAACTCGCCGTTCACACGTCCCACACGGACGGCACCCAGAGGGCCTGCCCAAGGGATATCGCTCACGGTCAAGGCAGCAGAAGCGCCGAGAATACTCATGATGTCGGGATCATTCTCGCCATCAGCACTCAAGAGGATCGTCTGGACCTGAACTTCGTTGAACCACCCTTTGGGGAAAAGCGGACGAATCGGACGATCCGTCAAACGGCAGGTGAGGATTTCCTTCTCGCTGGGACGACCTTCACGTTTGAAATAACCGCCAGGGAATTTACCTGCGGCTGAAGCTTTCTCGCGATAATCAACCGTCAGAGGGAACCAATCCTGACCATCACGAGAGTCCGTGGCGGCTACAGCCGCTACAAGGATGATTGTGTCGCCCATTTGGACGGTGACGGCGCCATCTGCTTGACGGGCCATTTTTCCGGTTTCAAGGATAATTTCCTTACCGCCTACTTTAATCGTAGTTTTTTCAGACATAAGTTTGCGAAATACAAGAACACAGAAGCGCGCTGGTATCTCATTGATGCCCGCTGTTCCTGAGGAACTTCTTTCAATGCCCTGCAGGGAACTGGGTGTTGAAAGAAATTTCCCTGGCTCAACGGGAACTTGATTTCATTTATGAAGCGTGGTTACTCGTGGTGTCGACAGCCAGCTTGTGAACGCTTCTCCCACAAATCAAGGAAGGCAGGTAAACCTGTTCCTGCCTGTCGACACTATTAAAATGTTACGGGAACTCTTGGTTACCTCGGCGAAACGGCCTAGCGACGCAAGTTCAATGACTGAGTCAATGCAACGTAACGCTTGTGGTCAGTTTCGTTGATGTAGTCCAACAGTCTGCGACGTTTGGAGACCATCATCAACAAACCACGACGGCTGCTGAAATCCTTGTTATTGATCTTCAGGTGCTCTGTCAGAGAAAGGATTTTCTTGGTAAGGATAGCGACCTGAACATCTGCAGAACCAGTGTCCTTGTCGTGTCGTTGATAAGTTTCGATTGTCTTTGATTTTGCTTCCATACAACTTCTTGGCTAAAGCCTTTTTTTAAAAATACAGGCTGCGAAGTGTAGTGCCCAAGGCAAGCCTGTAAAGGAATTTTCGATAAATTTTCCTTTGCCTAGAGGGCACTTGGAGACAGGTTAGGGGTAATTTAACGCAAGACAATCAGAAAAATGGCATTCTCCAACGAACTTTCCCTCACTCTCCGCCTTTTCCTGAAAACTTACCGATGGCGCAAAATAAACCCAACACCTTGGTCCCCAGCGAAGAAGCCACTGTCTGAATGCAAACTGGCTATCGGTTCAAGTGCTGGATTCGTACTACCGGGCCAGAAACCCTTCGATGATGGATTCAAGGGGGGAGATCCAAGCTACCGATGGATTCCCTCCGATTCGAGAGTCGAAGAGTTGATCGAAACTCATCGTTCCCAATCCTTCGACCACTCAGGGCTGGCAAAGGACCCAAATCTCGGTTTCCCGCTGGATCGCCTGAGAGCACTTGAAAAATCCGGAATATTTGGAGAACTTAATACACGCCACGTTTCATTTATGGGATCAATCACCGCGCCGGGACGCTTCATTGCAAAATCAGCACCGGGATTTGCCCAGGAGCTTGTTGAGGATGAAGTGGATGTCGCCCTGCTGGTCCCGGTGTGACCCATGTGTAACCAGACCGTGAGTCTGGCAGCAGCCGAATTAGAGAAACGAGGTATTGCAACGGTAACGCTTCAGTTCATGAAAGAGATTGCCCTTAAAGTGGGACCACCCCGAGCTCTATGGGTCCCATTCCCTCACGGTTTTGCCTTGGGCAAGCCCGGAGACCATGCTGGGCAACAAAAAGTCTTGGTGGCGGCCCTCTCGCTTCTGACCCGTCAAGATATCTCTCCTCGTCATTTAGAACTATACGAGGCAAATTAACGCAACTTTGCCTGCTTTCTATGGAAGAAACTCAACATTCACACAATTTTTAGGGTTTTGGCCACTGAGAATCCGCTTCAATTCCATTGCGGCTTTCGTCCTCATTTCAAGCAGTCCGGCATCAGAATAAAAAGCTGTATGAGGAGTCACAATCAAATTAACAGGAGGCTGTGTGTCTTCTTGCCATAATTGAATGAGAGGCATATCACTACGGGCTGGCTCTTCAGGTAATACATCAATTCCAGCTCCGGCAATACTTCCCTCCCGCAATGCAACAGCGAGTGCATCCGTATCTACAACCGCACCACGCGCTGTGTTGATGAGAACAGCTGTGGGTTTCAGTAGGTCCAACGCTTTCCCGTCGATCATCTGCCTGCTTTCTTCCGTCAAAGGAGTATGGACTGATACGACGTCGCAGGTTCTGAGTAATTCCTCAAGTTCCACCAAAGTAACTCCTAAGAGCTTGTCCGTACCAGCTCGCACATATGGGTCATAGGCAACCACGTCCATCCTCAATCCCTTGGCTCTAACTGCAGTCGCTCCACCGATGCGTCCAAGCCCAATAATACCCATTTTTGCGCCAGCCACACGGAAAATAGGCTGAATGGCTCTCATGTCCCACGGGTTTAATGAACGCCGTATTGCACGCTCTGCTTTGATCAGCCCGCGATTACAGGCTAACATCATGGCAATCGCATGGTCAGCAACTTCATCCACGCCATAATCGGGCACATTGCAAACGTATATGCCCATCTCTCCTGCGGCTTTTCGATCGATGTTATCGAAGCCAACCCCACATCTAACAACCGCCCTGCAATGGTGCAGTTCCTGCAGGACCTCGCGCGTGATCGAGACTTCATGACAAAGGATCAACCCATCGGCATCTGTTAGTTTGCCAAACAATTCCTGTGTGCTTTTGGCCAGCAAACACTCTACCTCGGCTACACCTGCCAACACCTTGGATTCAATCTTGGCTGGTGGTTCCAGATAATCTGTTATGACGACGCGTTTCATGTGCACATGCTGCATGAGCATGAATAGTTTGACAACCAGCTATGATCTCGAAGCGCAAAACTCGGGTAATAACAAATGAATTTGACCTGCATGCTCTGATCAACTGCATGCCAGCCTTAAAATGGACATCGCGCAATTGTTGGTGATAAATGCACCAGAGAGGTCAGTTTTTTTGATGCACGACGTTATGTTTAAGGGGGCGATTACAGCGATTCAAACCCAACGCGATAATCTAGTCTATACCTCGAAGGTTCTTTCTTGGATCCAAATCAACCTTTCTTCAAAAAATGAAATTCGAATTTATTTTAAGGTTCAGGAAACTGAAAAAAGCACCCTAAAAGTAACAATGGTTACAATATAACTTGACCCCATAATCGGGACTTCTAGCATGGGCTTTTGTAATCAATGATGATGGATGCTGTCTTAACTCTAGAGGATGGAACGATTTTCCGAGGAAAAGCGTTTGGCGCGAGGACTTCCCTTTGCGGCGAAGTCTGCTTCAACACTTCCATGACCGGATATCAGGAGATCCTGACAGATCCTTCCTACAAAGCGCAAATCGTCACCATGACCTGTCCCTTGATCGGGAATTACGGTGTGAACAAGGTCGACATAGAATCCTACAAACCTCATTTATCCGGCTTTGTCGTGAGAGAACTTTCGCCCATCGTAAGCAATTGGCGAGCGGACACGGATCTCGACACCTACCTTAAGGAGAATGGTATCCCGGGCATCGAAGGGATTGATACTCGTGCTTTGACAAAACGATTACGAGTAGAGGGCGCCATGAACGGGTTCCTTTCAACAGAAGATATTTCCGATACTGATGCAGTGGAGAAAGCCAAAAACTGGCCTGGCCTTGTGGGTGTCGATTACGTTAAGGAAGTCACCCATCAAAAAGCTTTTGTCTGGGACGAAGATGATGAGCAAAGTGCTGCTTTTCGTTTGGTCAATGACAACGAGAAGGGAGACCCTCGAACAGCCTCGCACCCACTGCCTGATGCCGACATCAATATTGTGGCTCTGGATTTCGGTATGAAGTACAATATATTACGCCGGTTGCGCCAAAATGGATTCAAAACACACGTCCTTCCTGCAAATACTTCAGCAGATGCAATTAAATCTTTGAACCCTCAAGGCGTTTTCCTGTCAAATGGACCAGGAGATCCTTCAGCGGTGGGGTATGCTGTCAAAACCGCAAGGTCACTCATGGACCATGGCTATCCGATGTTTGGTATTTGCCTCGGCCATCAGATTCTAGGCCAGGCGATGGGGGGAACCACGTTTAAGATGAAATTCGGACATCGAGGCGGCAACCAACCCGTCAAGGACCTCGACACAGGATTGGTCGAAATCACGTCGCAGAATCACGGATTCGCGCTGGATGCATCATCGATGGGATCCGATATCGAAGTGGATAGAATCAATTTGAATGATCAGACAGTCGAGGGGCTGAGGCACAAAACCAAGCCGATGTTCAGTGTGCAGTACCACCCGGAAGCCTCCCCCGGGCCGCACGATTCCTCGCCACTGTTCGCGAGGTTTCGAGAAACGATTGGAAGTAAGGGGAGCTGAAGTATTTAAATAGATAACCCAGAAAACGGTTTGACTTGTGACTTATCCTCGGGATAATACCAATGTCAACCACACCGAATATGGCCAAACTTGTCGTTATAAGCGAAGGATTTACGGGGAAGACAGTGGAATTGAAGGCGGACAAAGTCACGATTGGCCGCTCTGAGGATAACTCTTTTCAGATAGCTGAAAATTCGGTGTCGAGCCGCCACTGTGAACTCCAGCTCAAGGATGATATCGTCCACATCAAAGATCTGGGTTCCACAAATGGGACCTTCATCAATGATAAGAAAACCACCGGAGGTACACTTAAGCCCGGGCAGGTATTGAGACTCGGCTCCATTGAGTTGAGGTTCGCTGGTGATAAGGGCGGAGATGCAAGCTCGGTCGCGATGAAAACAGTGACTCTTCCTCAGGGAGGCGTCAAGTTGGATGACCTTGAAAAAGGATCTCAAGGAGTCAGCAAGGATGACAAAACCTTCACTAAGAAAAGCAACAAGGTGAACAAATTGTTCATTCTGGTCGGCGTCATCGCCACCATCATACTGATCGCGTCAGTGGCATTTGCAATGAGCAAGCTGAAGGGTCAATAAGAATAACCCCATTTTCAGAAAAAAGCCTCCCTGGTGACAGGGAGGCTTTTTTATTTGAAGGACTTAATTCTGGTTCAAAACGATCGGTTGAATCCAAGCGCATTCCACTTCTCCTTCTTTATAAGGATTGATCATGCTTTTGGTTGAAACCACTTTGGCTCGAACGTAGATTTCGTCTCCTTGGTAAGTGTAGGAAGGCGAAATACCATCTACTTTGGCCAGAACCGTTCCTATGGAGTCACTATAGCGATGTGTCACTCGAACGGGATCTCCGTTACCAGCCCGATAAGGTTCATGAGCTGGGTCAAAATCCTTGCGAGTTCCAATGAAGTAGGTTGTGTAGTGCTCATCGCTTATTTGTTCGATGGATAACTCGATCCCCTTGGTATCATGATTGATTGCATTGATAACTACACCCGATGAAGCATAAAAATCGCCTACCTCCATCGCGCGGATCAAATGTTCCGGAGTCAGATATCTGGAGCGAACGACGACCCACCCCCGACCCGGATTACTCTTTCCGATAGCTTCATCGTGGTAATTGTGGGCATCATCAGTCGCTATTCCATACATGACGGGCAGATCGAGCACTCCAAGCCGCCAAGTCAAAACGATATCCCAAAAACGCTCCATACTTGCGTGCGTTTCATCCCCTTCGTTTCTGACTGAGGGGTGACCGTTGTAAACTTCAAAGAATTTCTCCCCTTTCAGCTGCATGAATTCCTCGGCAGTCACAGCCCATCCAAAATTTGGATGATTAATGTGCGGCATCATGGGCTGCCCGGTGGCTTCACGCTGTGCAACAATGGCATCGATATTGTTCTGCATCACTTCCAACACGGAATCCCCTCCTTGAGGCTTTAAAGTTTGCTGTGGATGGGTGACATTGATGTGAATGGGAGCTGTTAAATATCGGTCCGTGACTTCTTCACTTTGAACAATGAGAAATCGGCCGGTTTCATCAAAAAGCGGCCGATATTCTGAGAGAGGTTTCAACCTGACCTGAAGCTTTCCCTCCTGCACGCGGGTGTCCACCCAATCAGCCCCCCATTTGGCGACATACTTTTCATATGCGTCGGCTTTTCCAGCATTTGATGCCACACCGGACCAGCGTTCACCGATCTGGATGACATTATGGTCGGAGAGAACGGCGAAATGATATCCCGTGGATTTATACCAATCCATGATCATCTCCGGATAATCATCACCATCGCTCCACAAGGAATGCGTGTGAAGATTCCCCTTCCACCATCGAGGTTCCGGTTGAGCGGTGACGCGTGTGGAAGCCTGAAATTGCGATACAATGAATACGAATAAAAGGAATCTTGAATAAAGGCCCGGGCTCATGCTGTGGTTTATAATAAACCTCATGCAGACTTGCAAAGACAATAGGGAGCATCCACTTCAAAAAATTTGGTGCATTTGGGAATGAATAAGATATGCTATAAACACCTCTAAAGGACAATAACAATGACAAAAGCTAATATATTCTTCAAGAGCTGCATAGCAGTTTGGGCCCTGATGGGCATGCTTCAGACCTCACTGAACGCTTTCGCAGACGAAGCGGATGACCTCTGGAAAAAGGTCGAATCCTCAAGTCAGGTGAGGCCCTATCCTGCTGAATGGCAAACCAAACAACCTTCTCAGGAAGAGGTTACTGCTTTTCAAAAAGAAAACGGTGATATGGCCTTCGAGGCAGCAACGCTGGCGCGTGAGTTGATCACCAAATTCCCAGATCATCCGAAAGTGAACGATGCCCAAGCATCCGAAAAGCAGATGCTTCGCGCGGCTTTGGAGTTCGGCCATGAAAAGGCAGCGGATAAACTGCTTAAGCTGAATCTGCCGGACACTGAGCGCTTCCAAATCAAGAGCATCATCATGCAACAGAAAGCCATGGCCAAACAATCTGAAGGGCGCGAGGCTGTCCTTCTTGCCTTTGAAAAAGGAGTTAGGGAGCTGGAAAAAGAGTTCCCAGCTAACGGCGAAATTCCGCAAATGCTGATGTATATCGCAG
>ERZ1046740.1800-NODE-1800-length-14720-cov-5.529492_pt1 | contig 14720 bp, 10 predicted proteins | sample MGYA00383093_ERZ1046740 | MGnify/ENA primary metagenome ERZ1046740 (study PRJEB29581, sample SAMEA5548363) | metagenome | biome: marine; feature: coastal; material: water | depth 25 m | study: Short-term variability in the microbial, nano- and picoplankton... | reverse complement strand
TAGATTTAATAATTCATAATCTTTGTCTGCTACACATATAAATAGTTTATATTCATCATGATAAAAGTATTGTGGTGAAGGTAAACAAATATTAATTAATAAATCAATATCTCTTCCTGTTGCAACAGGAATTAAAAAGGTAATAGACATTACTATTAGTATATATTTTATATACTATTAATAACGCTATTATTAAATATATTTAATTAGTCAAATAAGGTATTACTCCTAATTCTATTTTACAATATTTCTTGGATATTAATTTTAACATAACTAATGTATAACAATATGATGAATAGGTAATAAATATATGCCACCAAGTATGTGTATTCATTATACAAACAAAATCTAATATCCATAAAACAATAGATAATATACCAAAATTAAATCCTCTATTCCACAATTTTACTTCTCCATCTGTATTTAAACCAATTTTTGTTAACCATATTAATATAGTTCCAAATGTTAATAAAAAGAATGGACTCATAAATGGATAGAACCAACTAACTAATGAGAGTAATAAAGTTGTAATATAAAATATATAATTGTGTAAATGAAACATTTGTTTAATTGAAAATATTAAATATAGTATTATACTAAATTCGTCGGCAAATTGACCTAGAAAACTTAATGTTGAGTGGAACCAGAAAGATGTTATTCCAATTAAACCAAATAATGACCATTGTAATAACATATTAAATTTACTATCATGGGTTTGATAATTACGATGAATAAAATAACCTAAAATAGCAAATAATGTAAAGAATAATGATGATATACTATTCCAAAATTCTACAATATATTCTGAATGAGTATATTTTTCTTCACACCAATTCATAGGACTTGAATGATAATTCCACGAATTTGTATAACATTGTTGATATTCATAATCAAGAGTTTCTGATACATTTGTATACATTAAATAGTATAAAAATTATATTTTTAAATTAATAAATATATTTATAATTTTTGAAGTAATTTATGATAAATTGTTCCTAAACTTCTTTTATCTTTACTATCTTTTATTTTATTATCATAATATTGTAACATTTTATCATATAAAACTAATTTTTTTAATTCAAGTGTATCAAAAGTCATTTCTTTATACTTTTTAAGAGTATCATTTCTAACTACTTTCATTTCTAGAGTAAAAGAAAATTCAAAACCATTATGGTCTACAATATTATTGTTAACATCATAAACTTGAATTTTTAGTTTTTGAGTATTGATAGGTTGTTCTAAAGTAACTGCTTTAGTTACAAATATATTTCTACTTTCATATGTTACTTCAAATTTAGGAGCATCTACAATAAATTTGCAAAAGTATTTTTGATTTTTATTATATACTTTACCCAAATCATTAATTTTTAAAAAATAGTAATGTTCACCCATAACATTAATTATATTTTCTGCTGATAAATTAAAACCTGAACTTGTATAATCTGTTCCAGTAAAACCTAACATTTCACCAAGTGATTTATAATCATCAATTGATGGAAATTCTAATGTAAATTCATCTGTAGAAGAAGTAAATGTTACTTTACCTGTATTTGTATCTAAAATAAGTGTAATATTACCACAATGTAAAGCTAACCAAGCATTAATTTCTGCTACCAATTCTTCTGGTGTATAGTTACCTGGTGTTAAAGTAAATACAAGACCAGTTGGACTTCCATCATCAATAGTAAAAGTATTATTTCCTTTTTCAGCTGTAAATACATAAGATGTATTACCATATTCTAAACTGGAAAGTTTTACTTCAACTATATTTTTAATTTCATTAGGTATACTATAAACATAATTAGTTGAATTAGGATATATAGTTGTATTTCTAAATCGTGAATCAATATTAAATATTTGTGTTTCCATTATATATAATTATAGATTTTTATTTTATACATAACAATCAAAAATATATTATTAAAGTAATGTGTTAGATATAAAAAATATTATATAACTAATAAAAATGGAAAAAAAATTATTTGATGATATATATTTATGGTCAAGAACATATATTAAAAGTATTAAATTAAAAAAATTATTAAAAGGAGATTTTACAAGTCTTAATACAATAGTCAAAAGTATTATTGATGATATTAAGAAAAATAAATACAAAAATAAAGTATTATTGATAAATGATACAATGAAAATACATAGTAATTTTATGAAAATGTGGAATGTATATAAATATACAAAAGAATTTCAAGTATTACAAGTTGGTTCAGGTTTATATTCTATATTTACTGAATTGAAAAAGATTAATAATATTGGTGCTTTTATTATTGATATTAAGAAAACTGATTTAGATAAATTTGAATTAGATTCTAAAAATGGTTACCCTAATAAAATATATGATTCAGGAACAGGATATTTTGTTCATCAAAATGAATTAAATAGATATATTAAAATGGGTAATTACAAGGTTTTTAATCAATATAATTCTGAAATAGAAAAAGTCTTACGAATTAATCATTTAAATCTTATAAATTATAAAAGTGAAGATGAAACAAATAAAGATAAAGATAATCCATTTTGGTTTATAAAACAAATTATAACATCAAAAAGTTTAATTAAATTTGAGAAGAGAGTGAAAGAAGTATATAAATTACAAGATTATTCAAATAATACATTACCGACATTATTCTTTGGATTATATAATCCTAAAGATTTTGAAGTATTAGATAATCATAAAGGGCAAAAATTTATTTTATGGGGAGGTTCTGATGCTGATTATACTCAAGAAAATCATAAATGGTTAATTAAAAGAGCTAAACATACTAAGGTTAATGGTCATTATGCAATTTCAGAAAATTTAGAAAAGAGATTAAAATCTTTTGGTTTTAGACCAAAACTAATTAATTTTAATTTAACTGATTTAACATTGTTTAAACCTTCTAAGGTTATTGGGAAACATATATATATTTATAATGGTAGTTATGATGGTAGGGAAAATATTTATGGGGAGAAAGAATATAAAGAAGTAATTAAAAGATTACCTGAATTTAAATATGTTTTTAGTTCAAAATTACAAATATCATATGAACAAATGCCAAAAGTATATGAACAATGTTTTATTGGGTTAAGATTAACAAAATATGATGGTAATGCTAATACTGTACAAGAAATGGGTGCTATGAATATTCCAGTAATACACAATGGTTCTGAAAAGAATGCATTATCATGGAGAAATGTTGATGATATTGAATTAAAAATAAGATATAGAAATATAGATTTATTTAATAACAGTATTAAAAAATATAAAAAGATTTTATTTATTTGTTCTGATTATCCAGGTTATGGAGGTGCAGCAACTAATACAGTAAAATTAATGGATTATTATAAAGGACAAAAGAAGATTACAGAAGGAATATTTTATACAAATGACGATGTGTTAATAAATAATTCAAGAAAAGATATACATATTGTAAAAATTCATGAATTAAAGAAAAATCTAAAAATATTATCAAAAAAGAAATTTGATTTAGTAATACTTAGAAACTATATTACATTTAGTATGAAAGAATTTTTTGATTGTCCTATTTATTTCTTTATACCCGGTATTTTTGAACCATTTTTAAATAAACATTATTATAAAATTAAAAGTAAAGAAGAAATGAATAATTTTATTCAAAAGAATATATTATTAACAATAAAATATTCAAGTAAATCATTTTGTGCGAGTTATCATACAAGAATGATTTTAAAGAAATTTTATAATCTAAATACAGAAATATTATATTTTAATTACATGACTTATTATGGTAAATTAATACCTTCTTTTAATGATTATGATAAAAGAAAATATGATTATGGTATTATTGTTTCTAATTTTGGAAGAACTATTAAGAATGTAGAAGGTTTAATTGAACAATTAAAAAATACTAATAAAAAAGTTATATTAATTGGAAGAAGTTCAAATATGTATAGAAATGATAACTTTACTTGTATAGATTTAGTATCACAAGAGGAGGTATTAAAGTATATTAAAGATATTAAAGTTTTATTACAAGATAGTTTCTACGAATCACATAGTAATGTTTTTGTTGAAGGTAGATTTAATGGTTGTAAGGTAGAAAAGAATGTTGATCCAAAAGATATAATAAAGAAAATTATACCAAAAGAAATATTAAATAATGTTTCAACTAAATTTAGTAAATTATCAAATGATATTATCAATAAGAATATTGATAGAAGTAAAAAGAGAGAAGATATAAAAATATTAGTTACTTCAACACAATATCCTTATTATGGTGGTGCTGCAACATGTGCTTATCATTCAATAAGTTATTTGAGAAATTTAGGATTTAAAGTATATGGTATATTTTTTGAGAATAAACGTGATATAGATATTGATCCAGATAAATATGGTGGTATAATTAGGATGGATATTAGAACAGGTTATAGATTAAAAAAACAAGCCTTAATGACACAATTAAAAACACAAGTATTAAATTATTTTGGAGATTATCCAGATATGATTTTTGGATGGAATTATGGTGCTCCAATAATATCTCGTAGTGTATTTCCAAACACTAAATTAGTTTATATAATGACTGGTATACCAACAGTAACTATTGGAGAGAATAGTCCTGTTGATAATGATATGTCTATAATTAAAGTAATGAAAGAACAGAGGGTAGATATTTTAAGTCAAGAATTATTTAATGTTGAAAGAGAATGTATTGAACTATCGGATATATCTTTACCATATACAAAACTAATTGAAAACTTTTTCCAATTTGCTTATCCAGATTTAATTAATAAATTATATCCATTTTTTAATACAGCTATTAGTAATGTTGTAGATCATACTAAAATTTATACAGAGGAAAAGGAATATGATTTAATGGGATTATCAAGTAATTGGTATAGAAAAGTTAAAAATCTAAAATTACTATTAGATATTTATGAAAATTATCCAGATAGTAAAAAAGTAATTGTGGGATTATCAGAGAATAAAGATGTTAGTGACGACTTTAAAGAATTATATCAAAGAGCTAAAAATATGAAAAATTTAACATTATATCCATTAATACCATATGATGAAGCTCAACAAATTGTAGCAAAATCAAGAATATTATTAGTTACATCATATTCAGAATCAGGACCGAATGTTGTAATAGAAGCGTTTTTACAAAAATGTCAAGTAGTTACTTCTAAAAATATTGGTTTCTTTAGTTATCTAAATCCATTTAATATTTGCGAAGATGTATATAATGTAAATGAATATTATGAAAGAATAGATTATATATTAAATAATTTTGATAATTTGCCTATACCAGATTTAAGTAAATTTATGAAAAGTGAAGATAAAAAACAAATAGATTTTATATATAATAATATAATTGATAAAAATAATCATATAAATATTGTATTTATTACTTGTGATATACCAAATATAGGTGGTGCCGCAACTAATACTTATAATATGATTAAAACGTTAAAAGATACTAATATAAAATGTCACGGTATATTTATTTCAAACATAGAAGGTGAAAAAGACCCTGATAATGTTGGAAATATACATATTCTAAAAGTAGATGATGATATGGAGAGTAATTTTACTAAAATATTTAATGAAATAGATAGGAAAAATAATATTGATTTGATATTTTACAAGAATTATAAAGTATTTGTATATACTAATCATTTAATAAAAAATAAGTTCAAAATATTTTCTCCTTCTGGTCTAAGATATTTAACTAATCAAATTTCAAAACAAAAGAAATGGTTCAAAAAATTTAATTTAAAAAAAGCCAATTTAATTCCCGAATTAACAGAAATACCTGATATAACAGATATTAAAAAATTTATAAGAAAATATGATTCATATTTAGAAGATTATGTATTTAAGGAATGTGATTTAATTTTACCAAATAGTTTTTTAACACATAGCATTATTAAATCTACAAAGAGATTTAATTATAAATTAAATGATGCAATCCATTTAACAAATATTAATTTCGAAATGAAAAAGAAACTAAAAAATTTTAAGAAAAGAAAATATGATTATGTTTTTATAGCTCATAATTGGAAAAGGCAATGTAAAAATTATGATTTAGTCAAAGAATTATGTAAGAGGGATGAATTAAAAGAATTTAAAAAAGTTATAGTTGGACATAATCAATCTGAAATATTTAATAATAATAAAAATATTATTACACACGAGTTTTTGGGTAAAGAAGACCTATATAATTTATTAAGTGAAACAAGAACTATTATAATACCTTCTTTTTATGATTCTAATCCTAATTTATTAGTAGAAGCAGCATCATATGGTTGTAATATAATATGTTCTCATAATATTGGTAATAGTGTTTTTGTTAATAATAATTGTATAGTATCAAAATATGATGATATAGAAGAATGGATAAGAGTTATATTAAATTGTAAGAAAAGTTATTCATTCAAAGGTTATACAAAGACAATGGTAACAAAAGATTTGAAAGAATTATTTTATAGTTGTATAAATGGATTAAATAGATTAGATTATATTGAAATGGATGCAGTTGGTATATATAAAGTTCCTGCTAAATGGGATATTATAGAAAATTATAATAATATGTTCAATAAACCAATTTATTATAAAGAAACTTCTACGAATAGTTTTTCTGAACATGCAACAAGAAAAACAGATATAAGTAAAAATATTTATTTTGTATTATTCCAAAAAATTGTACAAGAGAAACATTTTAAACATCCACATTATATATTTGTAGATGAATTTAGAAATTATAGTTCTAAATTTAAAATAAATAATATTACAATATGGGTATTAAATAAACCTGAAAATGTATTATTTTTCAATAAAGCTAAATTTTATTTTTTACGAGGGAATTATCATAAATTTTATAAAAATATAATAAATAAAGATTCTTTTAATATTCATTATGGTGCAACATCTGTTAAATATGATTATAATATAAATATTTCTCAAAAAATTAGAAAATGTAATTTAGAAGCGATGTATAGAAAAAATAATTTATTACCAAATTATCAAATAGCTTTGGTTCATGAGGATAATATATATAGAAATATATATCCAGAATCTAATTTAATAAATTTAGAAAAATTTGCTTCACCTGATTTCTATTACACTAATATGAAAAGATTATATAGTATAATTTTTGTAGCAGATGCTATCCAAACAACTAAAAATCATAATTTATTTATGGACTTTTTAAACTTTTGTGAAAATAATGGATTCAAATTAAATGTTGCTTATGTTACAAATAAAAATATACTTAAAAAAAATTGTCCTAATTTTGTAGATTATAAAAATTTTAAAAATATAACTATTCATTTCTTTAAAGATAAAACACCAAAAGAATTAAATTTATTATATAATCAATCAAGGATTAATTTAATATTATCTGGTAGAGATGCTTGTCCCAGAGTAATTTCTGAATCTTTAGCGTGTGGTTGTTTTAATATAGCATTAGATACATTATCAGATGGTAAATTTTATTATACTGGAATATTCGGAAAATTATTATCATTTAAAGAGGCTACTATCGAATGCGGTAAGAGTACATCTTTATCATATGTTGGTAAAACAGATATTTATATTACTTTATTAAAATATATATATTATAATAATTACGATCATAAAAATATTTCTGATGAATCATTAAAAAAATATAATATAAATGTGTTTGTTAAAAAATTAATACCATATATTAATATATGAAAATAGATTTTGTTTTAACAGCAGGAAATATACATCCACATTATACAAGATTATTCCCATTAGTTTGTAAAGTGTGGAAAGAAAGATTTAATCTTGATTGTTATTTAATTTTAATAGCAGATGATATACCTGATTATTTAATAGATTTAAAAGATTTTATTATATTATGGAAACATAATAAAAACCTAAAAGATAGTTATTTATCACAAGTTATTAGAATTTTATATCCAGCATTATATCCAGATAAAAATATATTAATTACTGATTTAGATATATTTCCTATAAAGAAATCTTATTTTATAGAACCGATTGAGAATATTGATGAGGATAAATTTATAGCATATACTGATAGATCATTAAAACAAAATATGATTAATGTATGTTATAATGTTGCAAAAGGAGTTACATGGGCGAACATTTTTAAGATTAAAACAGAACAAGATATAATAAATAGATTAGATGATTGGTATAATGAAGAATATACAGGTAAAAAAAATTGTCCAGGTTGGTATACAGATCAAAAAAAATTATATGAATATGTTTTAAAATATAATGCTAATAAAGTTATATTTTTAAAAGATAAAGAAATAGGATACAATAGATTAAATAACCGTCAAGTAAATAAAGTTTATATAGTAAATAATTTTGATGAAATCTGTACTAATATAAATAAATATAATGATATACATGCTATAAAACCATATCGAAAGATAAAATGGTATTTAAATAAACTTGTAGAATCTATTATTAATTCTCAGTAACATTCATTACTAATTCATTGGTAAAATTATTTAATGAAAATTTTTTAATTTTATTATTCATATTTTCTATTATTGATTTTAATTTTTGTTTATTATTTAAAGTTTTTAATAATATATCAATAATCTCATCATCAGACATTTCTGGTAATAATTCAATATAATTATTATCCCATATTTTAAATCCATCAGTAGCCATATTACCACATACAACAGAGTTACTCATGCTTGTTTCAAAATATTTTCCTAATAATAGATTAAATTTAGACGATGTACAAATAGTCAACCAAGATTGATTTATAATTTTTGATAAATTATCATTTGATTTAGTTTGATTAAATTTGAAATAGTTTCTAATACCATCCCAATGAATTAAATTAAATTTATCTTTATTTTTTTTTAATAGTTTATCTAATCTATTGCGAAATGGATAAATAGTTTTATTTGTATTTCCAAAAATAAATATATCATTTACTTTTTTATTTTCCCAATCTTTAAAATAAGTATTATCAATATGATGCGGTATATGGATAATTTTTAAATCTGGTATATTTTCTTTAATAAAATTAGTTCCTTCTGTATATGAATAAGGTGTAATAATACCTTTTATTTTATATTGTTTTAAGTATTGAATAAGACCTTCTAATGAATTATCATAATCATGAGGACAATTAAAATCTTGAACTATTAAATAAGTATTTTTAATTTCAAAAAATTTTTTTAGTCTTGTTCTTACTCTAATTTTAGTTTCTAATTTTGGTATTTTTCTTAAATAAAAATCTCTCATTGTAGTATAATATTTCGAAATATATGTTGCATTCCAACCAAATATAACAGTATCATAATTATCTATATTAGGATTTTTTGGTATATTTTCAATATCTAAATATTCAAATCTATCATCTTCTTTGATATTGTTTATTTTATATTCATATGTTTTACTTGCCCATTGAGCAAAAATTTTTGTATTATCAATAAATAATATTTTTTTCATCTTAAACTGTATTATATTGTAGATAGTCTAAACGAAAGTATTCGTATATAATTGGTTTAAATTTCTTGTTGTTTATAAAATGAAAAAAATAGCAATTTGTTTTAGTGGGGGTATTAGAAATTTTGATACTTGTATTCCATCAATTATGAAGAACTTTATTAATCCATTAAAACAAGATGGTAATATAGTTGATATATTTTTATATTTAACATATATTAATGAAATTGATAATAAAATTGATGTTAAGTTTAAAATGGTTAAATCTAATTATAATCAAGAAAAATTATTAAATGTATTAAAACCAAAAAAATTTAAAATAATAGAATATAATAGTGATTTACAAAAAGGAGAAATGAATTTAGATGGTAAAAATTATATGAATTATTGGGATAATGAAAAAGATAGAAATTATGGATTTAGTGCATTTGGGATGTATGCTAAAATTTATAAATGTAATTTATTAAAAAAAGAATATGAAGAAGAAAATAATTTTAGATATGATTTTGTATGGAGAGCAAGAATGGATTACATATTTTTAGATAAAATAACATTAGATATGATAGATTTAACAGAACATCAAGATTTTAAAGATAATCATATTTATTTAATTAAAGATAGATTTGCACATAATACAAATAGAGAAACAAATGATAAATTTATTGGAGGTAGTAGTAGAGTAATGGATTTAGTATCAAATATTTATTTAAATCTACAAAAATATTTAGATATATTTAAACAAAAAAAAGAAATGTTTGAAGGACAAAGTATTATAACTTATAGAATTAATGAATTAAAAAATACAAATAGAATTATTGGTTGTCAGATGATAGGGCATAGAAATACATATTATAAATGTCAAGGTAGACATGTTCTAAAAATAAGTAGAAAGAAAGTATTTATTAATACAGAAAATTATAATTTATTTTATAATTTAGCATATAAATTATTATATCAGGGATATCAAGTATTTAGTAATAATAATAATCATATTTTAGAATTATTTCCAAATTATACAGTAATTAGTAATATTAAAGATAATATTGATTTTTGTGTAATTGATACAGGATTAAATATACCAAAAGATATAAAAAAAAGAACTTATATTTTGTCTGATAATGTGAATGAAGTTAATAATTCAATTGATAAAATAAATAAAATAAAGAATTTATTAAATAAATTAAATATTGAAGATAATGGAATATTAAATATTTCATTTAATAATAATTTAATAAAAAGATATGTGTATATACATTATTTAAAAGAATTAGATATATCTAGTATATTATTTAGTTTAATAGATTTTAAAACAAACCATAAGGTTTATAAGTTAACAAATAATATTTTTGAACCTGATTTGAATGAAACAGTTAGATATTATATACCAGATAGAGGGAAATATTTAGGTAAGATTTTAGCAAGAGAAAAAATATTTAAAAATCCTACAAAATATAATATTGGCGAAGGTAAAAATCCTTGGTATGTTATAGACGAAATTGAGGTTTTAGATTTTGATAAACATATTAAAAATAAATATATAATGATAGTTTAGGTATAATTTAATATAAATTTATTATAATTAATATGGAAGAGGTTGATTTGCAAACTTTTTCAGATAGCGATTATGAGTTGCAAGAAATAGATGACAAATTTTTATTAGATAAATTAAATAAAGAATATTGTACAGATAATCATGTAAAAAATAATAAAAAAATAGATATGAAAAAAGTTATTTTTAGTGCTGGGGGACCAAATATAAAAATAGATTCTTTATATGGCGATGTATATTATTTGAATTCAACAAAAGGAACATTTATATTATTAGATAATAATGATAAACATAATAGATTAACAATAAAAGCAGAATGTTGGAAATTATCCGAGGAGTTAATTGAATCTAATTTAGAAAGATATATTAAAAATAAATCTAATAAAGTAGAAAGATATTTGAATGTATTTAAAAATTGTTTATATTTTAGATATATACAAATTTCATATAAAAATTCATCAATAATTGTTGATTTGAAAGATATGGGATTTAGAGAGTATAGTAATAGTCACGATCTAAAAGATTATAATTTACCATCAATAAATTTAGAAGAAGAATACGAAGATTTTGAAGTATCTAAAAAATCAAGTTCAAATATTGGTTTAGTAATTGGAGCAGAAACTACAAAAGCTGTTAAAATTGTTCAAAGATATATTAAAATAAAAACTTTTGAAGGAGATATAACTATTAGATTAGCTAGAGATAGAAAGCATATTATAAATAGAAATTGTATTAGTGTTGAAGCATCTGAAAATATAAATTGGTATAATTATTCAGGATTATTAATAAGAGAGGCCAGTATATTTTCCGAACCAGATAATACTAATTTTTGCAAATGATATACATAAAAAAACATTTCACTACTAATTATATCCCAATTTTGTTCTGCTATTGTAGTATTAATAGCAAAATCTCTATCAATACACATTTCCTTTAATTTTTTAATACCATTAACATAGTCTTCAACTTGTGATACACCTTTTAATAATATACCACATTTAGCTGATTTTACTAAATGAGAATTATTAACATTTTTTTCTGTAATTACTTTAAGACCATAATTACAATACTCAAGTAATTTAGCATTACCTGCAGGGCATTTTCTATTATTTGGCCGAACCGATGAAAAATCTAAACCGATATCGGCAAATTGTAAATATTTTTTCTTAGTTTTATCATCAAATGGATAATGAACAACAATATTTTTACAATCAAAAAAACATGTATCTCTTAAAATTTGTAAATTTGAAGGATATTTAGATGAAAATACAGTAACATTTGAATTGGGAATATTAAATCTTCCTGGAAAAACATGTAATTCATATTCATCTCCTAATTCTTTCATAATATCTCTCATCATCCATACAATTTTACCACTATTTGTTCTAATACGTCCCATATATATAATAATTGTCTTTTCTTTTCTATAATTAACACCTTTATCTAATGAATATTTAATATTTCTATCCATATAACATAAAGGATGTAATGCTTTACCTGCATTTAATTTTGTAAAATCATCAACACAATAACTATGATCTATTAAATAAGGGTTTTCTAATGTTTCATCTAATGGATAATCTGGGAAAACACCCATACGCGATACAAATATTTTATCTTTAAAATCATCAAATCTATTAGGTCGTTTTCTAAGAATTAATGCTAAACCTTGTTTTTTAAATTCTTCTGTTTGAACACATAAGAAATTAAAAGCATAAGCAACAAAAGTTAACCAATCTTCATTATATTTTTTAGGGAATTCAATAAAATATTGTTTAGTCCATAACCATCCTAAAGCATCACTTTTCATACCAACAATTTGTCTCTTCTTTTTATTAAATAATACCTTTCTAATTGGTTCTATATTTAGAACTTGTAATACATTATGCTCTCTAATTAAAAGAATAAAATCAATTGTATCCATAAATTCATCAGTAATATTTGATATATTTATAAATTTAGTTCCCATATATTCTTCTTCTTTACCTTTAGTTAAATAAAAGGTTTCAGCTAATTTACTAAAACCAGTAGCAATACCTAAACCTTTTGTAAATGAGTAATGTCTTTTTATAGATTTGTGATAATCATCAATTTCACCTATAACAAGAATTTTATTAATTTCACTTGTAAATGATTCCATTATTTTATTAATATCAAGTATACTTTAAATAAAATATAAAATAAAATAATATGAAAAAAATATTAATTTATGGAGATTCGCATACAAAAGGTTTTATTGGATATAAGAATGATAAAGTTATTTTAGATATAAATTCTATTTCAGGTGCATCAATAAAAGGATTACCTCGTCGTAAAAGTACATTAAATTTGAATGAAAAGATAAAAAGTAAACTTGAAAATAATTATGATTTGGTAATTTTTAAATTTGGTCAGGTTGATATTGATTTAGGTTTTTGGTATACAAAAATATATAAAAATAATAATATCAAATTTGATGAATATATAAACATAATAATTAATAAATATAAAAATTTTATTAAATCATTAAAAATTAAAAATTTAATTATATTTGGTATAAATTTACCAAGTATTTTTAATAAAGAAAATTGTATTAATTTCACATACAAGATTATTAAAAAAAAAACTTGTAATAAAAAAATATTACAAAAAATTATACCAGATATATATAAAAGAACAAATAATACATTATTATTTAATAGTAGGTTAAAAGACCTTGCGAAAGAGTTAAATATTCATTATTATGATAATATTAAAACTTCATTAAATAAAAATATATTAAATGAATTATATCACGATGAGTATGATATTGATCATCATCCTAAAGGTATTTCATTAACTGTTCATAATTATAATGAAAAAATAATAAAATTTTGTAGGGGAAAATTATATTATGATATTCTAGATATAATTATACAAGAAATATTTAGTTTATAATATATTTAAACTTTATAAATTATATTAATGATTATATTATTAGGATTTCCTAAATCTGGAACAACATCGTTTCATAATTTATTTAAAAGTATTGGTATTGAATCATATCATCAAAATTATAGAAGAGCAATAATTGCTTGTGAAATATATAAAAATTATAGAAGACAAAAACCATTATTTTGTTTTATAAAAAGATTAAATAATACTGCTATTACACAATTAGATATATGTCATTCAAATACAAAAAATTTATGGCCACAAATTACATTATATGAAGAAATTTATACCCAGTATAAAGATAGTATATTTATATTAAATACAAGAAACCCTGAAAATATATTATCATCTTTTAAAAGATGGATTTATTTAAATAAATCATACTTTGAAAGATTTATATTATATAATTATGATATGATTAAAGATTTAGAAGGTAATAATGATGAAGAAAAGTTTATTAAATTAATTAATATTCATTATGAAAATATAAGAATTTTTTTTAAAAATAAAAATGCTAAATTTATAGAATTTGATATTGAACATGATAATATAAGTAAATTATCAAAATATATTAATTTAAAAGGTATTAATAAATTCCCTCATTCAAATAAAAATTAATTAGTTTAAACAATAATTAATTTTTTATTGTATTATAATAAAATGTTAAATATTTATGCATATGATTATAACGATAAATCATTATCTACAAGAAAATTTCATATTCATGACATGTTAGATATATTAATTAAAGAATATGATTATAAGACAATTGATATTAAATTATTATATGATAGTAAATGTAATGATATATTTTTAGAA
>ERZ1046740.1799-NODE-1799-length-14721-cov-4.318833_pt1 | contig 14721 bp, 16 predicted proteins | sample MGYA00383093_ERZ1046740 | MGnify/ENA primary metagenome ERZ1046740 (study PRJEB29581, sample SAMEA5548363) | metagenome | biome: marine; feature: coastal; material: water | depth 25 m | study: Short-term variability in the microbial, nano- and picoplankton... | reverse complement strand
TTCACGAAAGTCTTTAACCAGTGAGCGACCCGCTTTACGGGCGGCCTTCATCATGATGTTGAGATTTGCGCTGCCCGTCATGGCACGGCTCCTTGAAGATGTTCAGGCCGCGCGTATACGCGTCCATGCACACAATGCCAAGTCCTATCGCTGCGGCCCATTCGCGTAACAGCTATGCATCCGCATCAGAGCGCTTGAAGGCGCCGCGCTTCTTCACCAGCCAGACGAATAAGATCTTGCATGTATGGCTTTTCAAGATCGTCATCACGCGTGGCCGCAAACAGCGTTTTGGTCACACCGGATTTGGTCAGGGGGCGCGTGACATAATCAGAAGAATACTTCACTTCGCGCACAACCCAATCTGGCAACACAGATACGCCGCGATTGGAGGCAACCAGCAATAATATCACGGCCGTTAACTCTGCCTGACGGGTGGCAGCCGGCTCTACTTTGGCTGGTGTCAAAAGTTCTGAGAAAATGTCCAAGCGTGCGCGCTCAACCGGATAGGTTATCAGGGTTTGATCCCGAAAATCTTCGGCTTCTATCCACTCTTTTTGCGCAAGAGGATGCGTCGACGCGGCAACAAAAACAGGTGCGTAATCAAAGAGATGCGAAAAAGAAATACCTGCAAGATCAGAAGGATCAGACGATACAACGACATCCACCTCTTCTTTTTGCAACGCTGGCATCGCATCAAATGCCAGACCCGGTCGGATATCGACATCCACGTCTGGCCACGTTTTTCTAAACTGCTCCAAAACCGGAAACAGCCATTCAAAACAGGCATGACACTCGATGGCGATGTGCAAACGCCCCGAGCTTCCATCACGCAGGCCATTGAACTCAGATTCAAGAGCTTCGATTTCGGGAAGAATGGAGTTGGCGACCCGGAGCAGGCGCAAACCAGCAGCCGAAAGCGTCATGGGTTTTGAGCGACGCACAAACAACTCAACCCCAGCTTGCTCTTCGAGCCCTTTGATCTGATGACTGAGGGCCGATTGGGTGATGTTAAGCTGCTCAGCCGCACGCGCCAGCCCCCCAGCTTCATGGATGGCGCGCACCGTGCGAAGGTGACGAAATTCGATATGCATCTTCATGTCGGACTCATGATGTTCTTTAGGATTATGAATTTGAATACATTTCTCATGTCTGTAAGTTGAGTGCAACCTCAAGTTAGGACTTAGAATCATGACCGCGCCTTCAATATCTTTTGAATTTTTCCCGCCACAGAATCTTGAGGCCTCTTTTCGCCTTTGGGACACGGTGCAAACCCTCGCCCCGCTTGAACCACGCTTTGTGTCGGTGACTTATGGCGCCGGTGGGACAACGCGTGATTTGACCCGTGATGCTGTCGCAACGCTTCACAAATCCAGCGGTCTGAACGTGGCAGCGCATCTAACTTGTGTGAATGCCACGCGCGAGGAAACGTTGAGTATTGCCGATCAGTTTGCAAAGGCTGGCGTGCAAGACATCGTGGCATTGCGCGGCGATCCGCCAAAGGGCAGCGCCAATTTCGAGGCGCACCCCCAAGGTTTTGCTAACTCAGTTGAATTAATCGAGGCTTTGTCCGACGCTGGACAATTCAACATTCGCGTTGGCGCCTATCCGGACAAGCACCCCGAAGCAGTTGATGCGCAGGCCGACATTGATTGGCTGAAACGCAAAATCGACGCTGGCGCATCCGAGGCTCTCACGCAGTTTTTCTTTGAAGCCGACACATTTTTGCGGTTCCGTGATGCTTGTGTCAAAGCCGGGATCGACGCGCCGATCATTCCGGGCATATTGCCAATTGAAAACTGGAAAGGCGCACGCGCATTTGCGCTCCGTTGTGGAACAGATATTCCAGTTTGGCTGGACGAGGCCTTTACCAAAGCTGACCGCGACGGCCGCAGCGATCTGCTAGCAACTGCAATCTGTAGCGAATTGTGCTCGGACTTGATGGATGAAGGTGTGGACAACCTGCATTTTTATACGCTCAATCGCCCAGAACTGACCCGTGACGTGTGTCACGCTTTGGGTGTCACGCCGCGCGTTACTCTGGAGAACGTTGCGTAACGGCGGAACGTTGCAACTTGCTGTCGGTCAAGAAATGCGCCCTTCTGAAGTGACCCTTCAGGAGACGTAATCCATGCCAAAGCGCTTTTTTGCCCAAAACACGGATCAGTTGCCAACGATGCACGATGTCGTGTCGCGTTCGGGCCTACAATTGATGCAGGACATTGTGAACGGAGAGTTGGCAGGGCCACCAATTGGTCAAACAATGGGGTTCTGGCCGGTTTTGGCCGAAGACGGGAAAGTCATTTTTGAAGGCACACCCGAATTCAACGTTCTAAATCCCCTCGGTACCGTGCACGGTGGCTGGTACGGGGCCATATTAGACAGTTGCATGGCCTGCGCAGTGCAAACCAAACTAAAACAGGGCCAGATTTACACCACACTTGAATTCAAAGTGAACATCATCCGCCCCATCCCAATTGGCACCACAGTACATGCAACAGGGACCGTGCACCATGCTGGGCGCTTTACCGGAATTGCGGATGGTGAAATCAAGGGTGTTGACGACGGCAAGCTCTATGCCACCGGATCGACCACTTGTATTGTTATGAACGGTCCAAAACTTTGAACGGCAAAGCTTCTCCAATTGCGATTTAGCCGCGCCTCGCTTCAATCAATAATTTGATGTGCTTCTCATCCTGCGATGGCTTGTCATTTACAGGTAGCTCCGCCAATCTCGCAGACCCAATTACAGAGAGGCTTTGATGATCCTTTCCTGCGGTGAAGCTGTGATAGATATGCTGCCGGCTCCCACACCTGATCCGGAAAACAAACATTTTCCAGTATCCGGTGGGGCCGCGCTCAATTCCGCAATTGCACTGGCAAGACTGGGGCAATCGGTTGGGTTCTTCGGCGGTTTGTCTACAGATCACTTTGGAGAGTTTTTGGTTACGGCAATGCAGGCCGAAGGAATTGATACGTCGCACAATACACCCGTTGATGACGCCACCACATTGGCAATTGTTGAATTGGTTGATGGATCACCCCAGTTTTCCTTTCGCAACGCTGACGGAGCGGGCAGGTCACTTAGCCCGGCGCAATTACCCAATCTCACGGGGGTGAACGCGCTGATCTTTGGCGGCCTAAGTCTCATCCACCGCCCCGCCGCTGGTGCGTTTGAGGCCTTAATGCAGATGGCGGGACCTGAGCGGTTGATCCTTTTGGATGCCAACATCCGCCCTGCTTTGATCGACGAGGAAGAAGGCAATTATCGCAAGCGCCTAACACGTATGATCGCCATGGCGGATATCGTCAAATTGTCGGATGAGGATATCGACTGGCTGCAACCAGATCCTCCGAAACAACTGCTCCAAGGACGTGTGGCACTCGTTGTCCATACCCATGGACCAAACGGCGCTACAATTTACTCGCGCTACGGAGCGCAACATTTGCCCGCTTCGCCGGTAGAGGTCGCTGATACTGTCGGCGCGGGTGACACTTTTAACGCAGGCCTTTTGGCATCTCTGGCCACGCAAAATCTGCTCAACCCACCAGCATTGGCTAGTGCTGACAATGCCCAACTGACACGCGCCGCTGCATATGGCATTCGCGCGGCCACATTTTCTGTCACGCGCCTAGGTGCGAACCCTCCAACCACGAAAGAGCTATCATGCGCGCCCTGATTCAACGTGTCAGCGAGGCCTCGGTCACGGTCGACAACCAAATTATCGGTGAAATTGGAACCGGATTATTGGTGCTTGTCTGTGCAATGCAAGACGACACCGAGGTGCAGGCCGCTAAACTGGCCGCGAAGATCGCCAAATGCCGGATATTTCAGGACGACGCAGGCAAGATGAACCTGTCTGTAAAAGACATCGATGGTGCCGTTCTGGTGGTCTCTCAGTTCACGTTGGCGGCCGATACACGCAGCGGCAACCGCCCAGGGTTTTCTTCAGCGGCCCCTCCGGCGGACGGTGAGCGGCTGTATGAGTACTTCGCGGGTCAAATGGCGGCACAAGGTCTGGCCGTGGCCAAGGGGCTGTTTGGGGCAGATATGAAAGTGCGCCTGTTAAACGATGGGCCGGTGACAATCTGGTTAGAAACCTGATCGCCAGCGGCCCAAAACTAAACACAAATTCTTTCCGATTTTGTATCAGACCTTTGATTGTCGATGCAGCGCTGCGACATCCCCTGCCTCAATCAACGAAAGATTTTCCGCTATCTTTTTGGCGCTCCAGTTCCACCACGCAATTTCCAGAAGCGTCGCAACGTCTTTTGCATCGAACCGCATTCTAACAACTTTTGCAGGGTTGCCAGCCACGATGGCATAATCCGGCACTTTGCCTGTTACCACAGCACGCGAGGCAACGATTACACCATTCCCCAACTCTGCACCGGGCATCAACATAGCGTCACGCCCCAGCCAGCAATCATGCCCCACAACAGTATCTTCCCCCCTTGGCAAAGAATTGCGATATCCCCCAAGCCGATCCGGGTCGAACACCGCAAACGGATATGTGGACAGCCCTGACATAGGATGATTAGCCGTTGCCGTGATGAATTGAACCCCCTCGGCAATTTGGCAAAACCGACCGATGCGCAAGTATTCAGGTGCACCAGGAAACAAATATGGCGCCAACTCCGCTGCATAGTCCTGTGGCAGCGTGCGGTTGTTGTAATAGCTCCAATCGCCGACTTCTATGTTTGGATGATCGATCACCTCAGTCAAAAAGACCGTGGCGGGATCACGGGAGCCGTCCGGAAAAACCAAGGGATTTCGACACCTTGGGGCAGGAAATTTCACCTTTTCAACGTCAGTCATTTGAACCTCCGGTCTTCTCAAAACCCGCTTTGACGAGCATTGCGTTCAAGTTCTCAAAGCCCGTCATAGAGTTGGGGTTCACCCAATCGCAGCCGATTGCTTCCCAATCAGGATCGTCGGGATCCAACCCAACATGACGAAGCAGATCATGACCGACAATGACAAACTGAGAGCGAAACGGAAACAAAAACCCACCCGCCTTTATCAGGTGCGCTCGGGCTTCTTCATAGCTCGCAAACCAGTGGTTCATGAATTGCGCCAAGTGTCGTTCGAACAATCGTGATGGATCCGCGACTGTCTGATGTACGTCGCCTGTTGCTAGCGTGATTTCGGCGCGCAGATCGAGATAGCTCTTTCCCATCATGTCCATAGCCACAGCATTCAGGGCGGTGCGATGTTTGGGCATGGGCCCAAGCCGTTCAAGTGCATCCGCATCTTTGGCGCGCGCAGCTTTCATAAGCAGTGACGCTCGAATGCGCACTTCGCGTAGTATCCAATTCGGGTCACGTGTAGAGTTCTTTTTCACAACATATTGCTCCTTTTGATCGCCGGATGCTCAAAAATCGGCGGGGAGAATTATGATGTCTTGCTGTCGTATTCAGACAAATCGCAGGTGACGTCGTCTTGCTTGAGCCGCGGCGCCCTGAAAAGCCGCAGCTCTGCGTAACCAGTTGGCCAAAAATGTGCAACCCAATACCGAAGCCGCCCAATAGCCCGCAAGCAGTGTAACGCTCAGGATTTTTTCACAAACTTGGTCAGGATCACGATCCGCTGGCTTTCAACACGGCCCTCGATATGTTCTGCATTGTCAGACACAAGTGAAATATTACGAACCGCCGTGCCGCGCTTCGCAGTAAAGCCCGCACCTTTGACCGGCAAATCTTTGACCAACACTACATTGTCCCCCCCCACCAACACGGCACCATTGCTATCGCGATGCACAACCGCGTCCTCGTCAGATATTCCTGCCTCGGCCCAATCTTTCACATCGTCTTCGAGATAAGCGATTTCCAACAGATCACGCGCCCATGGCGCCTCAGGCAAAGCATGTAACAATCGATAGGCCACAACCTGTACTGGAGCTTCTGTAGACCAGACAGCCTCGTGGAGGCATTGCCAATGTGGCGCATCTTTGGGGCCTTGTTCGATACCATCGAGACAGATTGCGCAAATCGCGATTTCGTCCGACTTAGGAGAAACAACGTAGCTGGTGGTCGCCTCTGCATCGCAGATTGCACAATTCGTGGTCATGACAGGTTCCTTCTGTGTATGACCCCGCTTATGCCGCTTTGCCTTGGTCGGGTCCAGCCGATTGCCATGCTAGAATTTCATGGAAACCTAAACCCATTTGCGCAACTGTGGTGAGCACTGCGCATAAGGAACATACACATGGATCTGCAAGCACAAGATTGGGTCAAGGATATCTGGTGGCATGGCGTGAAATCTGTTCAAGGTGGGCAAGCCGTTGAGACTGCATTACGCAAATATCAGGTGGCCCGACCCGACCAAATCATAGCCGTGGGCAAAGCTGCCTCGGCAATGCTCGCTGGGGCGCAAGAGACGTTTGGACCTGATATCCCGTCGTTGGTGGTGACCAAATATGACCACACACTGGCATTACCCGGACCCGTAAGGGTAATCGAGGCGGCCCATCCTGTCCCAGATGAGAACACCTTGGCGGCCGGTGTCGAGGTCTTGAAGACCGTACAGCAACTTCCTGAAAATGCACATCTTCTGATGCTGGTCTCCGGCGGCGCTTCGTCACTGGTGGAATTTCCGGAACCGGGACTGACACTGCAGGCCCTGCAATCCGAGAACGCGCGCCTGTTGGCGGAAGGGTTGGATATTCACACCATGAATGTCCGACGCAAAGAGATGTCGCGGATCAAAGGTGGCAAGCTCTTGGAAAACTTTGAAGGCGAACTTGTGACCACTCTGGCGATCTCAGATGTACAAGGAGACAGCCTATCAGTCGTCGGATCTGGCATCGGACAAGCTCCGAAAAATTACAGATTTTCCTTTGACCCTTACATCGTGGCCTCTAACGAAATTGCCCGCGCCGCCTGTGCTAAACATGCATCCAAATTAAGGCTGAACGTGGTGACAAATTTAGAAACCCTTTATGCGGATGTCTATGAATTGGCCGCCGAGATTGGCCCACTTTTGCGCGATGCCCCACCCGGCGTTCACATCTGGGGCGGAGAACCAACCATTGTACTACCACCGGACCCCGGACAAGGCGGACGCAATCAGGCATTGGCATTGGCTTTGGCAGAACAGATATCAGGTGTCTTTGGCTTGGATATCCTTGTCGCCGGCACTGATGGCACTGACGGGCCAACCGATGCCGCCGGGGCGTTGGTTACAGGGGCCACATGGACGGAAGAGGCAAAACGCTATCAACGTTTGGCAGACAGTGGGCATTTCCTTGAGGAGTGCGAGGCCCTGTTCAAATCAGGGCCTACGAGCACCAATGTGATGGACTTGTTGATAGCTCTGAAATCTTAAACCGAAAGCGTTGCCTGCACGGCGCGTTTCCATGCCGCGTAGCGCGTGATGCGCACCCCCTCATCCATAGATGGCTGGAACCTTCGCTCCAACGCCCAGCCTTTTGAAAAATCGTCCATTTCTGGATAGAGGCCGATATGCATTCCTGCCAACCATGCCGCCCCCATCGCAGTAACTTCCAACACCTCAGGCCGATCCACGGGGGCGTCGATAATGTTAGACAGAAACTGCATGGCCCAGTTGTTGGCGGTCATGCCGCCGTCGACGCGCAAGACCGTATCACCTGTCGCGCCCCAATCGGCTTGCATTGCCTCGATCAGATCTCGGGTCTGAAAGCCAACACTTTCCAAAGCGGCGCGTGTGAACTCAGCCGGACCTGCCCCCCGTGTCAACCCAAAAAATAGCTCCGCGGCAGTCTGGATTCCAATACGGCGCGCCCAATCCGGTAAACGCAGGCACCATGACTAATTCCTGAGACGTGTCAGCGCCCTCTGCCAAGCTTTGGGCCTCTTCTGCACTCTCAATAATCTGCAATCCGTCGCGCAACCACTGCACGGCTGCTCCAGCGATAAAAATCGAACCCTCAAGGGCATAAGTTGTCTTACCTTCCATCTGATACGCGACCGTCGTCAGAAGTCGGCTTTGCGAAGTCACCGCAGTTTGCCCCGTATTCAACGAGGCGAAACATCCCGTCCCATAGGTGGATTTCATCATGCCTGGAGCAAAGCAGGCCTGCCCGATCGTTGCCGCTTGTTGATCTCCGGCGACACCTGAAATTGGGATAGGGTATCCCAACAACGCAGCGTCCGTCGTTCCAAAGTCTGCGGCACAATCCTTGACTTTTGGCAGCATGCACATCGGCACGTCCAGCAAAGCGCACATTTCCGCGCTCCACATGCTTTTGTGGATGTCATACATCAATGTGCGCGACGCGTTGGTGGCGTCAGTTGCGTGCACTGCACCACCCGTCAGCCGCCAGATCAAGAAACAATCAATGGTCCCAAACAGAAGATCACCCGCCTTTGCACGTGCACGCGCACCATCCACGTTGTTCAAAATCCATCGAACTTTTGTGCCAGAAAAATAGGGATCAAGGAGCAATCCGGTGCACTGTGTCACATCAGATTCATGACCTTTCTCTTTCAAATCACGACAAAAATTCGACGTGCGCCGATCCTGCCAGACTAATGCATTGTGAACAGGCTTACCAGTGTGACGATCCCAAATCACGGTGGTCTCTCGCTGATTGGTAATGCCGATCCCAAGGACATCAGACGCTGAAACACCGCCCTTAACCATTGCCTCACGACAAGTGGCTAGAACCGTGGTCCAAATGTCCTCGGGATCATGTTCAACCCAACCCGATGCCGGAAAATGCTGGGCAAATTCCTGTTGCGCAGACGCTGTTGGCTTCATGTCTGCATCAAAAAGAATGGCCCGAGACGACGTCGTACCTTGGTCAATTGCAAGAATGTAGCTCATGTCCGGTTCCCTGTGATCTTTTTGTTCAACCAGCATGCCCCGAATACCGGGCAACACCAATCACGAACACATCAATTATCTTAGGTACGCCTGTCACTCGGGCACTCATTTCAAATGGGAATAACAAAACCAGCTTTCCCAAAGCAACACGCCCGACACTTAGGCCGGGCGTGTGCACCACATGTTCGTTGCGTGTGTTCAATCGTCGGCCCATTCCCAAGGCCGAGTAAACGCCCCAAGCACTTTGCCCACTTCCTCGTCTGACGCGTCGCCGTTGTTTGTGAGTTGCGCAACAAGACCACGTTTTTTGTCATCCAAGACACTGGTGACACGTGCAGGGACCCCATCTTTTTTAAGTCCTGCGTTGTAAATCCGCGTTATCGCAGATTTGCGCAAATCAGGCTTAAATATCTTGCCCACAGCCGTTTTAGGCAACTCTGGCATGATCTCGACATGTTTGGGGTGTGCCGCGCGTTCGTGCACATGTACCTTGGCGTGTTTCAAAAGTTCTTCTGCTGTCGCGATGCCACCTTCAATCAATTCGACATAGACACAAGGCACCTCGCCTGCGTGCGCATCCGGTTGACCAATAGCACCAGCAAAGGCCACATCTTTGTGGGCCAGCAGCGCTTCTTCGATTTCGGCAGGATCGATATTGTGACCGCCGCGAATAATGAGATCTTTTGCGCGGCCTGTGATCCACAAATACCCATCTTCGTCGATACGGCCCAGATCACCGGTACGCAAAAACTTTTCGTGGTGAAATAAGTCCCTATTTTTGTCGACTTCGGTATATGTTTTGCCTGCATAAACGCCGGGGTTCGCCACGCAGATTTCACCGACTCCATCCACAGCACACTCAACCGGGCCTTCAAGAGTGTTGGTGTAAATTTTGACGTCCGTGTATGGCAGCGGCAGACCGACCGAGCCCACTTTTTTGGATCCTGTAGGGGGATTACAAGACACAAGGCAGGTCGCCTCGGTCAGGCCATAGCCTTCGACCACATCAATGCCGCAAGTGCTTTCGAACCGTTTAAACAATTCCAACGGCATTGGCGCAGAGCCAGAAAAGGCCGTCTTCACACTGGAGATGTCCGCGTCCACAGGGCGTTGCATCAGTGCTGAAACGGCCGTGGGCACGGTAATAACAAACGTTGTTCCCCAGCGCTCAATCAGCTTCCAGAAATTGTCAAAAACACCGTCACCGCGATAGCCCGCCGGTGTTGGGAACACCACATGAGCCCCTGACGCGATGGCGGCCTGCATGATCACATGCACTGCAAAGACGTGAAACAACGGCAACGGACACATGATGCTATCCGTTTCATCAAACAGCAACGTGCCCCCCAGCCAACCGTTATAAATCATACCAGAATACAGGTGCTGCGCCACTTTGGGCATGCCAGTTGTGCCACCCGTATGGAAATACGCGGCCACGCGATCTCCTTCAGAGTCAGCAAAATCCAGCGTTGTATTTTGACGCGAAAGCTCTCGATTGAAGTTTTTGACATCCGCATGGTGATTGCCCGGATTTTTCGGTCGGATCAACGGAACAATCCAGCTTTTGGGCGGCGTCAGATAACGGTTTAGATCAATTTCAAGGACGGTGTGCACATGCGGTGCGTGACGTACGGCTTCTGCCACTTTTTGAGCAACGTCCGTTTTGGGGAACCCTTTTAGCGTCACAACAACCTTTGCGTCGGTTTCGCGCAAAATGGCACCGATCTGCTCAGGTTCTAGCAATGGATTGATGGGGTTCACAATGCCTGCAATCATGCCACCCAGTAGGGCAAACAATGTCTCATTACAGTTTGGCATGACGAATGCGATGGTATCTTTTTCACCAATCTTTAACGAGCGAAACAGATTGGCAGCCTGAACGACTTTGGCATGTAGCTCGGACCAACTTAGCGTCTCAGCCTTATCAGTCGCGCCAGACATAAGTTGAAAACTGGCAGCCGGACGGTCCGGATAACGATCTTTGGTGTTCGTTAGAAACTGATACATGGTGGCCGCGTTGTCGCGCTTGCCCCAAGGCATTTCCTGTTCGATTGCCTGCAGTTCTGCAAGTGTTGAAAACGACATTCTTGGTCTCCTCCCCTAAACCTAGTGTCCGCACGTCTTTGATGCTGACAAGATGGGGTCAAAAACACCAAGTCGCAACCAATTGACCAGCACTCACCCTAGGTCAAGCGCGTGCGAAACGTTGCGTTAGTTTACCGACGGCTAGTGAATTTCCTAGAAAATTCGGTGCTTGGCACTTTTTTCGTGAAAAGCTGTAGTGGTTAAAAAACCGGAGGCGCTTCGCTCGCCCCCGGTTCTATTGAATCAAGCGCCTTGCGGAATACGCAGAACCTGACCCGGATAAATTTTGTCCGGATGGCTAAGCATTGGGCGGTTTGCCTCAAAAATCTCAGTGTAACGATTGCCCTTACCCAAGGCCTTCTCGGCAACGGCCCATAGCGTGTCACCTTTTTCTACTGTGTGAAACGTCGGTTCCGGGCCGGTTGTGTCATCTTCGACCGCCGCGACGCCTTCAACGTTGCCGACAGCCAGAATGACTTTTTCCCGCATTTCCTGACTCACCGCATCTCCGGTGACTTTGACGGTGTCACCGTCAACCGAAATATCTAGACCGTCAGCATCCAGACCCAAATCTGCGACTTCTTTTTTCAGCGCATCCACATCAGGGGTATCATTACCGCCTACAAGTGACTTACCCGATCCTTTAAGAAAGCTCCAAAAGCCCATTATACTCTCCCAGTTTAAGATAAGCAGAGTTTGATCTATTGGGTCAGGACGATTAAGGGGAATTCAGAGCGAATTTGCCCCGTCAGTGAATTGCAATTTAGCCAATTTGGCATAAAGACCGCCCTCAGCGACCAGATCATCGTGTTTGCCCTGGGCCACAATCCGACCACCGTCCAGAACCACAATTCTATCCGCCTGTTTTACGGTGGCCAACCTGTGCGCCACAATCAACGTGGTGCGAGACCGGGCCATTTCTTCGACAGCTTGCTGCACCAAACGTTCGCTCTCGGCGTCCAGCGCGCTGGTGGCTTCGTCAAGCAGCAGAACAGGCGCGTCGCGCAAAATTGCCCGGGCGATCGCAATACGTTGCTTTTGGCCACCAGACAGCATGGCGCCACGTTCGCCCACAAATGAGTCATAGCCTTCCGGCAAAGCATTGATGAAGTCATGTGCAGCAGCAGCCTTGGCCGCCGCCTCAACTTCAGCATCGGTTGCTTCTGGACGACCAAACCGAATGTTTTCGCGGGCAGTGTCGGCAAAGATCACCGCCTCTTGTGGTACCAACGCCAACTCTTTTCGGAAATCGTCGCGAGCCAAATCACTCAACGCAACACCGTCCAAAAGAATACGGCCCTGCTGTGGATCATAAAATCGCTGGATCAGCTGAATCACGGTGGTTTTTCCCGCGCCAGACGGGCCAACGAAGGCAACGGTTTCACCAGGGAGGATGGTTAGGTTCATCTGATCCAAAGCCGAAACGTTCGGACGTGTGGGATAAGAGAATGACACATCCTCAAAGACGATCTCACCATTTACAGGCCGGTTCAAAACCTTGGGTTGCGGGGTATCTTGCACGTCATCTGAGGTCTGCAACAACTCGACCAGCCGTTCCGTTGCTCCAGCCGCGCGTTGCAATTCACCCCAAATTTCCGACAGGGCCGCGACGGCTCCGGATACCAAAACTGCGTAGATCACAAATTGCACCATCATCCCGACGCTCATCCCGCCGCCACGGACATCGCGCGCACCAATCCACAGAACCCCGACAATCCCGCTGAATATCAGGAAAATGACAATCATCGTCATCACTGCGCGGGTGTTGATCCGCCGTTTGGCGGCGTCCAACGATAGGTTTGTCACCTCACCAAAACTTTGTTGTGTCTGCGCCTCATGGGTGAACGCCTGAACGGTCTGCACAGAATTCAACGCCTCGGATGCGCTGCCCGAGCTGGCCGCGATCCAATCCTGATTTTCGCGGCTAAGCGTGCGCAATCGACGCCCCAACACCAAAATGGGCACGATCACCAAAGGTACAATCAACAACACCATTCCAGTCAGCTTAGCTGACGTGACCAACATCAAAATCAAACCACCAATGAACAACAAAACATTGCGAAGAGCCACAGACACGGATGATCCGATCACAGACTGGATCACGGTGGTGTCGGTTGTGATCCGACTAAGGACCTCGCCAGTCATGATCTTTTCAAAAAAGGCAGGACTCATTGTTAAAACGCGATTGAACACAGCTTTTCGGATGTCAGCCACCACCATCTCACCAAGACGGGTCACCAGCAAATAGCGCAAAGCAGTACCCACTGCGAGCAAAGCGGCAAAACCCAGAGCGGCAACAAAGTATTGATCTAGTAAGGCGTCACTTTTGGTGCCGAAATTGTCGACGACACGGCGCACGGCCATGGGCAAAACCAACGACACAGTGGCCGTTAGCATTAAAGCCAAGCCAGCAAGCACCACCATCACCCTGTACGGTGCCAAAAATGGTGCTAGTCCGCGCAAAGCACCAACCCGTTTGGATTTCTCGCGTTCTGCTTCAGATACTGGTGGTTTTGGTTGTCTGGCCATGTCGCGCCCCCAAATTTACGTGGGGCCGTTAGTGGCGTTGCAACGGCCCGGGGTCAAGCCATGAGTTGGCGCGTAAGGTCACAGTCTATCTGTAAATCAGGTCTGCGAGGAAACGTTGGAGCGGGCGGCGGGAATCGAACCCGCATCTTCAGTTTGGAAAGCTAGACTGCAAATCCATAATTCACCAATAAAATCAAAATACTAGCTCCAAAAAAGTAAAAGCTTTGCAGGTAATCTGTCGGGTAAAATTTACTGGAGCGGGCGGCGGGAATCGAACCCGCATCTTCAGTTTGGAAAACTGAGGTCTTAACCATTACACAACGCCCGCCCTATATTTTCACTTACTAATTCATCAAAAAAATGAGGTCAAGGCTACTGTAAGAATTGTTTTACCAGCAGCTAGATCAGCTTCGGCTTTCTAGCAAAAGCGGCTGTTTCGCAGGTGTTGGAGTATACTATTCCTAATAGAGAGGTCGGGGATAAGACCCTTCTGAGGAAACTACATCTCCACCAAGTGGCTGTTAATCAATTTGTCGTAGGTTCGATCCCTACCGCCGGAGCCATTTTCCCCTGATTTTGTGATAAAAACAAAGAAACCAAGGGGGAGTGGACCATTTTCCGGACCCTTTCTGGACCCTTTAAGGTCAAGAACGCTGTTCGGGTCGTCGCAGACAGGCTAACGATCGGTCTCATGAGTGATGATGATTCCGCCATGAGACTGCCACGCTATGTCCAACAGAGACCCTGGGGAAGTTACCGCTACAAGCGTAATGTGCCCAAACGCCTCCTATCACTGATAGGGAAAACCCACGTGTATCGCTTTCTTGGTCAGTCCTACGAGGAGATGATCCGGAAACTACCAAGGGCACACCAAGAAGTTGAAGCCCTGTTCCGGAAAGTCGAATCCCAGACGGAGCGCGACAGGACCTTGGCTGTTGTGGAATCCCACTTTGGCAAGGAAGCGGCAGAGATGCTTGGCGCCGGGCACATCGACGAGAACCTGGAGATGGGCTTGTGGGCACTTCATCAGGAACTTGAGGACACTGTGGATCCCGCCATCATCGGCCACTTGGTTGGGGCTTCTGTCCCAGACGAAGTGATATCGCTGTCCACTGCCTTTGATGTGTATGCCGACTTCAAGGATTCCGACCAGAACAAGAAACTGTCTAATTCACTGGAGAAGACAAAGAATGACCTTTTGGCATCCATTGGGTCAGTCAAGTGTGGCAAGCTATCGTTGTCCGATTTACGCCGCGACGATGCACTGACCTACAGAGACTCAAGTCAGACACTTTAAACTC
>ERZ1046740.1796-NODE-1796-length-14731-cov-6.524734_pt1 | contig 14731 bp, 20 predicted proteins | sample MGYA00383093_ERZ1046740 | MGnify/ENA primary metagenome ERZ1046740 (study PRJEB29581, sample SAMEA5548363) | metagenome | biome: marine; feature: coastal; material: water | depth 25 m | study: Short-term variability in the microbial, nano- and picoplankton... | reverse complement strand
ATAGTATATTCTCCTTCAGTTAAATATATATAAATTAGTGTATGTCGTACCAATTAAGGCCAGTCTTAGGGCTTGAAGACATAGGACAAGCTATTTCTAGCTCTTCACCAACTTTGGCGAAACAGTGTGAAAACACTTTAGTCACTTTCTTCTCATCCCTAGGGGAAGCCTCTGATTCGATCTCGTCATGGTATATTAGTAACCACTTAGAGTCGATTCGGTTTTTCTTGATAAGACGGTCTGCCTTGACTAGTGTATACTTCATGAAGATTGCTTCATCACCTTGAAGTTTATAGTTAAGACATTTGTGTTCAGATTCTACGTATATGCGGCGACCATCGACACCTGTGATCCAACCTTCTTTAGACTTTTCTTTGTTCGATCTCCACTCTTCAAGAAGAGCTTCCACCATACTTTTCAGCTTAGGCCAGCTCGCAAAGAAGTTATCCTTCAGTCGCTTGCCATCCTTAGCAGTTCCGTCTACTAGAAGTCCGATCTTAGCATCTCCAGCACCGAATAATAGGCCGTAGATAAAGTTTTTGGCTCGACCACGTGCACCAGTAACACGGTCACGGACAGTGTGCCAATCAGGACTGTTATGATCATTTTTAAGTAACCACTCATGGTCGCTCTGGGCAATAAGACCAGTAGACAAACCATTGATAGTATGAACGTCACTTCCCACATAGATGTCTACCTCCGAGTCAGTATCAGGATTATCGCTTTCTTCTATACCGTCTACGACAGTACGGATGTAGCTTTCATCTCCCATCAAGCCAGCTAACAGTCGTAACTGACAACCTGCGGCATCTGCTCCAATCAGCAACCTACCTTTAGGGGCAATAAAACACTGACGCATTTCTTTGCCAAACACAGAACGTGTTCCTGGTACATTAGTTAGCTTCTTGTGGGCCATTCGCCCAGTGGCAGCTCCGAGAGTATCGAAGTCACAACGCAAGCGACCGTCTTCACCAAGATTGTTTAACCAACCTTTGCTTGGGTCTTTAGGATTAGCAAGAGTCTGACGACGATGAACTAGCGTAGCGTGACGACCAATATTCTTACCAATCTCACCTTTAATGCTCGCATAGCTATCTTCAGTCAGCTTTGGGCTAGACTTAACAGGTTGATTGTTGTCATCCCGAAGAACCTTGCCAGTGTCTGGGCACTTCTTATGGTTCCATAGAGTAGGAACCCAACCTTGTGTAAACAAGAAAGACTTGATAAGAGCATGCTGCGACAACCTAACAGGTTCGAAACTAATACGACTATGGGGACCAGCAATTGTTTTAGAATGCATAGCATCTGTCTGGGAAATCCCAAACCACAGGGCTGTCCACTTGTCGTACTTTCCTGACTTCAGAACTTTAGGGTGACGAGGCTCTCGAGTTGGTTTGATCGGTAAGCCTGCAGCATTAGTTTTAGTTGCAGGAACTTTCTTCCAAACCCCATTCAAAAGCTTGTTAGCTTGCTCCCAAGTACACTTAGGATCCTTGGGGACACAAACCTTAGGGATGAGTGGTTCCACAGATACGCGCAATCTCTCTATCTCTTCGTCTAGGTAGCTTATGTTATCTTCTAGCTTTTTCATATCGACCAACCAGCCGTTGTAAGTCATTTCAGCACAAATCTTAGAAGTCTCGTGCTCAACTTTTATAGCCTGATCGATACCAGCTTGTTGGTCTCGTTCAAGCATCAGCTTGCGGTACACTTCTACGTTTATGCGAACATCTTCCACACAACGAGTGACCATGTTGTCTTCCCAACGTGTCCACTGCTCTTGGTCAGGTTTCTTTATGCCCATCTTAGCGCCCCAAGCTCCTAAAGAATGTCCAGATAGGTATCCTTTAGGACGGTAGCGCGTAAAGTGTAACAGCTTAGATAACACCAGAGTGTCAACGATCTCACCTTGGAAATGGAAACCAGTAACCTTTCGGATAGCAGGTATATCAAAACCAATGAAGTTGTGACCGATGACAGTATCGCTTCCAGCAAGGTACTCTACGAAATCGTCGATATCACCAGTAGCTTCATCTGTATGTTCGGAAAATATCTTAACCTCATCTGTGTCGAGATCGTGCGTCACGGCTATCCAGATACGATCCAGCTCATCGAGCAAACCGTTAGTCTCTATATCGCATACAATTCTTCTCATAATGACCTCCGTGAATTGCGGTTAAGTTTTATCATAATACAGGGTTTTGCCATCTAGTGGCGCATATCGTCTTCAAACCCTTGCAGAATGTTCTGTTCCTTTTGATCTTTCATGATCTCTTGATCTTTCTCGTGTTGCTTGTTCTTTCGAGTAACTACAGCTGTAGCCACTATCACTCCTACTGAAGTGAGAAGCAAAGGGATCCAGATAGGGGCAAGAACCCACCACCAAGACCAGCTCAGAACCGCAGTCAGTTTAAGTGTTATAAAAATTAGAGTTAGTAGACCAAAAAATCCACCGAATCTATCCATAATCATGTTATACCTCCAAAAATGGGAATCTCTCTTTCATGACTTCATACATAGCAAATATCTCTTCGTCAGATAAAGTGAACATTGCGTTAGACAAATCGTTACAATACTGTTGTTCATAACTGCCTCTCTTTACATTCACTTGCAGAAGCTTAGAGAACTGCAGCTCAATCTCAGTACGAGAAGGTGGAGCTTTTTCTGCGTTTAACTCTTCCATTTCCTGAAGGAAGGCTGCTATCATTGCTTGTTTGTCGAACTTCATTATTTAGGATTCCCAGAGTTCATTAATAGTATCTTCACTGAACCAGCGAAAATTGTTTCGATCAGCCCAATCAGCCATTGTAGTTTTAGTCCCGTCTTTCTTCACTTTTGCCCGAGGCATAGGAGTAGTGGGACGCATGAATAAAAAGACCAGCTCATGTCCTTCAGGTAAGTGATCTCTCACATGTTTGTATTTTGTAGCTTCATTTGTCTCGGCAAAGAAACCCTTAGCTTCGATGAGTATTGTAGTGCCATCTATTTGTGTCTTAAAGTCTGGGTGGTACTTTCTCTCAATAACATAGGGAATAGTGTCAGGATGGTGTTCTGTATCTTTCAAGCACCCTACTCGTAGCTTCTCTTCCCATTTGCTATCTGATTTTCGCACTGTTTTCTTCCAGTGCCCGTTAAAGCGTCTGCCTGCCATATTAAATCCTTGAAACTTCTCGTTTACGTTCTCTAGTTTTTCGCTTATTGCGAGTCTTATTACGATCTACATTACTGTTAAACTCGTCGTCAAACCTTTTTCTTGGCCGGACTCTTTTCATTTTGTCATCTGTCTTGCGCACGACTTGGTGTTACTCCTCTCAAAAATTAGTGCTGGTGCTCTCCCCTGTTACTATGAATAGCCTACACTCAGGTTAAAGCTCTATGCGGCCAGCGTCCACACTTAAGGAATAGTGTAGGCTAGTATTCAATACCTTTCTTGTCACATATGTGTTCGAACAGCTTGACATTAACTGCTACGTCAGTCTCACAGTACTTACCCAACAAAGGTGTGTACTTCTGAGTTTCCCAATCCGTATCCACAAAGTCGGTCATCTTAGGAAACTTGAAACGGTTCCCCCAAGCTGATAGAGAGTTGGGGTATTCTGTACTCAAACCAAGCTTTTTATCTAAAGTATCAAGCTGTGCGTAAGTATACAAACCATCGGGAGACCTGTCTGAATTGAGTGCCATCCAACGAGTATCCGATAAAGGGATAGCTCGCAGCTGTTTATTTATATTAGGGCGCAGATGTCCCAAAGCAGGGATATCAAAAGAACGGATATTGTGCCCGACTAATCGAGGAGCTTCTAAGATAGCAGCAACGCCATCTTCTAAGGTATCTCCTGAATAGAGTGTGGTAGCGCCTGTACCAAGGTCGTGCGTGGCTATGCACAGCAACTCCTTAGCTCGCTTGTAAAACATCCCCTCCACCTTGTCAGCGGAGTGCATGGAACACTCTAAGTCCCACATCAACCAACCTTTCATATCTATTTTCATAGAACACCTCCTGCTATAAACTATTTCTTGTTAGGGATACCTTTGCGACTAGAAGCTTTACCACCTTTAGCGCCTGCAGCTTTCTTTGCTGGCCCCTTGACCATTTTGCCACCGATCTTTCCACCGTCTGAGCGATTCTTAGATGCAGTAGTTACTCGTGTGTTAGACAATTTAGCAGAACCACCTTTGCTCAGGGGTTTCTTATGGTCTACGTCTTTCTTGTCGCCTTTAGTGACTGCTCCACTCTTCTCAGCTGCTCGTCGAGCTACTTTGCGTGCGTTGTGGGCGTCTTGCTTCTGACGATCTGTCATTTTCTTAGGCATTTATTTCACCATTTTTGTGAAGAAGTCTAAGTGACTTTCTTCGAAATCTATAATTAAAGCACCTTCACAGTTGCTTCCTATACGGCTTTGGATTTTTCCTCTACCGTCTGCGAGTTCAATCATCGCATTTTCTCTAGTTTCTGATATATCAGTACAGTACAATCGGTACATCCCTGTTGGTAGAGAGAGAACTTCTCCTAATAAGCCTTCCCAAATTAATTCCATTATTCCTCCAAATGAGCGAGCAGTTTTCATATATGGTTATACAGACATGCTCAGGTCTCAATATTTAAACTATCGGTGACTCAGTAGCCACTCTATAGTAGACTAAAGATCACCCCCTTATTACACACCTTTCGATAGCCATAGGCTACCTCCGTCGTAGTCGTCGAGTTTTAGTTTCGGATATTGAAGCAATACCCCAGATAGGCTCTCTTGAGGAAAGCCTATGAAGGGAAACTTCTTATCTTCTACTAGGGTATAACTTTTATTTCATCAATAACATTGTGCTTCAGACACTCTTCCGGAGTCAGCCAAACGTCACCAAGGTCAGGCAACAAATGCTTCTTGATGTAAGCATCAGTTTTCTTGGTACACTTTTTGTAGTGACGACGGATAAGATTATCTGTCATGTCTTGAGCTTTACGCACGTTCACGAGATCACCGTGTTTACCTGCTGCGCCCCAGCTATAAGTGTGAGACATTGCTGTAGCATTCTCAGACATAACACGCTTAGCACCAGCCATAGTGATGATGAAGCCACAGCTGCATACTTGTCCTAATACCAGAGTATTTACTGGGATACGACTAGTGCGCATTGTGTCGATCAAAGCGAAACACGCAGTCAAAGAACCTCCAGGACTATTGATAACGATAGTCAAGTTTTCAAGAGGAGTTTGCTTCATGTTGTGATACGCAATGAAGTTCATGGCTTGTAAGCAAGATTCGTCTGTAACACCTGTCATGAATACAAAGTTACCTGAATCCCAAAGAGGATTGACCCTCTCAAATTGTTGTTCACTCATAGTAATCTCCTCTATTTGTTGATATTCTCGATCATCTTCTTGTCGATGGTAAACTTCTCCATCTCTTCGTTATCAGGACACTCGAACATCTTGTCAAGAAGCACTTGTTCAAATACAGTCTGAAGTCCACGTGCACCTGTTTGATTCAAGATAGCTCGTCGAGCAATCTCGGTCAATGCACCTTTCGTGATCTTCAATTGTACATTGTCAAATGCAAGGACGTCAGTGTACTGGTCTACAAGACTATTCTTAGTACTAGTAATGATCTTTACCAAATCCTCTTCATCCAAAGGGTGCAGGACTGTACGTACAGGTAATCGGCCCAACAACTCAGGGATGATACCAAACTGTGACAGATCTGCAGTAGAAACTTTAGCATAAGCTTCTTTTGGAGACATAGGAATGCTTTCAGACTTTCCACCAAGGAAATCTCGAGACATATTAACAGTCTTAGAGGCTACCATACGGTCTATGCCTGCGAAAGCACCAGCTACGATAAACAGTACGTTAGACGTGTCAAAGTTAATGGAACTCTTGCTTGGGCCACTGCCGATGTCGACTTTAAATTCTCCACCTTCAATGATCTTCAACAGTTGCTCTTGAACTCCTCGGCCTCCAACATCACGCTTGCCACCTGTATCGCGACAAGCAATCTTGTCAATCTCGTCGATAAGGATGATACCTTTCTGAGCCTTGGCAATCTTGTTGTTAGATTTCAAGTATAGTCGCTCTAGCATGTCTTCAACATCACCACCTACGTAACCAGCTTGTGTCAAAGAGTTAGCGTCCACTATTACGAACGGAACGTCTAACATCTTAGAAACAAGCTCGCACATGAATGTTTTACCTGTCCCTGTAGGGCCAAGCATTAACACATTAGACTTTTTGATCGCTTCCTCGCGAGTATTGGTGAACATCAACCTCTTGTAGTGGTTGTATGCAGCAACAGACAGAACTTTCTTAGGTTGCTCTTGGCCGACCACAGACTGGTCAAGGTACTCCTTAATCTCCCTAGGAGTAGGAATACTAGCTTCTGTAACCTTGGTAGCACTAGCTGCCTTTTCCATTGCTATCTCCTCTTTGTTCTTCTTAACTTGTAAGCCTACGCCTGTTTGGTAAGCATCTAATAGACTGGCAACATCTCTATGTTCTGATGGCATATCGCCGAATATACTATAGAACAGTTCATCTTGAGCTTCTATGTATTTCTTTTCCTTTTCTCGGTCTTCAAATACGACATCACCTTTCGTTAGGAACTCCATAGTAAGTCCTGGAGATTGCGCACCAATAACGTCTGAGATACAAACTTCACAAACACAAGTGCCTTTTAGTTCGTATAACCTGAAAATGTGAGGAGCGTTAGTATTTTCTCCACATGTGTAGCAGAAATGATTCGTTGTCATAGTGTATTCTCCTTAATTGTAATTCCTATTGTATCATAATACAGTGTTTTGAATGGCCCCGCAGGGCACACTCATCAAGAAGACATTTCAAACTCGTTCTCTTCATGGTCAGGATCATTTATGTTATCTTTATCAACATAATTGAGACGACCAGTAGCAGAGTCAAAAGTGTAGCTGCCAGCTGGTCCAGTTTTACCTGTGCCACGAGACTTCTTCACCCAAATGTCTGTGCGGTTTCGCACTGCTTCTGTTTTAGCATTCATATTACGTGCAAACATAATTACGTCGAATGCTATCTGCTTGATACTCCCAGATCCCTTGAGATCATCCATTGTAGGTACCGCACCTTCTTCGAAAGACTTGCCTTCAGAAGTTTTACGTAGGTGTGACACTACTCCGAACCAAGGTGCATTCTTTTTCTTACATAGACTCAAAAGAGCGTCCATGAAGTCATCGATTGCCTTGTTTGTGTTTTCACTGCCTGCAGTAGCAAGAGTAATGTGGTCAATGTAGATATAACCGCAACCTATATCTATAAGGTAACGTATCTTCTGCATCAAGTCTTCGCCAACACTTGAACCTTGGTGGTCAAGCATGACAAAACGGTCTCCACACGTTTCTTCTATCCACTTTAGAGATTTCTCTTCCTCTTCCTTGGTTAGCTCTACGTTAGGTAAGTTGACTCGCTTATTGAGGTACAAGCTCTGCATGCCCATCAGTATGTCTCGAGTAGATTCCTCTAAAGAAACAATGCCTATCTTCTCTTCAGTTGTAGTCATGATATGGAACATATCCTCCTTGAAGAAAGAAGATTTGCCCAGACCAGTGCCAGCAGCAAACAGAGAGATCTCACCTTTGCGCTTACCGAACCAACCCATGTTCAACTCAGCAGCAAAATCCGGATAAGGCAGAGATTCAACCATATTCTCTTCTGACAGGATATCACGCACACTAGTAGCGGTCACGATATCAGCAGGGGAATACTTCTTGGCATCCCAGAAAGAACGCTTGAACTCTGTATCTTTATCAGAACCTAACATATCGCAGGGATCTTTCTCAGAGAACTCGGCTATGTGGACTAATCCTGGTCGTAGACCTACAGCTATCTTCTTTGCACAATCCATCCCAGCCTTGTCTTGGTCTAACATTAACACTACTTTCTCGAAGCTCTCAACCCACTCTCGGGTCTTCAGATTCTTAAGTATGTGGTTTGCGTTAGAGCCATTAGGGAGAGATACGATAACAAAACGCTTATCACGGTCTGCAACCTTGCCTGTTAACATTTGTTGTGCTGCTAAAGCGTCTAAGAATCCCTCAGTGATGACCAAGTAACGGCTACCGCCATTAGGCCAGATCTCCATGCCTTGAAGATCAATGTCTTGCTTGCCGTAGCCAATGGACTTAAAATCCTTGGTAGCGACTGTTCGTTCTTGAAAGCCCACCAGTTTACCATCCTTGTGAAATGGGTAGTACTGATGCGTCCAGTCGTCTGAATTGATCTTAGCACCTCTAAGTCCGTACAGTTGTCCAATGGACTTATAAATCCTACGATTTTTATCACCTATGACAGGAAGCTCGCAGACGTCTTCAAAACTTAAACGGTCATCCATATTCGTCTCCTGATAAGTGTTAGAATTAGTTTTTGGGGAATCGATAGCATGACCCTCAGAGTCACAAAATCGGTTATTGTGGTCACAACCAAAGCAATGGCTATTGTAAGTGCCGTCTTCAGCTTTGTAAACCCCATTGTTGTCCCTGCTCCCGCATTCGTCACAAGGAAAATTGCCTACAGAAATTCCCATATCAACCTCCTAGCAAAGCAGTCAGTAGATAATACTGCACAAAGAACAAACCTGTTACTACCGTAGCGGTCAGGGTATAAGATAATAGTTTCATAGCATGGCTCCTTGTGTGATTCGGGTTGTATCATAATACAGTGTTTTGATTCTTAACAGAGACAACGTCAGGTATATGTGACGCTACTTTAACATGTATGTTGACGTATTAACTCTGTTAATAAATATCAGAGAAAGATAAAGATATATACATACACGTAAAGAGTACTTAAAAGAATACTTTAAAAGTATTTAAAAGTAGCTGCCGCAAGACCTGAATCGCAATGTATCATAATACAGTGTTTTGAATAAAGTAAGCAAGCAGTCCCCGAACCAAGACCCCTACAAGCCCTAGGACGCATAGAGGTCGGCCATAAAAAATCCCCCTCCCAACACCTAACCCGTGAGGGAAAGATGCTGAGAGGGGGAGTTTTAGAGACACTACATAGGGGTTAGATGGATAGGGTCGAGCAATACAGACTTAGCTCTTGGAAGATCAGACACACCAGCTTCAGCATTAATAGCTTCTACTTCGGCATCAGTTAAAACTCTATTCACTTTCATGGAGCCAGCAATAAGCCAATTCCCGAGCATGTTAGAGTTTGTTTTATAACGGTAGAAACCACCTACAGGTAGTTGATCCGTTATGTGGGCAGACCTAGCTTCAGGAGTCCCATCTTTCTTTATCCTAGCACGACTGTTCGCTTCTTTCTGCCAATCGACATCTGCTGGAAACTCAACTTCAGCCCACACTTGATCGTTAGGTCGAGTGTCTACTTCTTTGAGTTTGCTATCTGATTTAGAACCTATATGGGTTGCTACAGGTAGATCTCCAGCGTGCCATCCTGGTCGAAAAGCTAACGGGCCTCTCTTGGATTTCACCTTCACACTTCCTTCTACCCGCTCCCCCATTATCGCATCTACCCATTCTCCTGTTGCTACTGGAGTCTTGGCATCTACAAAAAGAGGAAACAGCTTTCCGGCTTGCTTAGGATCTATACGAAATAGTTTGTATGCTTTTACAGTCTTAATAGGTGCTTCATTCATCGAATTATTCCTCAATTATTAACATTTCAGTGCAATCGCCTACGACAGACGTAGTGATGATTTTATCGAAGTAAGGGTAGTTAGCTGTCAGCTCATCACGCTTAGCAAATACGTGATAGATGTCCCAACCAGCTATCTGTCCAACTTCAATGGGATTGTGGCTACAATCTCGACCACAATGGTAATCAACAGGTTCGTCGTTGTAAACATAGATTTCAAAAGGTCGATAGCCTTCTTCCCAGTAAGCGTTAACTTCTTTCTGAGTTAGGGCTAGATCATCCATACACATGATTTTAATAGTCTTCATAGTAATTCCTCAAGTTTGTGCCATCCTTGGCATATTAATTAGCTGAAAAAGTAAGTTGCTTTCAAGACTTCGTTAACATCGAAGTCCCCTTGGTGCACACGTCCAACTTCGGAAGCACGACCTAATTGCTCTTCAACTTTGTCATGAAACTCGTTCAGGTAGTCACGCTCATTGTAGATTCCTACGAATTCTTCGCGGATGATCTCATTGAAGCGTGCTGCTGAATTCGCATCAGTAGCAAAGCTGTCGTGAACAACTAAGAAGTTCTCCATGCCTTCAGCTGCAGCAGCCTTTACAGTAAGCTGTAAGTGTGCTGAGTCGAAAGAATGGACAAAGTTAGGAGCGACTGCATTAGACTGATCTCCACCATCAAGAGTTTGAACGTAACGAGGTATAGTTCGTTGCACGCGTTCTCCATCTATCTTGACTTCGATCATCTTTGGTACTCTCTTCTTGATCTCTTGTTTGACAGGGAAACCTGTAGGAGTAGTCCAGTAGACGGGCAGGTTCTCTTCAGCTAGCTCTGCAGCTATGTTCTGAAGATATTCCTTACCAACTACAGGCGCACCTACAACTTCACCAATCGCATCCCAGATCAAACTTCCGATACGGGTACGAACAGACTTTGCTTCCTTAGCTGTGATTGAAGATTTCTTAAGAACTTCATCAACAGTTTCGTAAACATATGCATTAGAAGAACGCTTAGATACACCGTAAGGTAGACACATTGTGCTACGCTTGGCGACTTTACGTCCGAATACTGCACCGTCAGTCTCTTCAGAGTACTTCTGAATCAACTTGTTCACACCAGCATTTGAGCGTTCAGCCATAGCTTTAGCTCGCAGACCTACTTCTTTGTACACATCAGATGGGATTTCGCTATCAACTAGGTTAACAGCGTTAGCACCTTCTGTGTCCAAGAACATCGCACTGAAGTGTTGAATGCCATTGCATGAACCGTCGAAAGCAATTGGAAGAGAACTCCAAAAACCGCCTTCTTCAGACATACTTGCACCAACAACCTTTGCCCATTCCAAACAACCGTTTAGGAACATGAAAGGCTTATCAGCTTTCAACCAGAAGTCGGTAGACTTAAAGTCGATTGCGCAAGCCAAGATCTCAGCAGTGTGGTCATGAGTCCACTGGATGCGATCAGCAATGCTTAACTTGTCTTCACCATAGTTGTTGGCGATTACGTAAGCAATTTGATCGACAGCTTCATCAGTGTCCACCCAAACTGGGTTAGCAAAGTTCAACAGCCCTTTGGATACGTCAGTACCTTGGGGCGAGAACTGGGTAGATAGAGGGTAGATACGTCCACGATAATCTGCGTTGTAGACAAAGTAGATAGGAGCGCCAGCATCAACAAACATCTGGGCATCTCGAATCACATTGTCCATCAACAGAGTCTTGGATTTCTCTGCTCGGGTGTGGTCTTGGGACTTCTTACAGACCTTTCTCCACTCCTTCCAAAGTTCTTTGTCATCAAGGTCTTCACCACCTTCAATGACACCTCTTACGAACTCCTCCAACTGCTCTTTAGAACTATCAGTCAGTCGACCGTCTTCATCACGCTCAAGCATCTTGCGCAAGTTAAACAGTGTTTCTGCCTCACCCCCTAACAGAGCTTTCCAACCACCCATGTAGGATGGTACACCACCTCCACCAATAGAGATCTCGTTATCATTAACATACTTAACTGCTTCCAATATGTCACCGTTTACAGTAAACGGAACTGATTGTAGCTCATTAAGTACTTCAATAAGAACGTCGAATCCTTCAGGGTGGTCATAATGCAGTTCTTTAACTTTCTTACGGGACACGCCTTTCAGAATGTGATACTTAGAGTTCAAAGCTTCGTCCCAGTAACCCCCCTTGGTAATACTTCTCCAAGGCATCGGTGGAACGACCATAGGTAGGAATGTCAAAGAATTCTCCGCTAGAAATGTTTCATTCTCTGTCAACCACTCACGGCCTAAGACTGTCAAGTCTATAAAGCGTTGCTTGTGCTTGCTTGTGTGAGTCTTTTCGTCGTATTCACGAAAGATATCACTAAAGCGTAGCTGTTCGCCCTTGTAGCTAACAGGGGATTTGTAGAACAACTGCACAAGAGCTAAGCCCATCTTAGCCTTAATGTCGGAATCAAAATCTTTGAATTCCAGACCCTCAGACTCTGACAGAGCTAACATCATACTACGTATCTCTTCCTTGTCCCCAACACGTCCTTGGCGTCTCAGCATGTCCATTACCTTGCGTACATCTTTCGCGTGGTACATGTCCAGTTCGATCTGCTTTAGCGTGTATTCCAGTTCATCTCCTATTTTGAACAGCACATCAGTAGCTGTCTTGCGACGACCATCTGGCACCATTACGTTAGACAACAAACACTTTATAATGATCTTAGCTAAGGAGCGTGGATCGATCATAGTGTGGATGTTGTGCTTAATCAACAAACCCTTGCGAGAAACAGTTTCCTGTTCTTCTACGTATTCTTCGAAAGTCTTTACGAATCCTCCGATAGTCTTGCTAGCGAAGTCACGTGCAGTCACTGTCTCAGAGTAGTCGTCATTCTCAGTAAGTCTCTCCTCATTGCGGATAAACTTAATGTTTCCTTCAGACTTCATACGCTCGTTGAGTTCAAATTGTAGCAAGTTTAAATATTCGGACATAGATTTCTCCTAGTTGGTCCATTTGGTTTAGTTGAGTTAAGGGTTAGGATTGATAGAAAGCACGACGTTTGTTCTTATTCGCACGTGCTTCCCGACGAGCTGCAGCAACTGGTTTAGAGTTGTATACAGTAGTACTGGTAGCGAACTCTTCACGAACAGAGTTGATTGTAGCAGTTTTCATAGACTTCTTCATATAGTTTTTCATAGTTTATTCCTCAATAATTTTAACGTGATATCTCATGCACTGACAGTATCTTATGGCGCCTACCTGCAGACCAATCTTCAACTTTTCCGTTACGGATAGTGAGTACGTGGTCAATGGTATACGCTATATAAGAGCGCTGCTTATTCAGTAATCGAACAATGTTATTGGCAGTTAAACCTACTCCGTTGTTCTTTTCCTGAAGAGCCATAGTGCAGACTCTCTTCTCCTTAGCTCCCATCCTTCGGAATGCCAAACTGACTATTCCTGGGAATGTTCCTTCTCTTGGCTTCCTACCTGACAGTTGCATAAGTTCATGCGCAGTCTCATAGGGGATCTTACCAGCTATCGCTACTGCCTTTACAGTGCAGTCATTAGTTTCATTCATAGCATTAGCTATATACTCACACTTGACAAAAGTAGTTCTAGCTTTAGGAAGATCTTTGAAACGGTCATACACACTTCTCCATTTCTTTACTTGCATTGTACTTCTCCTAGTTTAATAGGTTAGCCAGTCTCATCAGAACAGGTAGGCTAGTTCCTGTTGACGCCCGTAGGCGTTTCGACTAGTGTCGGCTGATATAAAAGAAAGCTCCATCAGAGTAACGTTGAGTGTAATCTCCAACTGGAGGTTTCTCTGTCGCCTTGATGAAGTTCCCATCTACCGATAGTTCACTGTAGTCTCGGTGGATAAAGGTAGCACCCTTATACGCACCGACTTTGAGAACAGCGTCTTGGTCAAAGCGATCAAATGCTAACTCTAACAGAGGACGATAGTACTTATCATCTCGCAGAGTTATCATATAAGATTGCTCACGACCACCTTCCCATACTCCTTCACAAACATCATTCTTCAGACCTGTGCGCTCTAGGTAGAACTCAAAGTCTTTCCGACGCTTATGAAGCTCTAGCTGGGAAAGATCTGGACGGTCAGTACTGATAATTAGCTTAGTCATAATTTTATTCCTCATTTACTTATTTAAAAATACTTCTTCATATATTGCTTCGTACAACTCATGTTGGCAAAACGAAGTTGCAATGTCTGCAAATTCTGCCATATGTTCTTTGTACTCAGCATCGATAACGACAAAGTCGAAATACCCATCTTCAGCAGGATAACAATCCTCCCAAGGCCCAGTTACGTAGGCTTCCACAGGTTCTTCAACATTGTACACTTGCACTGTTAACTCAAAGCCACAGTAATTAACTACATAATCCATAGGATTTTCCTCTTAGTTAGATTTAGCATTTGCAATAAGACGCTTAGTGGTACTGTGCGAGTGAGCACGGCCAGAGATATTCCCTAACCAAGTCACAAGCGCTATACCATTGGAGTTCATTCCACACCAAACGCCTTTATTGCCGTTCTTACCTGCTGACACCCATTGACCAACTTGTAGCTTGCTACGTTCTTGGTCGTTAAGTTCCCACACATCTACAGTTTTAGTATACTTCATAGTAATCTCCAAATAGTGATAAAAGTGAACTTTTACTTAATGCTGCCTTCTCCTTCGGCAGCTCCGTACATACTAACCTTAGTACCATTAGGGCTTAGGTCAAGATAGAACTTATCGTGGGATCCATCGACAAGACTGAACATACAACGGGCATACTTAGTCCAGTCGCTCCCAACTACGCTCTTAGTCTTCATGCCAACCAATACTCCAAACTTAGGAGAGTCCTTCTTGTACAAGCCTTTAGCGAACACATACTGACCTGTGAATTCTGAGTCGGCATGCTTGACACATTCCTCTGCATACTTTGCGGTGTTCTCAATAGAAATCTGAGCGTAGAGGCCAGTATCCATTACATTGGGAGCACCTGCTACTACATTGCTTGCAGAAAAGAAAGCAGTGAATGCGATAACAACTAGAGATAATGCAATTTTAAAATCTTTCATAATAGTATTCCTTAATTAAAAATTGAGTTT
>ERZ1046740.1785-NODE-1785-length-14775-cov-4.914198_pt1 | contig 14775 bp, 14 predicted proteins | sample MGYA00383093_ERZ1046740 | MGnify/ENA primary metagenome ERZ1046740 (study PRJEB29581, sample SAMEA5548363) | metagenome | biome: marine; feature: coastal; material: water | depth 25 m | study: Short-term variability in the microbial, nano- and picoplankton... | reverse complement strand
TACCCCGCACTCCTGCCATATCGACAACCGAAGTCATCGAGAAAATCCGCTACTGACCACTTCGCAAAATCATCTTCGTCAGATGCTGTAGCTGTCGCAATGCAGTTTGCCCGTCGGTACTCTCGCAATAGACCTTTGTTTGGATTTCGGTGTGAATAGAGCCCAGCCTATCCCGGTAGCCCGACGGATTCTGTAGTACTGCCGTCAGTTGCAGTGTGAGGGACGCCATGTCATTTATCACATCCCCAAACCTGTATTGTGGACCGAGTGATAAGCCATTTTTGTAGGGCGGTTTCACATCCAGAAACAAGGCAGGCCGCTCCAAAGCCAAAAAATCAAACGCAATCGAAGACCAGTCACAAATCAGAATATCAGTCTCCAGCAGCAAATCCTCAGTATCCGGAAATACCTTCATCGGGCAGTAATACACATTGTCAAAATGTTTCTCACTGATACGCGCGTTCAGGTGGCTGCGTATAACCAGTGTCGCCGAATGCTGCTTACAAACATCGCTCAAAGCCTGGATAAAAGACTCCTGGCTCTCACCAAAGGGAAATAACTCATGTCCGTTGTCATCCTGTTGCCAGGTGGGGGCATAGAGCACGAGTTTGTGGTCTTCAGGAATCGACGCCTGTTTGCGATAGCTCACAGTTGGCGTATCTCCCCGGAATAACTTGTCTGCCCGGGCGTAGCCCATATCGAACACTTGCTCAGGATCAAAGCCAAACTTTTCCACATAGATGGTCTTCAGCAGGGGCGAGGAGACCCATACCTCGTCATAACGATGCTGTAGGCGGAAGTCGTCGGGCACAAACCCCTTAAAGGGAATGCCGTGCCAAACGTCGATAAACTTTATATTTGTCAGGCGAAGAAAGGGCGTCATCAGGTGCAGGCCGTGGTCTGTGATTATGGCATCACAACGCCCCACCAGCAGCATGTCTCTCAGGCGGTTGCACTGCAGCACTTGAATCCCCTGGCGGCGTAAGATCGCACTGTTTTCGGGATCAAGAGAGAGAAAATAGAAGTCGACTTCTGTCTTGTGGGCCCTGCGCCACTGTTCGTACAGAGCTTTGAGGTTTCCCGATAATTGATGACCGTAAAGCACTACCACAGGCTTTTTGGGGCGGGGGCTGAGGTACCTGCCCAGTGAGGCTAACAGCGTATAAACGAATTGCTGAGCGAGCAAAAGCCAGTGCGCCGGGTTGCCCTTGTCGATTTTCACTTGCTGGCCGCCTCGGGGTGGTGTGTGCTCAGTGCTTCAAATTGTCCCAGAAAAAGGCCGCTGATTACTCGCCAGTCATAGTGTTGCTCTACTGTTTGCCGCCCCCTGGCCCCCATTTCCCTGCATTTCCCGGGATTATCCAGTAGAAACAGAATGGCTCTCGCCAATTCGTCCGGTGACTTCTGCGGCACCAGCAGCCCATTCTCCCGGTCATGGATAATATCGCGGGCGCCAGGATAGTCGGAGACAACAACGGCATTGGCACAGGCGAGCGCTTCCATAATAGCCACTGGGGTGCCCTCCTGGTCGCCGGAGTCTGTTACCACGGAGGGGAACAGGGTGACGGCGGCGGTCTGTAAATGGCCGGGTATCTCCTGGTTAACCAGGGAGCCCAAAAACTTCACCTGTGTACTAATGCCTCCGGCCTGGCAGGCTGCCTCCAGCGCCTGGCGCAGGGGGCCATCACCAATCAGCGTGAGGCGTGTATTGGGGTGTTTCCCCAGAACAACTGGCATGGCCTTGATCAGGTATTCGATACCCTTTTTATCCACCAGCCTGCCTACAAACAACAAATCTTTGCGAGCAGTGCCAGCAGCAGGTGGTTGAAACATACCCTGGCTGTCTACGCCCATGGGAATGACAGCTACCTGCTGTTCTGTAACAAGTTCCTGCTGTAGAGCCTTGTCCTTCATGGCGCTGCTGACTACGGTCAGCCGGTCTGCCCGGGAGATAATCCAGCGCTTCAGGCGGGCTAACAGCCCACCTTTGAGAGCAAAGAGGTCGCCGCCGTGGGAGGTTAAAACCAGCGCCGGGTTAGAGCGAATCAGTTTACGCAGAAATACCGCTACCAAACCCTGGGGAATAATCCAGTGGGCGTGTATTACGTCATAGTGATTAGCGCGCGCTAATTTTATTGCCAATAGTAATTGGCTGAAGATAAAAAAAGGTACGAGAAGAATACGCAATTTGTTCTGCTTCAGGCTGGGTAAAATACCGCCCTCGTAGGCCAGTGTCTGCCAGCTTTCAAAGCAATAACGGAAGCGAAAAACGGGAATGCCATCCATTATCTCGTGCGTGGGAATCCCCGGGGCGTGGGGGGCCACAACATGCACTTCGTTTGGCGGGGTAGACTCAGCAAGATAATGGCAGAGGTTATCTACAAAGCGGGGCTCAGTATCGCCCTGTCTGCGTGCATAAGTGGAAGTCAGTACCAGAATCTTCATTGTCGGGTTAGAAGATACGCCATTGCTTAGTGCCCGTTGGAACCCGATAACCCATGGCCGATATCACGGGCTATGGGTCTACGCAGGAAGATCGACGGCTGCCCTGATGCTGGAGTCTATATCGTCGCCCAAGGCCAGTTCGATGCGCTTTGAGATGCCATGGCTGTCCAGCTGTACTGCCTGCAGTTGCTCTTCGTGAGAGCCGTGCTCGATAAACTCGTCGGGTAATCCGAGGTTGATAACTTGAGGTGTCAGGCCCTTGGAAAGCAAAAATTCATTTACGCCGGCTCCAGCACCACCTGCCGTCGCGCCTTCCTCAACGGTTACCAGCAACGGGTGGTCTTGCGCCAATTCCAGAATTCTTGCCTCATCCATCGGCTTCACCCAGCGCATGTCTACCACGGTCGCATTTAGTTTCTCAGCCGCTGCCATCGCTTCGGGCAGAAGGGTGCCAAAATTCAGTATCGCAACCCGCTCACCTTCACGAACAGTCACCGATTTGCCAATTTCCAACTCCGACATCTCGCCTGCTATGGCAGCCCCAGGCCCAGTCCCCCGCGGATACCGCACCGCCGCCGGCCCCTGATGCTGATACGCCGTATAAAGTATTTGCCGACACTCATTCTCATCAGAAGGCGCACCAATCACCATATTGGGAATACAGCGCAAATAACTCAGGTCAAACGCCCCGTGGTGGGTGGGGCCGTCCTGGCCTACCAGGCCGGCGCGGTCTATGCCAAAAGTAACGTCCAGGTTCTGCAGGGCTACATCGTGTATCAGTTGGTCGTAACCACGCTGCAAAAAGGTGGAGTAAATGGCGACCACGGGCTTGAGCCCATCACAGGCCATACCGGCTGCCAGGGTTATCGCGTGCTGCTCGGCAATCGCCACATCGTAGTAGCGCTCGGCAAAGCGCTCGGCAAAGTCGACCATGCCCGAGCCCTCGCACATGGCGGGGGTAATGCCCACCAGGCGCTCATCTTTTTCCGCCATGTCGCAAAGCCACTGGCCGAACACGTCCTGGTATTTGGGTAATTTTGGTTTGGCGGCAGGGGGCTCTGCGGGCTGTGGCCCCTTGGGCTTGGATTCGATCTTGTTGATGGCGTGATAGCCCACTGGGTCTGCTTCTGCAGGTGCAAACCCCTTGCCCTTCATGGTACGGATATGCAGGAACAGCGGGCCTTCCAGGTCTTTCAGGTTGTTCAGGGTGTGAACCAAGCCCGGCAGGTCGTGACCATCGAGTGGGCCTACATAGTAAAAGCCCAGCTCCTCGAACAGGGTGCCTGGCGCAACCATGCCTTTCATGTGTTCTTCGGTACGCTTGGCCCATTCCCAGAGGAAGCTAAAATGCTCAAGCCATCTTTTGGATTGCTCGCGCATACCCAGGTAGGGCTTGCTGGCCCAGATCTTGGCGAAGTAGGTGGCAAGGCCACCTTTGTTATGGCCTATGGACATCTGGTTATCGTTGAGGATTACCAGCATGTTGGGCCGCTCGTGGCCGGCGTGGGCCAGGGCTTCAATGGCCATGCCGCCGGTAATAGCGCCGTCGCCGATTACCGCGATGCTCTTGCGCGCGATACCTTGCTGGCGGGCTGCCAGCGCCATGCCCATGGCTGCGGAAATACTGGTGGAGGAGTGGCCCACACCGAATGTGTCGTATTCACTCTCTGAGCGTTTGGGAAAGCCGGCAAGGCCGCCTGCCTGGCGCATGGTGGGCATTTGCTGCATGCGGCCGGTGAGAATTTTATGCGGGTAAGTCTGGTGGCCAACATCCCAGACGATGCGATCGTCGGGGGTATTAAATACATGATGCAGAGCCACCGTGAGCTCAGTCACCCCCAGCCCTGCGCCGAAGTGCCCGCCAGTCTGGCCTACGCTGTACAGTAGATAGGCGCGCAATTCCTCGGTTAACAGCAGAAGTTCTGCTGTATTGAGGTCGCGCGGGGAAGAACCCGCATTAACTGCGTCCAGCAGCGGGGTATCGGGCCTGGAAATAGGGATTTCGGACAACATGGGCGCAATTCTATCTCATATTGCGCCGAAAGTAGTGCTACAAGGTAGTGCTTAGGTGCTAGTTGCTTCCTCAGCCTCCAGCACTGACTCCAGCATCATCGAAAGTCGCAAATAGCCGCGCTCATTAAGCTGTATCCCGTCGCCCCGAAAATACTGTGGCCTGGGGGCTCCCGATGCATCGGTAAGCAATGTATTGGCGTCGATAATATGGATGCGCTCATTGCCGGCGCTCCATTCCTTGAGGAGTTGAGTCGTCCTGTCGATTTTTGCATGGTCCCTGGGGTGTGTGCGGGTCTTCAATGGAGTGAAAATGTAAAAGCGCTCGGTAGCAATGAGTTTCGCGTCCAGAGCGACGAGATCCCGGATAGCCGACACCAGATCGTCGGCATCTTTGTTGTCCCTGATATGAAACTCGCTGTCACCGGGCAGGAACACCACGGCTTGCGGCCGGTTATGCCCCACCAGGGCCGAGTAGTTGTGGGTGATATCTTCGACGATGGCATTTCCCAGACCTCTCATAAGAACAGGTCTGGGCGCCAGAATATCTTCCAACCCCTGCCACCGTCTAACCCGCTGCCCTCCAACGATAATCACCGGGTTATTGGGCGCTGAAGAGTTCTGGTTGGCAGCTGCATAGGCCTCTACTTCACCTGCCCAGACCTCTGGGGAGCTGTTCATGTTGGCAAGCGTGTCCCTGGCCGCCACGTATACAAAGTGTGCAATGGGGATTAACAACAGTACCAGGCACAGGGTGCGCACGTTTTTCCAGGGGTACATTTCTTATTTCAAGCCCTTGTTTTTTTTGCATTTTGTCGCATCCGCCCCGTTTGGGCAACGGAAACTACGGCTCGGTTGTGACAGGGTTCTCATGTTTGTTTAATAAATGACTAAAATCTTGCTCGCAGGTGTAGGATCACCAGATGATTTACCAACGCCACATGCCGCAGGAGGAGCTTTTTGCCTCCAAGTTGGAGATGCTGATACACACAGGGCAGTTCACAACTATGTGTACGCACCTGATTGGTGTGGCGGCAACTGTGGTTATGCTGTGGCTTTACTTCAGCATTACCACAGTTCTTTTGTGGGCCGCGGCTTTTTTGATCCTGCTGCTGGTGCGATCCCTGCAAATGAGCAATGCGCTGGTAGAGAGGCGCTTCAATACCCAGCCCAAACGGGTTTTCTGGCAGCTGTTGCTGGGTACCGCAGCCACAGGCCTGGTCTGGTCGTCCCTGTATATCTATATCGCGCCCAAAGTCCCAGTGGGTATGCAGTATGTGTTCCTGCTGATGATCATGTTAATCATAGCCACCTCGATTGGCTTTTCAGTCATTATTCGAGAGTATTTTCTGGCATTTGTCTTTACCGCGGTGTGGCCCATCGCCTGGTGGAGCCTGGTGCACTACTGGCAGCAGCCTTACAACATGCTAATAGGCCTGGTGCTGCTCGCCTACTGCGCACTTTTGGTAGTGATTTGTAATCGTATGCACGGTTCTTTCGAGCATATGATTTCCCTGAACTGGGAACGGGAGACCATGTCGCAGGAACTGGGGGAACTCACTACTTCACTGCGCAGCCGTAATCACCAATTGCGTGAGGCTCGCCGTCAACTGACGGACCTGGCCAACATTGATGAATTGACAGGGCTGGGCAACCGGCGCCTGGTGAACACGGCCCTGCAAGAAGAGGTAAATCGAGCGCGACGCCATGGTGTAGAACTTTCGGTTGTTATGCTGGATGTGGACTATTTTAAAAACTACAACGACACCTATGGCCACCCCGCCGGTGACGAGGTTTTGCAACGCCTGGCAGACCTGATGCAGTCGGCCACCTCCCGTGCAGGCGAGGTGGTGGCACGCTACGGCGGCGAGGAGTTTATTCTACTGCTTCCTGGTGCCTCGGCTTCCTCGGCCATGCGTACTGCCGAGCGCCTGAAACAACTGATTGTTGAAGAGCGAATTCTTCATGAGGGCTCGCAGGTGGCAGGCCATATCACCGTTAGTCAGGGCATAGTCACGGTGCATCCCTCTGGTGAAATGGAGCCCGGTAACATTATCAAGTTGGCCGATGAGGCCTTATACAGAGCCAAGGATAATGGCCGCAACTGTATTGCCGTGTCAGGCGAGCGGGTTATAGCGCTGGAGTGAGCCCGAACATCCGGGTAAGGCCGCCTGGGGCAGCGTCCTAGGATTCCTTAAAGCGGTGAATTTGTCTTCTCTGTTTCTTGGTGGGGCGCCCCGCGGGGCGGTCAATCATGCCCCCGGCAGCTTTGCGAGCTGCAGCCTCGCTTTCACGCTTCTCAATGCTGGCAGCGGTCTCTTCATAAAGTAACTGTGCCTCTGGTGCGCCTCTGCGCTGAGTAGACAGGGCTGCAATAACAATGACTTTTTCATCCCAGCCCTGGCGTATCTGCAGGGTTTCTCCTGCAGCAACTTCCTTAGATACCTTTACCCGCTGACCACCCAGATGCACCTTGCCGCCTTCAATAGCGGCCTTGGCAAGGGCCCGGGTCTTGAAGAAGCGGGCTGCCCACAGCCATTTATCCAGGCGAACTTTTTGCGGGGGTGTGCTCATGGCAGCGCGGCCTCGGGCATGATTTCGTCAAAGTGATGAATGCCCGGGAAGCGAGTGTCGATGCGCTTTTGTCGCTGGCTGTCCGGTTGCAGCAGGGTTAGAAGGTGGACAATGCCATAGTCGCGAGCAGAATCGAGAATAAGCTCTGTGTCATCTATCAGCAGAGTTCGGGTGGGGTCAAAGGGGTGTAAATCCTGCAAACGATGCCAGAAGGCCTGCTCTTCCTTGGGAGCGTTAAGTTCGTGTGACACCACCACCCGGTCGAACCAGCCGGTGATATCCGTGTGATCCATTTTTATATCCAGTGTTTTGCGGTGAGCGTTGGTTACCATCACCACATCGCGGTGGCTGTCGTGCAACCAGGTGAGAAATTGTACGGTAAAAGGCCGCACGCTAATCATATGCTGCAACTCACGTTTCAGTGAGGGAATATCCAGTTGCAGTCTGTCAGACCAGTAATCCAGGGAATACCAGTCCAGGGTGCCGCGGCTTTCGCCAAAAACACCTTGCAGGTGGTTGCTGGAATCTTCCTCTTCGAGGCCGTGCTTTTGCGCATAGGCCCGCGGCACATGCTGCGACCAGAAGTAGTTATCGAAGTGCAAATCCAGCAGGGTGCCGTCCATATCCAGCAGAACGGTGTCTATGGTGTTCCAGTCGATCATAATCAGGGCCAGTTAAATTGCAGGGCTAATTATGCCCGTTGGCGCGAGAATGCGCACCGGCAATGCGGCCAGGGGTATATAATTGCCTCGAACGTCAAATGGAACTGGCCTGGTGTCTGAGCTTCACTCTTTAATTCCCCCATTATTAACCCTGTGCCACGAGGCCGGGGAGGCTATCTGCCGGCATTACAATGCGCCGGGGGCGGATCAGTACCAGTCCAAGGGCGATGAGTCGCCGCTGACCCGGGCTGACCTCGACTCGCACGATATTCTCAGTCATGGCTTACACCAGCTCGATCCACAGCTGCCTATTCTTTCTGAGGAATCCAGCGAGCAGGAACTGCGCGGCAGGCTGAACTGGGGCCGGTTCTGGATGGTTGACCCCCTCGATGGCACCAAGGAGTTTCTCGCCCGTACGGGTGAGTTCACCATCAATATTGCGTTGATCGACAACAATAAGCCGGTACTGGGAGTGCTATACCTGCCCCTGGAGCAGGCTGCCTATGCGGGTATCCCTGGCGAGGGGGCTTTTCTGTATCAGTATCAGCATGATTGGCAGTCCACAGCGCTAAAAGCCCGGTCACTGCCCGAGGGTGAGCCGCTGATTTTGCATGCCAGTCGCCGTCATATGGGGCCTCGCCTGAGCGCCTGCCTGGATTGGCTGGCCACACACTGGGGCCCGATTGAGCGCCGAAACAGTGGCAGCGCCCTGAAGTTTTGTGAACTGGCCAAAGGGGAGGGCGATTTGTATCCACGTTACTCTCCCTGCTGTGAGTGGGACACCGCCGCTGGCCAGGCCTTGTTGGAGGCCGCCGGTGGAGCCTTGCTGGGCCTGGATGGAAAACCCCTGCGCTACAATTGCCACGAGAGCCTGTACAGCCCAAGCTTTTATGCCCTGGCTGATCCCGGCCAGGATTTGTGGCAGCAGTTACTTGCCAGCGGTATCGGCCGCTAAAATAGTGAAATCCAGCTCGAACAACGCTTGTGCTGGCAAAGCCTGTGGGTATAGAGTTGCACACTGATTTGAAGTCTGCGGTACAGTTGATGAAAGCATGAGTGATACTCCCGAAAACGGCACCAGCCCGACCAGCGAGGACGCGGCGAACGAGCTGATCACCCCCGCCATGCGGCTGCTCCAGTTGCAAACCAGGCACCGCGCCCTGGATAACAAAATTGCGGAAATGTACGAATACCCCTACCAGAACCAGATCCTGCTGCAGCGCCTGAAAAAGGAAAAACTGCAGCTCAAGGACGCCATAGAGCGCCTCAAGGACGAGATGATTCCGGATTTGAACGCCTGACGTCTTCACGTCTATACGGAAACCGAAAATGAAGTTCTTTCCAGTTATCCTGGACAGGGTCTCCTCGCCGCCAGCGATTGATCAGATCGCGCCTTCCAGTTCCAGTAACTGCTTTTTCATACCTATCCCGCCAGCGAAACCGGTCAGGGAGCCATCACTGCCAATAACCCGGTGACAGGGCACCACAATGGGAATCGGGTTGCGGCCATTGGCTGCGCCCACCGCCCGCACTGCTTTGGGCTTTCCTATGCCAGTGGCGATATCTTTGTAGCTGCAGGTTTGGCCATGGGGTATTTGCGTCAGTTGCTGCCACACCGATTGCTGGAATTGGGTACCCCCAGGGGCAAGGGGCAGGTCGAAACTGTGTCTGGTCCCGGCAAAATACTCTTGTAACTGACTGGCGCAGTCCTGCAGTAGCTGATCGCTAAGCTCGCAGTCAGTTGCTGTGCATGTGTGACCGCCGTCGAATTCAATACTGACCAGGTGTTTGCCATCTGACACCAGGCGCAGCCGGCCAAGGGGTGAATCAAGGTACTGGTAATTCATGGGCTGAGACTCCCTGGTGCTGTTTGTGATTTTACTATAGCGCCCGCAAGGGATTCGGGCTAGCCAGATTCGGCCTCCTGCCAAAAAGCTGAATTGCCACCGCCTACGTACTACAATGTGGGTCGTTATTCAGGCTGGTTTCAGATAGGTTGAAGATGATAAGCGGGCACTGGTTCGTGAGATGCGCTGTGCGATTGCCGCTTCCTATGCCTTTGAAAGAGCAAACACTAGTCCTATGCAGTTGATTGAGTTCGCCATACCGTTCTTCATTCTCGCCATTGTTGCCGAACTGGCCTATGGCGTATGGACAGGGCGCAACACCTACCGCCTCAACGACAGTGTATCCAGCCTGTTTATGGGGGTGCTGAGCCAGGCGCGTCGGTTTGTTACCCTGGGCGTCGGTGCTTATGTTTATTACCTGATTACCCGATATCTCTCTTTGCCCCTGATGGATGCCTCGCACTGGTTCACCTGGGTACTGGCTTTCGTGCTTTATGACTTCTGCTATTACTGGTTGCACCGGCTGGGCCATGAGAGAACTATTTTGTGGGCCGCACATGTTGCCCATCACCAGAGTGAGGATTACAACCTCACTACCGCCCTGCGCCAGACCAGCACAGGCTTTCTGTTTGGTTGGATTTTTTATATTCCCATGTTCTTGCTCGGTATCCCTGCAGAGGTGGTTGTTACGGTCGGAGCCCTTAACCTGATTTATCAGTTCTGGGTACATACCGAGCATCTACCGAAGCTGGGTTGGTACGAATGGATTTTTGTCACACCCTCCAATCACCGGGTTCATCACGCCCAGAATGATATTTATCTGGACCGTAATTACGGCGGTGTGTTTATTCTCTGGGATCGCATGTTTGGTTCTTTCCAGGAGGAATTGGACAAGGAACCAGTAATTTTTGGTATTCGCGGCCCACTGCGCAGCTTCAATCCAGTGCACGCGTTGACCCACATCTACGTGGATATGTTCAAGGACAGCTGGCACGCGGCCAGTTGGAAGGACAAGCTGTATGTCTGGGTGGCGCGCACTGGATGGCAGCCGGCAGATGTGGCCCGGGACTTCCCGCGCACCAAGTCCGATCTGTCTACATTCGAGAAGTACGATCCTGCAGTTGCTGCGCTGGTCAATTGGTATGGCTTTTACCAGCTGATTGCCGTAATGGGCATGCTGGCTTTGCTGATCACCAGTGAGCTGGGGTACTGGCAGGGTGTTGCCGGATGGACCTTACTGCTGGCCACGACAATGACTACCACTTTCTGGCTTGAGGCCAGAGATAGTCAGCGCGTTATGCGCTGGGAAATCCTCAGGCTAGGCGCTCTGGCGGTATTGATGATTTTCGCCCTGCAGCAGGGCACCGCCGCGAGCGCTGTGATTGTTGCGGCACTCTATTGGGTAATAAACCTGCTGATACTCATTGCGTTACCGCGCGCTGCTTCAGAAGCCACTGCTGCAGCCCACTGAATTCGCCTGCGAGCTTATTCTGCCAGGAACAGCCTGACAGGCTCAACGCTGGCAGAGTGTGCCCCGTTGTCGATGTACGTCACACCACCTACAACACTGACATTGAGCTGCATGGTGCGATCCAGTAGCGCTGCGGTGGCCTGTACCTCGGGCCAGGGGAGTTGCCAGACTTCAAGACGGGGCAGGGCGCTGATGGCGTCGCCGTTGAGCTTCCACCAGGTGTCCGAGCTCTTGCCAAAGGCGTAGACGAACACCTCACGGGCGCGTCCACAGGCTTTGCGTAGCCGGGGCTCTTCGGGCTGGCCCACTTCAATCCACTGTTCCAGTTCACCGCCGTCAGAATGACGCCAGAGGTCCGGCTCATCGGCGGTGGATATTCCCTTGGTAAATTCCAATCCACGAGCACTGTTAAGACAATAGGCCAGCAGTCGCACAGCCATGCGTTCCAGGGTTTCTGATGGGTGTTGGGCCAGGGTGAGAGAAAGGGAGTCGAAGCAATTCCGGTCGGAATCGGCCAGCTCGACCTGGGCCTTGTAAATAGTGGGTTTGAGAGCCATTGCTGCCTTGGGTTTCCTATGTGCTATACGCTGGGGTTATTTCTGACGCGCCACAGTACCCCGACACTGATGACAATCACCAGGGCGTTAACGGTCAGTCCCAGCAAACGGAACTCGTTTAATTGCGCCAGTTCGTAATGCTGAAGTAGTGCGGCTGAGCACACTGCGGGAATTACGATGGCGGCAAAAAGTGTAAAGCGGGATTGGCCGAACAGGCCGATTCCAATGATCAGATAAACGGCACCCACAAGTGCTGCAAACAGTGCGTCGGGTGTAAGCTCACGAAACCATAATGCGGCAATGTGTCCAGCACCTGAGGCGGTTATCAGGGTTGCTGCCAGCGCGCGTATACGGGTGGGGGCTGGAGTGATCATGCAGGGGAATGTATCACGAGCAGCGGATCATGGTCTGCATGGACAGGAGAAATTATCCATCGGCTCAGTGCAGCCGAAGAGGAAGGTCAGTTCTTGCTCGCCAGCGCCAATGCAGTACGAGAGCTGTTGGGTCGTTCCAGCGCCTGCGAAATGCGATTACCTGCAGCAATTAACCGCTCCAGGTTGAGCCCGGTTTCTATCCCCAGGCCATTGAGCATGTACACAACATCTTCGGTAGCTACATTGCCACTTGCACCTTTGGCGTAGGGGCAGCCACCCAGGCCCGCAATCGAAGTGTCTACCGTGGCAATGCCGTATTGCAGGGCAACAAGAATATTAGCCAGTGCCTGGCCGTAGGTGTCGTGGCAATGTACTGCAAGCTGGCTCGGTTCGAAGCGATCCAGTAGCGCATCCAGCAGCCGTGCCATACTGCCAGCGTTACCTGTACCTATGGTGTCCCCCAGGGAAACCTCGTAACAACCCATTTCCAGCAGGGCGGCGGTTACATCCACAACTGCCTGTGGGTCGATGTCTCCCTCATAAGGACAGCCCAGCACGCAGGAGGCGTAGCCACGTACCGCAATAGACTGCGACTGCGCTGCGACCATCACTTCTTGAAACCGTTTGAGGCTTTCTTCTATGCTGCAGTTAATATTCTTTTGCGAAAAGGATTCAGATGCTGCGGCGAACACGGCTACCTCGTCCGCGCCTGCAGAGACTGCCCGTTCAAAGCCTTTTAGGTTGGGAGTAAGAGCGGTGTAGCGCGCGCCGGAGCTGCGCTCAAGTGCTGCAAACACCTGTTCTGAATCCGCCATCTGTGGCACCCATTTGGGATTCACAAAGCTGCCCGCCTCGATCACGGTGTGCCCTGCGCCTACCAGATCCTGAATAAGTAGTAGTTTGGTGGCAAGAGGAATAGTACTGGCTTCGTTTTGTAGCCCGTCTCGAGGGCCGACTTCTACCAGCGTTACCTTTGCGGGAAGCGACATGGGCTTATTCCTGAGCTGCAGTGAATTGCAGCAACTCTGCGCCGCCGTCTACCAGGTCGCCGACCTGGTAGTAGAAGCTTTCCACCGTGCCATTGGCGGGCGCACGTATGGTGTGCTCCATTTTCATTGCCTCCATGATCAGCAATGCCGCATCAGCTTCAACTTCAGCACCGGGCTCCACCAACAAGGTGACAATAGTGCCATTCATGGGTGCGGTCAGGCCGGCACCGGCGCCGTCGGCATCTGACTCTCCGGTATCGGGCAGTACTTGCTGAAAGTGACATGCTCCATCCGGCAGGTAGAGGGTAAAACCGTCGTGAGTGCGAGCCAGGGTGCCGCGCTGGCGATGGCCCTCTACGTCCAGGTGCAGCACATCGTCTATCAGTTCGCCCTCTAGTCGCGTCTCGCGCCCAGCGGCTCTCACCAGGTAAAGGTCACCCTGTTGCTCAACTTCAATGTTGTGGTCCTGCCCGTGGCAGTGCAGGGTCAAGCGATGAATGTGTGGCTCATTGAGTCGCCAGCCACTGCTGTCCTGCCAGGGACTGTAGGGGTCCACGCTGGAAGGGTTGTTCCCCTGCCGCTTGTACAACAGCAATGCCAGGGTGGCCAGGGGTAATTCCCGCTCCAGGTCCTGATCGCGGTCGTGGAAGATCAGCTCGGCGTGCTTTTCGATAAACCCGGTATCCAGTTCCGCATCCACAAAGGGCCGGGAAGTTGCCAGGTTGTAAAGAAAATCCAGGTTGGTCACGGTGCCGCCAATGCGGTATTCCGCCAGGGCAGAGCCCAGTCGTTGCAGTGCGCGCTCACGGGATTCATCCCACACAATCAGCTTGGCGATCATCGGGTCGTAAAATACAGAGATGTCGTCTCCCTGGCGCACGCCGGTATCCACGCGCACATGAGCCGATTCCTCGGGCGGTTGCAAAAAGCCCAGTGTGCCCGTTGCTGGCAGGAAATCGTTGTCGGGGTCTTCTGCGTAAACCCGGGCCTCGAAAGCGTGGCCGTTAATCCTGACCTCATCCTGGGTCAGTGGCAGGACAGAGCCGCTGGCCACTAACAGCTGCCATTGCACCAGGTCTTGCCCGGTAATCATCTCGGTAACCGGGTGTTCCACCTGCAGGCGAGTGTTCATTTCCATAAAGTAGAAGCTGCCATCCTCGTCCAGCAGGAATTCCACGGTACCGGCACCGCGATAGTCGATGGCGCGGGCGGCAGTTACGGCTGCATCGCCCATCTCCCGGCGCAGTTCTTCAGACATGCCTGGGGCAGGCGCTTCCTCAATCACCTTCTGGTGGCGACGCTGTACGGAACAGTCCCGTTCTGCCAGGTAAACACCATTACCGTGGTTGTCGCAAAACACCTGGAACTCTACATGGCGAGGCTTGGTCAGGTACTTTTCTACCAGCATGGTATCGTCGCCAAAGCCGGCCATGGACTCTCGCATGGCGGCGGCCAGGGCCTCGTCGAATTCCTCACCGGACCACACTTGGCGCATCCCCTTGCCACCACCGCCGGCGGTGGCCTTGAGCAATACCGGGTAGCCCATATCATCGGCAGCCTTACGCAATATCGCCGGGTCCTGGTCGTCACCGTGGTAGCCGGGTACCAGCGGTACTCCCGCCTGCTCCATAATGGTCTTGGCGGCAGACTTGGAGCCCATGGCCTCGATCGCAGCCGTTGGCGGGCCGATAAATACGATGCCCTGCTCAGCACAGGCTTTGGCAAAACCGGCATTTTCCGACAGGAATCCGTAGCCGGGGTGAACGGCATCGGCATGGGTGGCCTGGGCCGCTTGCAGAATCCTGTCACTCAACAGGTAGGATTCCCGGGCGGGGGAAGGGCCTAT
>ERZ1046740.1784-NODE-1784-length-14782-cov-7.385958_pt1 | contig 14782 bp, 19 predicted proteins | sample MGYA00383093_ERZ1046740 | MGnify/ENA primary metagenome ERZ1046740 (study PRJEB29581, sample SAMEA5548363) | metagenome | biome: marine; feature: coastal; material: water | depth 25 m | study: Short-term variability in the microbial, nano- and picoplankton... | reverse complement strand
TTAATGGTGCTATTTCTTACATGCCTAATATTTTTGGCTTAATGATGGCAGGGCACATTGTTCAAACTTTACTAAAATCGTAACATTACTTACAATAAAAGACAAAAGACACTTATGATTAGTACTCAAACACCTATTTGTGATTTCAATACAGCTGCAATTAACTTTAAATTAAAAGGTGTTGATGGACAGCTACATACCCTGGAAAGTTGTAAAGGTAAAAAAGGGTTGTTGATTATGTTTATTTGCAACCACTGCCCTTATGTAAAAGCTATTATTGATCGAATTATTCGTGACACTAAAGAACTAAAAGATATGGGGCTTAACACAGTTGCTATCATGTCCAACAACCCAGATGAATATGAAGCTGACTCTTTTGAAAATATGAAAAAAATTTCTCAGGAGATGGATTTTCCTTTTCCTTATCTAATTGATGAAACTCAAGAAGTGGCTAAAGCCTATGGTGCAGTCTGTACGCCGGATTTCTTTGGCTATAATGCCAATCTAGAACTACAATATCGAGGTCGACTAGACGCCTCACGAAAAGAATCAGCCGCACCAAATGTTAAGCGTGATTTATTTGATGCAATGAAACAAGTTGTAGAAACCACTCAAGGCCCTCTAGAGCAAATTCCATCAATAGGTTGTTCAATTAAGTGGCTCTAGTTATTTAAATATAATAATAAACTAATATAATTAAGTACCCTTAACCCTAAACAGGTATAATTGCGGTCTTTGTTCGCCTTATAAAACACACACAATGTCTGAAAACAAACCTGAAAACAAACCTGAAGCCAAATTTAGCGACTTAGGTCTGTCCGACTCAATTCTAAGCGTACTGGACTCAATTGGCTACGAAACACCTTCGCCCATTCAAGAACAATGTATTACTCATTTGTTAAACGGTGAAGATATTATTGGTCAAGCACAAACAGGTACTGGAAAAACAGCTGCTTTCGCTCTGCCGTTATTAGACAATATTGACTTAAACCTAAATGCACCCCAGTTATTAATTTTAGCGCCTACACGTGAATTGGCTATTCAAGTATCTGAGGCTGTACAGACTTATGCACGCGGTATGAAAGGATTTCATGTATTACCAATTTATGGTGGTCAGTCTTATGATATTCAACTGCGCCCCTTAAAGCGTGGCGTACATTGTGTTGTAGGCACGCCAGGTCGTGTAATGGATCACATTAAAAAAGGCACACTAAAACTAGATAAATTAACATCTTTTGTACTTGATGAAGCTGATGAAATGCTAAAAATGGGTTTTATTGATGATATTAGATGGGTTATGGAACGCATTCCTGAACAGCGTCAAATTGCTCTTTTTTCGGCAACCATGCCAACTGTCATTAAGCGCGTCGCTGAAGAGTTTTTAAATAATCCTAAAGTTGTTAAAGTAAAAACTAAGACAGAAACTGCAACAACCATTACTCAAAAATACTGCTTGGTCGGTGGCTTACATCAAAAACTTGATGCACTAACAAGAATCCTAGAAGTGACTGAGTTTGATGCGATGATCATTTTTGCAAGAACTAAAACACTTACAATAGAATTAGCCGAAAAACTTTCAGCACGTGGCTTTTCTGCAGAGGCAATTAATGGTGATATTCAGCAAAGCCAGCGTGAAAAAATTATTAACAAATTTAAAAAAGGTGGCATTGACATCCTAACTGCTACCGACGTCGCTGCACGCGGTTTAGATGTGCCGAGAATTTCTCATGTGGTCAACTACGACATCCCTCAAGATGCTGAAACATACGTACACCGTATTGGCCGAACAGGCCGTGCTGGTAGAGAAGGTGAAGCAATACTATTTGTATCGCATCGTGAAAGACGCATGCTTAATAATATTGAACGTGTTACACGTCAAAAAATTACACCTATCGAGCTGCCAACTGCAAAACTAATCAACGAGAAACGTGTTGATATATTTAAGAAAAAAATAACAGAAACCATCAACAACCAAGATTTAAGTATTTTTGAAAAACTGGTTACCGAATTTCAAGGGGCTAATGAAGAAAGCTCTCAGCTTAAGATTGCCGCTGCACTTGCACATATTGCACAAGGAAATGAGCCTTTACTGTTATCTGAAAAAGAACCTAGTTTTGGTAGAGATCAAAAGCCAGGTGAAAAGAAAATTGTACCAGTAGAAGCAAATTCACTTAAAAACCATCCGCAAATTCCAATGCGTAGATATAAGGTTGAAGTGGGTAATAATAACAATATTAAGCCAGGAAATATTCTAGGCGCTATCGCAAATGAAGCTGATATGGATAGTGAGTACATTGGCTCTATTCAAATCTTTGATACTTTTTCAACTGTTGACTTGCCAGATGAGATGCCAAAAGAAACTTTTGAAGTCTTGAAAAAAACTATTGTTAACGGTAATCGTTTAAATATTGTTGAGTTAACTGATAAAAATAACAAAGCAACTATTGGCGGATCACAAAAATCCAACCGCAACTTTGGTCGTAAAAAATTCTCCAAAGGAGGCTCTAGAGACGGTAGTCGTAACTCTAGAGATGGTAAAGGACGTGGATCTAGAGGCAAAGATGACAGAAGAGGTGGAGACAATAAAGGAAATAGAAAGCCTAAATTCTCTCGCTCAAAACCTAAAAAATAGGCGCTAAGTTATTTAAAACCTCACAAGGTTGATAAATACGTTAAAATGCCAACTGCTGGTAAAGATTACAGCTACTATTTATATTTTTGTTGTTTGGTTTTTTTTAAATCTCTCTAAGTTATAAAAGTGGTCTGATTTTAGCGGTATTTTTTTAAACTTATAGGAGACACAATGTCTACAACAGGAAAAGTCAAGTGGTTTGACGCAAAGAAAGGTTTTGGTTTTATTGAGCAAGAGAATGGTGACGATGTATTCGTTCACTTTCGTGCTATTCAAGGTGATGGTTACAAGTCACTAGAAGAAGGTCAAGAAGTAGAATTTGATTTAGAAGACGGTGCTAAAGGTCCTCAAGCGGCTAACGTATTCCCACAATAATTTTTTAAATTATTGAAATCATAAAAAACCCAGCTTAAACGCTGGGTTTTTTATTGTCTAAAATTCGTTAAAATAAGCTTATGAAAACATTCTATTGGTATGACTACGAAACTTTTGGCATCAGCCCAAAAACAGATCGAATTTCGCAATTTGCAGGTATTCGAACAGATGAAAATCTTAATATTCTTGATGAGCATATGTTTTATTGTAAGCCAACTAACGATTGCTTACCTTCACCAGAAGCATGCAATGTAACGGGTATCACGCCACAATTATGCAACCAAAAGGGCATGATTGAACATGAGTTTATTAGAAAAATACAAGCTGAATTTTCAACACCAAACACCTGTGTTGCCGGCTACAATTCAATCCGATTTGATGATGAATTTACTCGTTATACACTTTATCGTAATTTTCTAGATCCATACACCTGGCATTGGCAGAATGGCAATACACGTTGGGATATTTTAGATGTGGTGCGCCTATGCTACGCCCTTAAAAAAGAGTCAAGCCTAAATTGGGTTTATGATGATAATAGCAAGCCAATCTTTAAATTAGACCAACTATCCCTTGCCAATGGCATTGAGCATGCCAATGCACATGATGCGCTAGCTGATGTGCGCGCTACTATTGCAATTGCTAAAATCATTAAAACCACACAACCCGGTTTATTTGATCATGCCTTTAAACTTAGAGAGAAAAAATTTGTAGAATCTAAGCTGAATTTATTCGAACCAATACTGCATACTTCGGGCATGTACAAGGCGGAACTGTCTTGTACGCGTCTTTGTGTGGCACTAGCTTATCACCCAACTTATAATGACCGAGCGATTGTTTTTAATTTAGATCAGGACCCTTCTATCCTATTAGAACTTGATACTGATAAACTTAAAACTTTAATGTTTACCAAGCAATCAGAGCTGCCGTCAGGAGTTGAGCGCTTGCAAATTAAAGATTTGATTTTCAACAAAAGCCCAATGTTTGTACCCAATGTTTATAAAATCGATCCAAAAATTTCAGCCCAACTAAAAATTAATATAGATTCGTGCATGCAGCATTTAGCCTTTATCAAAGATAACCAGATAAAAATTGAAAAAGTTGTTCAAGATCTATATCGTAATGATCAAATACTTGAAGCTAATGATGATGTTGATCAAGCTTTATATGGCGGATTTATGGATAATGCAGATAAGCGTCTCGGTGAACAACTTCAAATGCTTAGTGCGGATAATCTTAAAACTTTCCATCCAAAATTTAAAGATGAGAAGCTGGGCACACTACTCATGCATTTTAAAGCTAGAAACTACCCAGAAAGCTTAACTGATGATGAGACAGAAGACTGGTTTGAAACTGTTCAAGATAGAGTTCAAACTGGCAAAAATGGCTACCTATCTATTGATGACTATTTTCAACGCATTAACACAATGCGAGAGAAGCACCCAGAAAAAGAAAAACTTTGGAAGCAGCTTGAAAGCTATGGAGAGTCTTTCTTTTAGAGGTTTTCTCATCTAAATTATCAGCTCTTTTTGCTATTAATTCAGACTTCGGGTATAATCTTTGGCTATTGAGAAATTAAGCAAAAAGGAAAAATGAACGCTGAGACTCGTTTCGAAATTTTTGAAAGGTTACTGAAAAAGATACCTAATCCCACAACAGAATTAAACTATTCAACCTCGTTTGAATTATTGGTGGCAGTTACTTTATCTGCGCAAGCGACAGATAAAAGTGTTAATAAAGTTACTGATAAATTATTTCCAATTGCCAATACACCTGAAACTATCTTTGAATTAGGTGAAGATACGCTAAGAGATACAATTAAAACTATCGGCTTATTTAATTCAAAAGCCAAGCACATTATTCAAGCATGTAAAATTTTAATCGACAAGTACGATTCAAATGTACCTGAAACTCGTAAAGAGTTAGAGGCGCTACCAGGTGTTGGTCGAAAAACAGCTAATGTTGTTCTTAATACTGCTTTTGGCCATCCAACTATCGCTGTTGATACTCACATCTATCGTGTTGCCAACCGTACGGCAATTGCTAGCGGGAAAACAGTACTTGAGGTTGAGAAGAAGTTGGTTAAATTCATCCCAGATGATTTTAGAGTGCCAGCACACCACCTAATGATCTTGCACGGTCGTTACACTTGTAAAGCACGCTCACCATTATGCACTGAATGTATTTTGCTTGATTTGTGCGAATACGAAGAAAAGAACCTGTAGTCTATAATCAGTGTGCTCTATACTCAAGATAGAACACAGCAAAGAAAATTTCTAGCTACCGCTTGGGAAAAGTTCTTAGCAAAACAGATACTTGACCCACTAGAAGACCAACTGACTCAGGTTATTGAAATTCATCCAGAATATCATTCACTTATTCAAAATATTGAATCTGATTATTTTCCAGAACAAGGTGAAGTTAATCCTTTTCTACATATTAATTTACACCTCTCCCTTAGAGAGCAGTTGTCTATCAATCAACCGCCAGGCATAAAAGAAATTTATCAAAAAATTCTAAATAAAGTCAAAGACTTCCACGAAGCAGAACACTTGATGATGGACTGCATAGCGGAAATGATCTTCTCTTCACAGAAAAACAACACACCGATGGATCACCAAGCTTATATTCGTTGCTTAAAAAATCAAGCTAATTAATACCGCGCTCACTTTGGTATAATCACTAATTAAAAAACACCTTTCCCAAACAGTTATTGATAAAACTTCTATTGGCACTGGAGTTTTTCAAGCTTATCAAGTAACACTTGAAAATACTCAATCTATTTTTATTAAATACCAAACGGTACCTAGTCAGCAATTGATTATTGAAGCAAAAATGCTAACAATGCTGGGTAATACTATTCAAACACCAAAGGTTTTAGCTAGCTGCGAACACTGCTTAATTCTTGAATGGATTAACGAGTATCAAATTGAAAACACTCAAATCCAAGTAGGTAAAAGTTTGGCCGCCCTGCATCGAGTTACACAAGATTATTTTGGCTTTAATACTAACAACCACATCGGCTCAACAGATCAATTAAATGCACCTAGCAAACACCTAAGTAATTGGTCTGATTTTTATTGGCAGTATCGATTACTGTTTCAAATCGAATTAGCTAACAATAACAATTATTTAAACCAGAAGGATTATCAAAACTTATTAGGCCTTAAAAGCCTGTTACCCAAACTATTAGACCATGATATTAAACCCGCCTTACTCCATGGCGACTTATGGTCTGGCAACCTAATAAACAGCAAGACAGGCCCTTATTTTATCGACCCTGCTTGCTATTTTGGACATCGTGAAATAGATTTTTCTCTGACCTTTATGTTTGGTGGATTTTCAAATGAATTTTATACTGCATACAATGCTGATTTTCCATTTGAACAAGGATTTGAAAAAAGAAAACCTTTGTATATGCTTTACCATTATTTAAATCATTTAAATATTTTTGGCGGTAGCGGTTATCACGCCAATATAATGAATTGCTATAATGCACTACATGGGTGAAATTGCAAAACTAAAAGGACTAGGGGATGCTAGCGAAAAACAATTAAATACTATTGGCATATACACAAAAAAAGATTTAGAAAAAATTGGCGCACTAGAGATCTACATTAAACTTAAAGAGCCGCATTTGTGTTTTTTGTATGCCTTAGTAGGTGCAATAGAGAATAGGTCTTGGCTGGATGTTGCACAGAATGATAAAACACGCTTATTGATTGAACTAGATAATTTTAAACATCCCAATTAACAAAATTGGTTAGCAATTGTAAGCCATCATGCTGAGATTTTTCAGGATGAAATTGCACAGCAAACATGTTATCTTTGGCAACAGCACAAGTAAAGTCTATACCGTAATTGGTAACACCAGAAACCGTCGAAGCATCAGCTTCTGACACATAGTAGCTATGTACACTATAAAAACGCGAATTATCTTCAATATTATGCCAAAGTGGATGATCCATAGCTTGTTTAACTGTATTCCACCCCATATGTGGAATTTTTAGATCACTTTTTTCAAATTTAACCACGTTACCAGAAATAATAGACAAACCATCGACGCCACCATTCTCTTGAGAATGATCGAACAGTAGTTGCATTCCTAAACAAATTCCTAGAAAGGGCTTTTCATGAGCAGACTGCTTAATAACATCAGCCAAGCCATGCTCATTAAGCGCTTTCATACAGGCACCCATTGCCCCTTGACCTGGAAAGACAATACGATCCGCATTATTAATTAAATCAGCACTATCTGTAATCAAGACCTTGTCATTTGGAGCGACATGCTCAATGGCTTTTTGCACTGAACGTACATTGCCCATGCCATAGTCTACAATCGCAATGGTTTGCATAACGCTTCCTTTTTAAAGAGAGCCTTTCGTGGAAGGAATAACACCTGTTTGACGCTCATCCAAGGTAACCGCCATTCTAAGAGCTCGACCAAATGCCTTAAAGATAGTCTCAGCTTGATGATGAGCATTAACCCCTTTTAAGTTGTCAATATGTAACGTAACTAGAGCATGATTAACGAATCCAGTGAAGAACTCAGAAAATAAATCCACATCAAATGTGCCGATCAAAGCACGAGTAAAGCTAACATTTAAATCCAGTCCTGGGCGACCAGAAAGATCTAACACTACACGAGACAAAGCCTCGTCTAACGGTACATATGAGTGCCCATAACGAGTAAATCCCGCCTTATCACCAACTGCTTGAGAGAAAGCCTGGCCCAATGTAATGCCGATATCTTCAACACTATGGTGATCATCAATCTGAGTATCACCTGCACATTTAATGGTTAAGTCCATTAAGCCGTGGCGTGCTACTTGATCCAGCATGTGATCTAAAAATGGAACACCCGTGTCAATGTTAGCCTCACCTGTGCCATATAGGTTGAGCTCAACCGTAATGTCAGTTTCGTTTGTTTTTCTAGATACTTTAATCATATTTGTTGTTTTTTTATAAATACTCTTCAATTAAAATTTCAGCAATTTGAATCGTGTTAAGTGCTGCACCTTTACGAATATTATCAGAAACTACCCACAGGTTAAGACCTTTCTCATGCGAAATGTCTTCACGAATACGGCTCACAAACGTGTCGTCGTGATTAGTTGCCTCAGCGAATGGCGTTGCGTAACCGCCATCTTCACGCTTATCCATAATGGTTACGCCATTTGCCTCTGACAAAATTTTAGTTGCTTCAGTCGCTGTAATTTTCTTCTTAGTTTCAATGTTAATCGCTTCAGAATGTCCATAAATAACCGGAACACGCACTGCAGTTGGATTAACCAAAATATTTTCATCTTCAAAAATCTTTTTAGTTTCCCAAACCATTTTCATCTCTTCTTTGGTGTAACCGTTCTCTTGGAAAACATCAATATGCGGAATCACGTTAAAAGCAATCTGTTTTGGATAAACTTCAACATCAACATCGGTGTTACCACCCAACAGCTTAGTTGTTTGGTCAATTAGCTCAGAAATAGCTTCTTTACCTGAGCCTGATACCGCCTGATAAGTGGCTACATTGATACGTTCAATACCTACCGCATCATAAATTGGCTTAAGTGCTACCAACATCTGAATAGTTGAACAATTAGGATTGGCAATAATATTACGCTGTGTATAGCCTGCAATCGCGTGCGGATTAACTTCAGGCACAACCAAGGGGATATCCTCATCACGTCTAAAATGCGCTGTATTGTCAATAACAACACAACCTGCCTCGGCGGCAATTGGTGCGTATTTTTCAGAAATGTTACCGCCAGCAGAAAATAAGCCAATTTGCGCTTGCGAAAAATCAAACTTATCTAAATCTTGAACCGTCCAGCTCTTGCCTTGGCAAAATACTTTTTTACCGGCTGAGTTAGCACTTGCTAATGGGTATAGATTATCAATAGGAAAATCGCGTTGTTCCAAAATTGAAAGGATTGTCTCGCCCACAGCGCCTGTTGCACCAACAACGGCAACATTAAATTTCTTGCTCATAAGTTTAATAAATTGAAAATTGTAAAATCAGGGTTATTATACTTTATTTTACAAAATAGCATTCAATCTAAAATCAGGCTGATGCTTTGAGTTTAAAGCTATTTAGCGTTAATTTCTAGACAACATTATCAATATCAATATATTGATAACCAAGAAAGAACTTTTGACTTAAATGTTGGCCAAGTGCTTGCACACCATAACGCTCTGTTGCATGATGCCCAGCTGAAATAAAGGCAATGTTATTTTCCTTAGCAATAGCTGGAATTTGTTCTGATATTTCACCAGTGATAAAGCAGTCAGCACCAACATCAATTGCATGTTTAATATAGCTTTGAGCGCCACCACTACACCAGGTTATTTTGTTAATATTAGCCGCTTTATCGCCAATAACTAAAGGCGCCCTAGAAGTAATATCCATAACTGATTGAGCCACTTCAGCAAGTGGTGCAGAAACCTCCCCCTGCCACACTAGTGTGTCGCCAATGGGTAATGGGTTTTGAATATTAAGTCGCAAAGCCAACTGGATATTGTTACCAACAATTGGATGCGCATCTAGCGGCAAATGATAGGCAAATAAATTAGTATCATTTTCCAGTAGTGCTTTAATTCGATTTTTCTTAATGCCGGTTAGAGCTTGCTCTTCACTCTTCCAGAAAAAACCATGATGAACCAACAAGGCGTCAGCTTTTTCATCAATCGCCTGATCAATTAAATCTTGATTAGCGCTAACACCTGAAACAATATTATGAATTTCCGGTTTTCCTTCAATTTGAAGGCCGTTAGGGCAATAATCATCAAACCGATCAACTGCTAAATACTCATTAATGTACGCTTCAAGCTCTTTATTGTTAATCATAAAACTTCTTTACTACCTGTAAAAACTTCTGATTTTGGTCGCTATCGCCCACCGTTACACGCAAACAACCTGTTAGTTTTGGCGCACCACTAAGGTTTTTAATTAAAATTTTGTTGCTTTTTAAATAATCAAATAATGCTTGAGCTTTTGGCGCTTTAAATAAAATAAAATTAGCCTGTGATGGATATACAAGTAAGCCAGAAATCTTATTAAGCTCACTCAATAACAGCTGACGCTGCTCGATAATGACAGCCGCATTTTTATCAATTTCTGCTTTTTCTTTTAATAAAAAATTAGCACTCACTTGGGTCAATGTATTGATGTTATATGGCAGTCGTAGCTTATCTAGCTCTGCAACCGTTTCTTTAGAGCCAATTAATAATCCTAGACGTAACCCTGCAAAGCCGATTTTAGAAACTGTACGCAACACAACCAAATTTGGATATTTAGCGATATCATTTAAAAAACTATCTCCTGCATAAGCATAATATGCCTCATCCAAAACCACCATAGCATCTGTAGCTTTAATAATGCGCTCAATCGCTACCCTATCAAAAGTATTCCCAGTTGGATTATTTGGATATGCAATAAAGATCAACTTAGGATTGTGCTTAGCAATAGCCTTTAGCATTAATTCTGTGTCTAGCTGGTAATCGTCTGTTAATGCCACACCTTGATAATTCAAACGAGTGAATTTGGCAATCATGTCGTACATAACAAAGCTTGGCTCAACACTTAAAATAGTGTTGTTTGTTTCACAAGCTAGCGCTAAAAGCTGAATTAATTCGTCTGAGCCATTGCCTAACAAAACCCCAAATTCATCATTAATATCCATCAACTCTCGAAGAGTTTGATTAAGCTCATCCGCACTCGGATTTGGGTAGCGGTTTAATTCGCTCTCTGCTAAATATGCCAAATACTGACCAACTAATTCATCAGGCAGAGCAAATGGCGATTCCATGGCGTCAAGCTTAATCATGTCACCAGCTGGTGGCACATGGTATGCATTAATTGCTTTAATATCAGCTCTTAGCCAATTATCTATAAAACTCATGTCAAAGGTTTTTCTCTATTGGGATGATACTGCATTTTACCTATTCGCTTGGCATTTAACAAAGTTTGGTAGCTATAGTCCAAGGCACGCTTAACAGCGATATTAACATCAAGTTTGGCAGCAACTAATGCACTAATTGCACTACTTAACGTACAGCCTGAGCCATGATAACTTCCCGGTAATTTGTGATACGAAAAACGCTCAAAAATAGACCCTTGGTAATACAAACGATGTTCAATCATTTGATCAGAAACATCTGTTGTAGTTAATAAAACCCACTCACAAGGCAAAGAGCTTACCGCCTCTTGCTCGGTTAACCCTGGCGCAAGAATCTCTAATTCTGCAACATTTGGCGTTAATAGACTAACCTTTGGCAACAATACCTGTTTAAGCGCTTCTACAGAATCTTGGGCTAATAATTCATCTGTTGTACTGGCTTTAATAATTGGATCAAGCACAACCCAATGACTTTTATTAAGCCAATTGGCTATTGCATTGATTTGCTCAACTGAAGACAACAAGCCAATTTTAACAACATCTATTTGAATGTCATCTGACAATACCTCAAGTTGTTTTTCAATTAGTTGAAGCCCAACCGCTTGAATAAAATCAACCCGCTGTGTGTTTTGGGCAGTAAGCGTAGTGACTACAGGTAGTGGTGTAACGCCGAACTGATTAATCGTTTCAATATCTGCGGCAATACCTGCTCCACCACATGGGTCAAGGCCTGATAGAACTAGAACACGATCAAGCACAAAAGTTATTTAGATTCTTTTGCAATCAAGTAATCGGCTACTTTAAACATTCTAAGCTCCCCACCAGCATGAGAAGCATCAGTCCAATATTTACCATTGATAACAATAGCTGGTACGCCAGATGTATGATATTTCACCGTATTTAGCTTTGATTTATTCACCTTAACACGCACTGAAAAAGATTTAAACGCATTGCTGGCTTTATTTTTATCAATGCCATTATCACTCAACCAATCAACAAAATCTTCCTGATCAGTCAATGCTGTTTTATGCAAATGAATAGCGTCGAATAATTTGCCATGCAAGCGATCCGCCTCACCAAGCTGCTCTAATACGTAATAAAAAATAGCACCATTAATCCAGCGATCAGAAAAAACCGCAGGCTGACGAATAAACTCAGTATTGCCAGGTAGTTTTTTTACCCAGTCAGTTAAAACTGGCTCTATATTAAAACAATGAGGGCAATAGTACCAAAATAATTCTCTAACTTCAACCTTGTCTTGTGTTGTTGTTTTTACGGGCTTATCAAGCCTTATATAGTCCTCGCCTTCTACATAGTCGTCGGCAAAGATGGCAGTTGAAAAACTCAACAAAAATATAACTAAAAGGTGTCTTATTTGGGTCATAATTTTCTCTGAATAATTAAAGGATTTTTTCAATATTATACTGCGATAATTCAAATTTATTCTTAGTTTGGAAGCTTTGCCAAAGTTGCTGGTAGGTTTGCTTTTCAAGCGGATGAACCTCTTTGCCACTAAGCTGGGCTAATGGCGCCAAAACAAATGAATACAGCATAATATCATCTCTGGGCAAGTTTAACTCTGGATTAACAACCTCATTATAAATAACCAAATCTAGATCGATCAATCGAGACGAAAATTTAGGTTTAGAACGATCTCGACCAAAGGTTTTTTCAATATTTTTCAATACAATATTAACATCTTCAATATTTAATTGCGTATTGGCATTAACACCAACGTTATAAAAATCATCACCCTTGAAGCCCTCGGCAGGTGATTCAAAAATATCAGAAATTTTAATATCGGAAAAATTAAGCTTTAGAAAGTCAATAGCGCCAGCAATATTTGCCTCACGATTTTGATTTGAACCGATATTAATATGAATTTTAGCCATTTTTACGTCGATTAATAATAACGCCTACACCTTGAGCGCCTGTAACCGCCTTACCTTTATTTAAAGTTAACTTAACTTGCTCAACGTTAAATTCAGTAAGAATAATTTCGCAAATTTTCTCAGCTAGTGTTTCCACTAATTGAAATTCACTATTTTTAACAAAATCAATCAAGCGCTTCGAAACCGACTTGTAATCAAGTGTTTGATCAATATGGTCAGTCTTACTTGCAGGGGAAATATCAAAACCCATCTCAATGTCCAGGACGATATCTTGACGAATTTCACGCTCCCAGTCGTAGATTCCAATCACACAATCAATTTTTAATCCTTGTATAAATACAATATCCATAGTAACATTTTGGGCAATTAATCCCATCTAAAAATTTAATTCCCCTATGTTACCCGAGTTCTCTTTTGCAATCATCCTTAGCTATCTTGTCGGCTCTATTTCAACAGCAATTATTGTTTGTAAGGCGCTCAATTTACCAGATCCAAGAACACAGGGATCCAACAATCCTGGCGCCACCAATGTTTTGCGTATTGGCGGAAAAAGAGCTGCTGCTATTACTTTAATTGGTGATGGACTCAAGGGTGCCCTGCCTGTTTTGGCCGCTGTTTATTCTGGCTTTGATTTAGTAGATGCCACATGGATTGCATTGGCGGCATTTTTAGGACATGTATATCCGATATTTTTTGGCTTTAAAGGCGGCAAAGGTGTGGCCACCTTTTTGGGTGCGCTATTTGCACTAGGGCTTTTAATTGGCACCAGCTTTGCATTAATATGGTTGTTTGTTGCAAAGGTATTAAAAATATCTTCTTTATCTGCTTTGATAGCCACCCTACTTACCCCAGTATTCTTCTTTTTCTTAACTGAAAATCAGGATGCAACTTATATTATTGCTCTAATGAGTTTGTTAATTTTTTACACTCACAGAAGCAACATTAAACGCATGCTATCTGGTGAAGAAGGCTCAATTAAGTCTTAATATTAACGCCACGCTTTAATAAATAAAAAGCCACAATTGATAAGATAAAAATCATTGAAATTAATACCGCTATAGATACCGTAAAATCTGTTGTAGAGCTTCCTAAAAATCCCATTCTAAAACTATCTACCATATAATAAATCGGATTAAATTGACTTAATGTCTGCCAGAATTCTGGCAAGACTTCGATACTATAAAACATGCCGCCTAAATAAGTCATTGGCATCAAAATAAAAGTCGGAACAATAGAGATATCATCAAATGATTGAGCGAAAACAGCATTAATAAATCCTGCTAAAGAAAACAAAATAGCTGTCAATAAAAAGGTAATCAAAACAATACTAAAACTATAAATATTTAGCTCTACAAAAAAAGAAACTGCAATAAAAACACCTAACCCTACAGTAAACCCTCGAGCAACGCCACCAGAAATATAACCTAATAAAATAACCCAGTAAGACACTGGGGAGATGAGTAGCTCTTCAATACTGTGGTTAAATTTTGCTAGGAAGAATGAAGAAACTGTATTGGCGTAGGCGTTTTGAATAACCGTCATTAGAATAATACCTGGCACAATAAAGTGCAAATAATCCACGCCTTGCATATCACCAATACGCTCACCCATCAATCCACCAAAAATAAGCAAATACAGCGATGTGGTAATAATTGGTGGGAAAATAGTTTGAACCCAAATTCGTGAAAATCGTAAAATTTCTTTAACAACAATGGTTTTGTAAGCAATCCACATAATTAATTAGCCTTTGAAGTTAAACGTAAAAATAAAGTTTCTAAACGATTTTGTGCGCTTCTAACATGCTCAATTTCAATACCTTCTTTGCTTAATGCGCTTAATGCCTGGCTAATATTTATGCCGTCTAAAACCACCTGCACTGAATAGTCATCCAGCCTTTCAATAGCAAAATCCAACTTTGGCAAAATATCTGGCAGGACTTTAACGCTTTCTAAAATTAGCACTTGCTGAGAAACCTTGGCTAATAATTTTTT
>ERZ1046740.1780-NODE-1780-length-14804-cov-5.033155_pt1 | contig 14804 bp, 8 predicted proteins | sample MGYA00383093_ERZ1046740 | MGnify/ENA primary metagenome ERZ1046740 (study PRJEB29581, sample SAMEA5548363) | metagenome | biome: marine; feature: coastal; material: water | depth 25 m | study: Short-term variability in the microbial, nano- and picoplankton... | reverse complement strand
CGTATGGGTGCACAAATGTTCACGGCATTAAGGTGTGTTTCATGTCACCCAATCAATGACTGGAAACCCATGCGACCAGCCATGCGGTTGAGCGATCTCAATTTGAATAACGCAGAAGGTTGTTTGGGCGATTCAATCCGCCGCGGAGCCCCCGATTACGGATTATCCAATGATCAACGTTCCGATATCATGGCAGCATTGAAATCATATGAAAAACCGGCAACCCCTTTGACACCTGCAGAAACCGTTCAAAGAACACTCGCTTCTTTTAATTGCTACGCCTGTCATGAGCGCGATGGAATAGGTGGACCGTCAGATATGGTCGCTTCAAAATATTTCAACACCACCTTCGAGATTGATCTTGGTGAAGAGGGCAAGATACCACCTTCGCTCAATCATGTCGGTGCCAAATTAAAACCTGAGGCAATGGCAAGCATCCTGACTTCAGACAAGTTTCATGTTCGCCATTACATGGCAACGAGAATGCCAGCCTTTTCTTCACCCATTGCCCATTCCTTCGTAAAGGCGGTTGGAGAGGTCGATGATCAACCCGCATTTGCCAAAGAATCCGATTTTTCTGTGGAAGCAGCGGAGATAGGTCAGAAATTCATCGGAGTCACTGGCCTTGCATGCATCACTTGCCATCGGGTGGCGGGACAAGATTCACTGGCAATTCAGGGCATTGATTTATCGAGTGTTTATGACCGTGTCCAACCGGGCTGGTTCAGAGCCTTCCTTTTGGATCCAGCTTCCTTCAAGAAGGACACCCGTATGCCCCAATTTTGGCCTGAGGGTCAATCCGCATTCCAGGATATCCTGGACGGTGATGCAGAGAAACAGATTGATTCGATCTGGTCCTATCTCTCACTTAAAAACTCAATGCCCCTTCCGATAGGGATCGTCACCAAAGGGGAGATTGCAATGGAATTAGTTCCGGCGGATAAACCAATTGTGCATCGTACGTTCATGAAGGACGTGGGCCCCCGTGCCGTGGTAACAGGCTTTCCTGAAAAACTGAATGTCGCCTATGACTTTAACGTTGTCCGCATGGCAAAGGTATGGCGCGGTCGTTTCTTCGATCATTCAGGAGTTCAGAGTGGCCGTACGGATACGTTTCTGGATGCATTGGGAACAGACGTTCTGGAATTGCCCAACGGCCCGGCATTCGCCTTTCTGGATGCTCCTCAGACTGCTTGGCCTCAACCTGAATTGACCAGCAGAAATATAGGTGGACAATTCAAGGGTTATTCTCTGGACCAGGAAACCGATCGCCCCATATTCAAGTATCAGCTTGAAACGGCCAGTATTGAGGAAGCACCTGCGCCAGTGATTCAACCAGGAGGGGCAATCCTGAAGCGCACCTTCAAGATAAAAGCAGATAGCGCATCCAATGGGCTGCATTTTCTTGCGGCTGAGGGAGACGAAGTGGAGCAATTGGCCAACGACCGATTTCGAGTGGGTGACAATTATGAAGTTCAAATCAAAGGTTCCTTTCCATTGAAACCCATCATTCGAGTTCAGGGAGAGAAAACCCAGGTATTGATCCCTGTTCCATTGGATCAAGGCGAAGCGTCAGTGGAACAATTCATTGAATGGTAAAAGGGAAAACAACATGCAAAAATCAAAACCAGCTTTAAATACGAAGACGATTATGGGAACTCATTGGAAGCCTGGATTGACAGGTAAATTAGGAGCACTTGTGCTTGCCGGTCTATTCGCGTTTAGCTTTACCCAAGAAGCCGAGGAATCCGATTATTATCAAATCGAGACCTTTTCTACGGAAGAGCTGCCAATGGAGGTAGGAGCGATGACATTGATGTCAGATGGAAACCTACTTGTTGGCACACGCCGAGGGGATGTCTATGTGCTTGAGAATCCATACGGGGATCCAGCTTCCGCGGTCTTTCGACCATGGGCCAGAGGACTTGCACAGCCTTTGGGATTCCTTGAGCACAACGGATGGATCTACACCGCACAACGTGGAGAACTGACACGCATCAAGGACAGCAATGGCGATGGGAAGGCGGACATCTTTGAAACAGTGTGCGATGCATGGGACATATCCGGCAACTACCATGAGTACAACTTTGGTCCAAGAATGGACAAAGAAGGATTTATGTGGATCACTCTCAATAAACCCTTTGGTGGACAACCTTATGCTGACCCTGAAGTCAAACAGGCACATTGGCGTGGCTGGGCTGTAAGAGTCAATCCAGAGACAGGTGAAATGTTTCCGATGGCAGCAGGACTCAGATCTCCGGCCGGAGTAGAAGACAGCCCTTGGGGAGATATTTTTTACACGGATAACCAGGGCGAATGGTGTAACGCCTCCAAATTGTCACATTTGGAATTCGGTGATTACCATGGACACCCTTGGGGGCTACCTACTCAAAAACTTGCTGGGGCTCCTTTCGAAACGATGCCTCAGCCTATCTCTGGAACGTTCATGAAGGACATGCACCAACAAATCCCTCAATTCAAAATGCCTGCGGTTTGGTTTCCTTACGATAAAATGGGTAAAAGCCCGAGCGGTTTGAGATGGGATTTGACCGACGGAAAGTTTGGTCCCTATGCAGGGCAGTTGTTTGTGGCTGATCAACACCACGCCACGGTGATGCGGGTCAATCTTGAAAATGTTGATGGTCACTGGCAAGGGGCATGTTTCCCATTTCGTGAAGGTTTTCAATGCGGTATTATCCGAATCTGTTTCGGCAGTGATGCATCTCTGTTTGTCGGTATGTCGAATGCCGGCTGGGGAGGAAGAGGAAATCGACCCTGGGGTTTGCAACGTTTAAAATGGACTGGGAAAATACCTTTTGAAGTCCACGAAATGAAGGCACAACCCGACGGATTCAAACTAACCTTCACCGAACCTGTCAACCCAGAGGCAGCTGCCAATTTGGATTCCTACAAAATGGAAAGTTACACTTACCGATTGGAAAGCCGTTACGGTGGACCCGAAGAGGACAAGAAGGAAGTCAAAATCACCCAAGCTCAGGTCTCAAAGGACGGCATGAGCGTGCGCATAAAAATAGATCCAATCCGAGCTGGCTATGTACATGAACTTCATATGGAGGGATTGACTAACAACAAGGGAGATTCACTGCTACATGACGAAGCATATTACACACTGGTGAAGATTCCGACTGACGCACACCTTTGAGTCGAATTTGCGTTCTCAGGTTTTCAGCAATTCATTCAACAAATTCTCAGGCCGATCAGCTTCCATGTTGACCGGCCTGTTTTTTATTTGGTGCCTGAACCACGTGCGCTGACGCTTGGCAAATTGCCAGGTTTTTGTTTTGATCCATTGAATCATCGTATCACGTGAAGTCTTCCCCTCCAGGTGTTCAATGATTTGACGGTATCCAATAGCCTGACTTGCGGTGCTGTTTCCCTTCAACCCTGAATCGATGAGCCGCTGAGTTTCTTGAATCCATCCAGACTTCATCATCACTTCCACCCGTTCGTCGATACGATTGCGCAATGATGAAGAGGAATGTTCCAGAACCCAAAACCGAGAGGCGTCAACAAGTTCAGAGCGTTTCCAATCAGTCTTGAATGAAGTGAATGATGCACCGGTGATCCGCACTACTTCTAAAGCACGCACCAATCTTCGCTTGTTATGGGGATCGATACTCTTTGCAGTCAGGGGATCCTTCTCTTTCAGCTCTGAAAAGAGATCTTCAACCGGCATGATTTCCAGTGCGTTCCTGATATTCGGATCGGAGGGAGGGCCATTGCCCACTCCATGAATCAGGGCTTGAAAATAAAAGCCCGTGCCGCCGCAAAAAATAATTCTACGCCCCCGTTGTTGAACCTTCTCGGCTTCCAACAAAGCTTGCCTGCGAAACTTGGCGACATCGTATGATTCGTGAATTTCCGCTAGATCGAGCATATGATGCGGGATACGTGACCGTTCATCAACCGAAGGTTTGGCGGTACCAACATCCATCCCCCGATAGACCTGCATTGAATCCACCGAGATGATTTCACAATCCATTCTTTCAGCAAGTTTAAGGGCAAGCTGACTTTTCCCAGATGCCGTAGGCCCAGCAATCCAAAACGCTGATCTTAACAATGAATCCAAATGGGAGGGTTGGTTCTCCATGGCGCCTGACATGCGTCTCAAGGTTCAAGGTCCAGTTCAGATTGCTTGGGTGGAGCAGAAGAAATCACAGGTATGGATTTCGATTCATTATCTTTTTGCAAGGTGATGATAAAGAGAAACCCAACACCAACACATATGGCAGAATCGGCAACATTAAACGCTGGAAAACCAATCTCTCCACCGGCTTTTCGATAGGTGAAGAAATAGATGAAATCCACGACGTGGCCAATCCTGAATCGATCAATCAGATTCCCGATGATTCCCCCGAACATCAAACCAAGTGCCACTTGACCTATCAAACGATGAGCTTCAAAATGTTTACGCGAAAAGAAAAGAATCACTAGAGCGACCAGAGCGATGCCCGCAAGCACGAGGTTATTGTCTCGAAACATACTCCATGCAGCACCGGTATTACCCCAATGAACGAGTCGGAAAAAACCAGCAATCCATTCCCGTTGTTCTCCAAGTTTCAAATGTTCCATTACCATGAACTTGGTCGATTGATCGGTCAAAATGACCGCGAGGGTAATGAATAATAGACGAAGAAACGGAGATTTCATGGTTAAATCAAAGGCCTTGTTGCAGCTCAGCCAGTTCCATAGCTTGAGTTAAAGCCAATCGAATATCTTGTTGTTCGGCTTTGGTTGTGATTTTTTTACCCTCTTCATTTTGAATATAAAAGCTATCGATTGCAGCACCTTTTTCAGTGAGGATTTTTGCGTAAGATAAATCAATGTTTAATTCCGCAAAAACCTTCGAAACAATGTATAGCAAACCTACCCTGTCTTCGGTTTCAATTTCAACAATCGTGCGCCGGGGCATGCGCTCATTATCAAAAGTGATCTTAGTGGGAATGGAATCTCGTTCGACCGCCTGATACAGCGGCGGAGTCTGAGAAGCTTTGTCAACAAGTATGTCTAGATCCGTCGCTTCGTTCAGAACGTCTTTGATGATATTACTAAATTTGTCGCATTTGATTTTTTCCACCAGACTTCCTGTGCCAGCATCGACGACCTCGAAACTATCAATGACAATCCCATCTTTTCTAGAAAAGATGCGTGCACTCAGTATGTTTAATCCAGCAGATGTCAATGCTCCTGTAAATTTCGTAAAGATCGCATGACGATCCCAGGTGCAGAGTTCTACCATGGAAAATCCGCGATCACGTTGATGACGCCACTTTACGATGGGCTCCAGCGCGCGATCTTGTCGACTCACTTGCCGCCACATAAAACGATGCGCCAGATGCATATCCTCAACCATTAAATTGCGAGGACGGTTTCTGAAATATCGAGGAGGCATATTCTCAACATGAGCCTCAATTTCATCGTCTTTTATGCTGGGTTTGAGTTGACTTCTCAGCCATGACTTGACTTCGTTTTTCTCGCCTTCAAATTCGCCCTCATCCACCGCTTTACCAGCCAATGTGTGACTCGTGCGATCATAAAGAGTCCAAAGAAGAGATTCTTTGAAGCCTGTCCACAAGGCATCGCTGGTGCCCATGGAATCGGAAAAGGTCAGCAAAGTAAGCATGTTGAGGCGCTCTTGATTACCGATAACTTCGGCGAACGCTTGTATTTCATCTTGATCCTCCAGATCATGACGCTGGGAGGTCTCAGCCATGATAAGGTGATGTTCCACCAGAAGAGCAAGGGTCTTTTTATCTGTTTCAGGTAATTCAAGCCGTTGAGCAACCCTCAACGCAATATCGATTCCAATATCCGAGTGAGTGCGCCCTTTTTTCTTACTGGATTTCCCAGTGTCGTGAAGCAAAAGTGCCAGATAAAGAATGTAAGGCGATTCAAGGTCACTGAAAATTTTAGTATAATGCTTATGAAATGATTGATCTGCATCCCAGATTTTGTCCAGATGCTCGAGACATCGCAGCGTATGCTCATCGGTGGTATACATGTGGAAAAATTCATGCTGCACCATACCGGTGAGACTACCGAATTCAGGTATGTATTTTCCAAGAACCCCGACTTCATGCATCATGCGCAGGATCTGACTGACATTACCTCGCTCATTGATGATTTCCAAAAAAGTTTCACGAACATGTTTATCCGTTTGAAAATCCTTTTTGATGATCTGCAATCCGTGACGCATCATTTGTGCGGTCTTGGGGTGAATACGCAAGCCACGCTGTTGCGCTTGCAAGAAGATGCGTATCATGCGACGAGGCTGCTCCCGGAAAACACGCCAGGATAGCGCCCTGACCCATTCTCCTTCAAAGATGAACCCATCAACAGGCTTGGGCGATGCTTCCTCTCGACTAGAAAATATTTTTTGCCATATGGATTTTGGCTTTGGTTTTGGGTCGAGCGCCAGACTTTCCTCAAGTTGGCGGGTCAGCAAAAAGATCTGGCGCATGTGGAAGTACACCATTTGCATGAATGCTTCGATACGCTTACTTGGTGATGTCTCTTTGAAGCCAAGTCCATAAGCGACAGCTGGCTGAACACTCTTGTACAATTTATCTTCTGCTCGATTTTTACGGTAGTGCATTTCATTGCGAACCCGATGCAGGAAATCGTAGGCCTCCATGAGGTGCCTGCACTCTGCAGAATTAATATGATGCCCTTCCAACAGCTCTGCGAGCGACTTGACTCGATATTTGAAGTAGGCCATCCAGATTAAGTTTTGATAATCGCGAAGGCCTCCACAACCGTTTTTGATTTCCGGCTCCTGCATGAAGGGGGTGTTGCCGTAGCGGGTTCGCCGAGCCCTTTGATCTTCCAATCGCGCCTCAAGATAATCGGCTTCCTGACCATTGACGCACTTTTCGGTCATTGCTTCCTGCATCTTAAGATACAAGGCTCCGTTACCAGCAAGCAGACGTGTTTCGATCAAGGATGTCTTTGTTTTGACATCTTCATTGGAGTAATGAACACAATCGGCGATGTTGCGCGTGATGTAGCCGAGTTTAAGTTTTAAATCCAACAGGGCGGTGTGGAAGGCAGCACAGAATTTTTCCATCCAGGGTTCCGCACCACTCCTCTTAAATCCCCCTTCACTTAGAATCATAATGTCCACATCGCTCTGTGGATTCAGCTCATGGCGACCATATCCGCCGAATGCCACAGCTGCAAGTTGCGCTTCAGCCGGGATTTCCTCGGCGTATAAAGTCGCTATATCGTTGAAGAGATGGGTGATGATTTTATCCATCATGTGGGATCGAGCATGAACAATTACCAATCCATCTGTCCCAACGCGATGCTCAGTTCTTAATTTCAAAGTCACTTTTTTCAGAAAGGAGCGGAAGGGCGAGATATCCACAGCGCCATTGCGGATATTATTTTTTTTACCGAGCTTGGATTCGGCTAATTCGTTGATTTGTTCATGTAGAAAATTCATCAGTTTAGGTGAAACGGGCAAGAATTGGGATGGCTGATTCATTTCCCCAAACGCAACCGATCACAAATCAAGACTTGGATTAGATGTTGTAAAATTGAGCAGCAGTTCCACCAAAGACCAAATCCTGATCTTGAGTTGAGAGCTGGTTAATGTAATGCCTTGCCAGATCAATGACTCTGCAGTAGTCACCTGCAAGCAAACAAACCGGCCAGTCCGACCCATACATCAGACGGCTGGGGGCAAATGTTTCCATGACCGTCTCCAGATAGGGTTTCATGTCTTCCTGCTTCCAGCTTTCCCAATCCGCCTCCGTGATCATACCTGAGATTTTACAGTTCACATTAGGAAATTCAGAAAATTCTTTTATGAGCTTTTTCCACGGTTGCGAGGAACCATCCTTAATGGAGGGTTTGCCAATATGATCTATGACAAAAGCTTGCTCCGGGAATCGCGCAACTAATTTAAGTGCTGCTTCCAACTGTTGCGGGAAAATCAAAATATCATATTTGAGCCCATGGTTTTTAAGCCTGTCGATACCATTCAAAAAATCGGGGCGCAGCATGAACGAGTCATCCGGCTCATCCTGGACTACATGCCTTACTCCGACAAATTGAGGATGCCTGGAAAACTCAGCAAGCTGTGCATCGATGTGATCAGAGCAAAGATCTACCCAACCAACAACACCAAGTATGTGGCTATTTTTTTCCGCCAGGCTTAACAACCAACGAGACTCATCCAAGGACTGCCTTGCCTGAACAGCGATCGATCCGTCGAGACCTGATTTAATCAGCTCAGGTGCCAGATCACTTGGCAGAAAACTCCTGCGGAGCACCCCCAATTCTTCGGTGATCCATGGATACTCTTCCGGATGGTATTCCCAGAAATGTTGATGGGCATCGATTCGCATGGGTTTATTATGGGAAATCTATGTCCTTGCTGTCAAAGACTTCAGTCTTCTATGCGCTGGATGGCCTTTTTCGCCTCATCCCTTACAAATCGATATTTATCACTTCTGGCATTCTTGAGTTTCGGAAGCGCGGAAATGGCATCTCCGCCCAGACGCCCCAGGGCGCGGCATCCAAAGTGTCGCACGCCAGGATCCTTATGTTCCAAAGATGTCATGTAGTCTTCCATGAATTCAATTTTAGACGGCATGAACCGAAGTGCTCTAAGAGCGAGGTCCTGATCCTCGTCATTATCCAGCCGATCGATCAGATGTGGAATGGCTCCAGCGGCATCTTCACGCATGGAAGCCATGGCTTTGAGACTTGCATGCCGCATCGCAATCGACTCATCGCTCAAAACCTGAATCATTGCGACGAGTAATTGTTCATTGTTTTTTTCGATCGCAATATAGCCTTTGAAGGCAGACTCGCGGATACCATCATCGGCATTGCTCAAATTCGATTCAAATAGTGAAAGGTAAGCAACCGGTCGATCCCCCATGCGTCCGAGAGAGTTTAACACATTCAGTAATGAAGTTTCATTACCATTACGGGCCAGCCAATCCATTTGCCGTAGTGCCAAATCAGGTGCATTACCGATGAAACCCAGGGTTTTGATCGCAGCCATTTGCACTGTGGGTGTGGAATCTGCAAGAAGCATGGCTACTTCTTCAACAAGATCACCGGCCTGGTTACCTGTACTGGCAATGGCAAGGAGAGCATTTTCTCTCATGCCCGGATCGGGATCATTCAGTAAATCATTTAACTTGCCGAGCTGTTCAGCCGCAGCTTCAGGAGATTTGCGCAAGGATGCCACTGCTGACTGCCGCACAGTCAGGTTTTTGTCGTTCAGGAGGGGTTCAATCAAAGAAGATAGTTTAGCGGGTTTGATGCCAATCGATGCAAGAGATTGAGCCGCTGCAGCTCGAATTGGGGGAGAGGCATGCTGTGCCATGCGCACGATGCTTTCTTCTGCGTCAATGGCAGTGGCGCCCATTGTTGCAAAGGCGCCCATCACAGCCAGAATTTGTCTGGGGTTGTTGTTTTCGAGCGCTTTTTCAAGATTTGAAACACCAACTATTCCATATTCGGCAAGAAGATCGACTGCCCAAAAGGAACCGGAGTTGGATTCCGCAAGTGAAATATGCTCCAGCAGCGCAGGTATTCCCAAGGGTCCTATACTTACCAATGCGTTCTTAAAGGCGTCTGCTTGCGAGGTGTTTGTGGTTACATTGTCGATAACCTTGATCAGAGATTTGAGCGCGGGAGCAGCCTTAGATCCAATGTGTCCAAGCAAATTCGCAGCACGCAATTGAGTACTTTCGTTTTTTGATTCAAGAAAACCAATGTATATAGGAATCATTTGTGCCGGAGGTAAGGAAAGCATGGCATTGGCAACCGATTGCTGAACCTGTGTCTCTTCACTTTCAAAATGGTTCATCAGGAAGGTAAAAAATGAACGATCGTTCACTTCCATTTTTGCCAAGGCATCGATTCCGATAGCCAACAACTCGGGATCCGCTTCTTTTTCAATACGCTGGAGCAAGCTCTGAGAAGTTCGCTTTGCCCTCAATCCTGCTTTACCTAGTGCGATATAGGTCACCTTGCGCGTTGCAGCTGACTCATGATGAATGGTTTCCTGGAGGAGTTTCAATGCTGGTTCTGGTAACAAGCTCAAGCTTTCCGCTGCAATCTCCCTGACGGCTTCATCCTCATCTTCAAGTAATTTGATCAGCACGGGTGCGAGTTGAGCGGAAGCTTCAGGTATCCATTCCATCGCCTTTGCCGCGCCGGCCCTTACACTGGGCCTTGAATGATCACATGCCTCCAGGATGGGTTCGACCGCTGCTTCGCCAATCTGCCCCAACGTATAGGCACTTCGATACCATTTAGCATTCACACTTCGGCGCCGCATCTCACGGAGATCATTGATCAGTTCCGGGATAGCAGGTGCAGCATCTGGCCCCAGCTTTGACAAAGCAGTGATTGAATGAAACCAGACCTGCTGCTGAGAATCCCCCAATGCCCTGATCAATGCTGGAACAGCTTCAATCACATCACTTGATGTACCGGCTAACTGACTCAAATAGAGGGCCGCATCCCTGCGAATACGGTTGTCGTCATGATTCAAATCTTGAATGAGCGATTGTACGTTCTTTTCTTGAGCAAGGGCCATTTGAAACGATGTCAGACAGACCAAATTTACAATCAGGACTGTTAAAAAGCTGTTTTTTACAAACGCAAAAATCGTAATCTTCTTCATAAGTGTGTACGGGTCGACAGATCTGATGTGTTCTCGTCTAATTATCGCTTTTGAAGTTTACAGAAAAAAGGCGGCACCAATCCACCAGAATGGTTACCGCCCTCAAAAGTATTACGGAAAAACTAAGAATCAGCAGAAGGGGGTGGCTCATCCATTCAGGCCTCGAAGTAGACCTGTGCTATCTCCAAAACGGTCAGCCTTGGCTCCCATTCCCTGAATCATGGATAGAAGTAAATTCGCCATTGGAGTTTCGAATTCATAACTAAGATGTCTTCCTGTTCTGATAAGTCCGTTGCCTTGGCCTGCGATCATGATGGGAAGGTTTTCGTTGTTGTGACGATTTCCATCGCTGATACCCGCACCGTAAACAATCATGCTGTGATCAAGTAAGGTGCCATCGCCTTCAGGTATGGATTTCATCTTTTGAATCATGTAGGCAACTTGACGCGCGTGGAATTCGTTAATCTCACTGATTTTTGCCAATTTACCGGGATCGTTTTGATGGTGAGAAAGAGAATGATGACCTTCGTTCACTCCAATATGCCGATAGCTTCGATTACTGCCCTCATTGGCAAGCATGAAGGTTCCGACGCGCGTGACATCCGCCTGGAAAGAGAGAATCATCAGATCTCCCAATAGCTTGATATGCTCCTCGTATGAGGATGGGATACCTTCTGGAGTTTCAAATTCAGTCAGGTAATCGGGCCGATCCTGCTTTTCGAGATCCGCACGTTCAATGCGTTGCTCAATTTCCCGAACCGCGGTCAGGTATTCGTTCAACTTTTGCTTATCCCTGTAACTCACCTGTTTTTCCAGTCGACGGGCATCTTCAAGAACGAAATCAAGGATACTTTGACGAAACAATTTTCGTCTGGCCTGCGATTCGGACTCTTCGGATGGGATTTGGTTACCGAAGAAGCGCTCAAAAACGAGTTTGGGGTTGACTTCCTTGGTCATCGGCGTTGCTTCATCCCGCCAGGAGATGTTGTTGGAATAGGCACAACTGTATCCAGAATCACATTTCCCGGACTGACGCCCTGTTTCAGCGCCCAACTCGAGCGAGGCAAACCTTGTTTGATGCCCAATGGCTTTTGCGATCACCTGATCCGCTGAAACACCTGCTCTGATTTCTGCCCCCTCGCTTTTAAGAGGCTGCACACCCGTCAAAAAAACCCCTGCGGAGCGCGCGTGGTCACCTGCGCCATCTCCGTTGCCTCGGCCTTTGTCGTGTGTCAATCCACTCAAGATTAACAGATCTCTTTTGACATGTTCAAATGAACTCAGAATTTTGGGTAGCTCGAAATATGAACCGGTGTTCCTCGGAGTCCAGTCAGGCATGTGCATACCGTTCGGCACAAACATGAAAGCTGTTCGCAGGGGAAATTCTGAATTCGGACCTGCCGCAAGTGCTTTTTGCGGATAAACGGATTCAAGAGCTGGCAGTGCAAGGGCAGTGCCCAATCCTCTAAGGAAATTTCGTCGGGTCCAGGGTTGCATATTTTTCATGATTCGTTGCCTTCCTGATTTCTTAGTTGAAACGGATTACTTAGCACCACAGCTTTGACCAAAGCTTGAAATTTAAGATGATTGTCAGTCAACTTTTTGAAGATCGACTCCGTGGTACATTGATCATAGTATTCTAAACCTCGTCCCAATGCAAAGGTCAACATTTTCTCGATGACGGAATGGACGAAAGTATCTCTGGTCTTGAGCTCGGCAATCAAATCTGTAGCACCCTCGAATTGCGTACCATCAGGGAGTGTTCCTGCCGGGTCAATCTGAAAACCAGCATCAAGGTCACGCCATTGACCAACAGCGTTAAAATTCTCAAAAGCAAAGCCGATAGGGTCCATTTTTTCATGACACGTAGCACAATCCGGTTTTGATCGATGCTGCTCGAGGCGCTCACGAAGCGAGCCGGAAAGGGCAGCTTCCTGCGTTTCTTCTAACATCGGTACATCTGGTGGTGGCGGTGGAGGCGGCGTCCCCAGAATTTGTTCAAGTATCCATTTGCCTCGCAGCACAGGCGAAGTGCGCGTCGGATTAGAGGTCAATGTCAGAATGCTCCCTTGGGTGAGAACCCCACCGCGTCGACTGCTGGCATCAAGGGAAACGCGTTGAAAAGTGTCTCCATGAACGCCTTCGATCCCGTAATGATTGGCGAGTGTTTCATTGAGATAGGTGAAATCAGCATCAAGAAAATCGGTCAACTCACGATTACTGCGCATGATTTCAGTAAAGAATAATTCACTCTCCTTAAGCATGGCATCCCTTAATGCAGGTGTGAATGAGGGGTATTTGGCTGGATCGGGTGTCACGGTATCCAGACTTCGAAACTGAAGCCACTGACCTGCAAAGTTCGTCACCAAAGCATCCGATTTGGGATCCTGCAGCATGCGCTCGACTTGATAACTCAAGACATCATCATCACGCAGTAACCCTGCCTCAGCCAGATTGAGCAACTCGTCATCAGGCATACTGCTCCACAGAAAATAAGAAAGCCGAGAGGCCAGTTCAAAGTCATTGAGCGCACGAGTGTCGTCACCTTGCTTGTCGGTAGGGTCAAGTTCCCAACGAAACAAAAAATGAGGAGATGTCAGCACTGCCTGGATGGCAACTTGCATCGATTTCTCGAAGGTGGCTTTTTGAACCATCGCGTATTCAACGAGATCAGTCAATCGGTCCAGTTCGTCCTCAGTGGCAGGGCGACGATAAGCTCGCTTGACGAAAGGACTCAATATTTCTCTTGCGTAAGCTACTTCTTCGCCAGGTTCAGGCTGTCCGGGAATGACACGAGAGTGCGTCACCGGCAACGAAGGTGGCTGAACGTTGATCGGGCCTTTAATTTCCACGTAGTCTACGAACAGGTTCCGATCACCATTGAGTTCTGCTATGGGATGGTCCTGCACATTGTAGTTGTTGAGGTAGGATAATTTGAGATTCAACGTTCCTTTGGAGAGTGTCGTTTGGATCGCGTAAACCTTAGGCCGATCAGCAAACGCATCCACGTCGATCACGTATTTGTCATCATCACCGAAAGCCAATTCAAGCTTGGCATGATCGGGGCCCGCCTGCTGACCGTGGGCGCGTACAGAGATTTTGTATTCGCCTGTCTGCTCAATCAGAAGCTTTTTGAGTGCGTTACCTTCTCGATAAAACCCCATGACAGAGCCCTCCGCCCGCACGATGTCGTCCTGGTCGGCTGTAAATTTCTCGACTTGATGCTGGCGGGAAGGAGGCCAGGGCGGTAATTCAGCAAGAAGAGCATTGGTTACTACTGATTCTGCAGCGTTGAGATATTTTTCCATCAAAATGGGTGAGAGCGATAACACATCACCAATGTTGTCGAACCCATACCCAACTTCATCCAGAGGAAAATCATCCGCAGGATGAAAATCAACTCCCATCAAATCGCGGATAGTGTTGTCATATTCAGCTCGGTTAAGACGTCGAATCGTAACACGACCGGGGTTTGATATGGCATCACAATCAAATTGATCCAGCTCCTGACCAATCAACTCAATGATGCGCTGCCGATCTTCCGCGGAGGGTTGATCGCTTTTGGAGGGCGGCATTTCGTCTTCCAGTAATAAATCGCGGACGAGCTCCCACAAATCTCTGTCTTTGTATATTTCGGTATTGGGCGGAAGGGTCTGAAAGTTTACATCAGCCTTCTGCTTTTCAACTCCGTGACAATGATAGCAATACTGCTTCAGGAATGGGGTGATATCTTGCTGAAAAATAGTGGAATCCGCTTTCACAGATTGCTCGCAGATGCCAATAATCATCAGGATAGCGACCAGCAAGATGACGGTCGCTGATTTTACTGTAGCTTTGGAATGTTTGATAAACATGAATCAATTATTGATGCTTAACCGATGAGGATCGTATTGAATCTTATTATAATAGTCCATAATTTTGGATTGATAAATCAAGGGGTTTATTCAACCGATTACCAATAATTTAATCCTTTCACCCCTTTGAGGAGCCCAAGCTAAATTCAACATCCAACCATGTATTGAAACAGATTTTACGATTTTGTTGCAGAATGGGTCTGATTTGGTATAAAACTTGCCCGATTGCATCAGTAAAACATCTTTATGAAATATTTTTGCACCGCTTTGATAGCATC